>Ga0192647_101020_pt1 | contig 18766 bp, 14 predicted proteins | sample LauGreFa1BDMLBSN_2_FD_133046 | JGI IMG/M metagenome (GOLD analysis project Ga0192647, IMG submission 133046) | Freshwater lake microbial communities from Lake Michigan, USA - Fa13.BD.MLB.SN - reassembly | ecosystem: Environmental > Aquatic > Freshwater > Lake | place: Lake Michigan, USA...
TTATCACCTATGGCATGTCCTTCAGACACTGTAATCCGAGGATCAACAACAATATGAGCATCAATTAACGCATCCTCACCCATTTGTCGGGTTCGTAATAAATGAATACCCTCAACCCCATCAATAGCCATAATGGTTGTACGAATTTCAGCAACAAGTTTAGGTGGTAATGAGGTATCAACCAACTCTTTGATACTATCAAAAATTAAGTTCAAACCAATTTTAACGACCATTAATGCAACTACGATAGCCGCTATTGCATCCGCCAACGGATAACCTAATATGACAGCACCAATACCGAATAGCACCACAAGTGACGAAATAGCATCGCTGCGTTGATGCCAAGCATTAGCCAATAATAATTTTGATCGAGTTTTTCTTGCAATAGCTTTGGTGTACCGATACAACCATTCATTAATTAATATAGACAGTGCGGCAATGCCTAACCCTAACACATTAGGTGTTGGCAAATGTTCAGGGTGTGCCATACGATTCATCACAGACCACGTAATTCCACAACCAATAACAACGAGACTGCCCCCTAAAATGACCGTTGCAATAGTTTCGAAACGTCTATGACCGTAGGGGTGTTCATAATCAGCCTCTCGACTGCCTAATCTAACGGCAGTAATGACTAACAGATCACTTAATAAATCGGATAAAGAGTGAATACCATCAGCGATTAAAGCCGCTGATTGGGCAAAATTACCAAAGCTTATTTTGATCAGTGATTGCAGGACATTAATGGCCGCACCCACATAACTTGCTCTAGCTTTCAGTTTTTTGGCCGTTGCTGCATCCAGTATTTCAGCCATTAAGCACCTACCTCAAGGGTAACAATATATTCATAATTGCCAGATTTGGTCTCTAACACGGTATGCCCATTAATACGACACCAAGCAGGTATATCCTGCATTACTCCAGGGTCGGTGCAGATAACCTCCAATTGATCACCCACGTTTAGCTGTTTAACTTTATCCTGAGTTCGAATGACGGGTAATGGACAGAGTAAGCGCCGTGCATTTAGTGTTTCTTTAATCATAGTTAATCGCTGAGTTAATCAATTACACATGCCATTCTTTGTGTATCTCCTCTTCTTTTAGAGGTTTTACCTGAATCGTTCTTTCTGAGCCATCCTTATCAATAACATTAATATCAACTTGTTCAGCATTTCGTCCCTGACCATAACGAGCCACAATGCTGGCGGCAAAATACAAATCTTCAGCAGAGATCGTACCATCAATAAGGGCGAGAGGTCCTGTGTGGCTTGAACAATGCATGCTGATAAAATCTTTTTTATAACCTTGTAAAAATCGCCCTTCACCTTCTTCTCTCGCAATAATGAGCTTAAAGTTAGCTTTGGGTCTGATATGTCGCCCTACTTTCAACAACATGATATCGTCCAATTCGTATTCTTTGCTACCTTGTGATTGCCATAGATCAACCAATTTTGCCGAATAATACTTATCTGTGAGAAAACAACAACCACCAGCAGGTTGAGAATAATCATCGATACCCATTCTCTTAGCCATCTCAAATTGAGGTTTACGTGAACGCCCAGTAATATCGTGTAGCTTTTCTCTATCAACCCACCCCTCTATCTCTGGCAAGGTAGCAGGTAAATTTTTTGCACACATCGGCCTTAATAACAAATCGTCAGCACCCGACTGTTTTGCAACTATAGGCATTTTAGATTTGGTTTGTGACATGGGTCTTTGCCCTATCACTTCACCTGTAATGATAAAATCAAAATCATTTTCTACAATCCATTGCTTGGCTTTGTTAACCATAAATATTTTACAATCCAAACAGGGGTTCATATGCGCCCCATAACCATGCTTGGGGTTTATTAATACCTTCTTGTATTCTTCAATAACATCGACAATATGCAGTTTAATCCCTAACTGTTCTGCAACCCATAGTGCATTATTACGATTAGGTCTAGCTTTATCTTTTTCACGAATAGCGTGAGTATGCCCTTCTACACAAAAACCGGTAAAGAAATTAATGCCTTCTACGTGAATACCTTGTTCCATAATGGTTTTTGCTGCCAACATTGAGTCCAAACCTCCGGAAATCAAAGCGACCGCCTTTCTTTGCTTTTTCATAACACCTTTGTGTATAAGATCAGTAAATCGCCATCAAACTATTTGGAATGGCAATCATTTATAAGAAGTCTATCAAGTTTTTAGTAGCTATCACTGTCCCAATAAAAGCATATGCCATTAAATCAAAACACAAACCAAACTTATATTACATTGATAATGTATTAAATATCCTGTTTTAGCATTGAACAAATTCTGGCAATCGCTCCCTGATTTCTTTCAACAAATGCCTTACCCCTTTTTGCTAATTCCATTCTATATTCAGGCTGTTGATACAGCAATTGCATCGAGCTGATTATGTCTGAGGCACTTTGACACTGAAGAGCTGCATTTTCGACCAAAACCCCACGAGCTATTTCTTTAAAATTATCCATAAATGGACCAAACATAACGGGCACACCGACCGCTGATGCCTCCAGAATATTATGTCCACCGGTTGGGACCATGCTTCCCCCAATAAAAGCAACATCTGCAGCCGCATACATTAGTTTTAACTCTCCCATAGTATCCACCAAATAAACATCAGTTACATTATCTACTAATTCTTCTGAAGTTCGTGTTACAACAGATAGATGTTCTTTTTCTATCAGTTTTTTAACAAGGGGAAACCGCTCAGGATGCCTAGGCACTAAAATTAATAATAACTCTGGGATTGTTTCTTTTAAGATTTTATAGCTATCAAGAAATATTTTTTCTTCATCTTTATGCGTACTGGCTATCAACCAAACAAAACGATTCTTAAATAATTCCGCTTTTATCGCTAACCCTTTTGCAAGGGTAGAAGACGTAATTTCGACATCAAACTTAATATTACCGAGATTATTAACCTTTTGAGGGTCAGCACCAATAATCACAAAACGACCCGCATCTTCTTCTGTTTGAGCAGCAATTGCTTTTACATTTGCCAAGGCAGAATGACACAATCCAGCTATTTTTTGGTACCCCTTGGCCGATTTTTCAGATAATCTTGCATTAATAATATATAGAGGGATGTCATGATTACCACAATAGCTAAACAGATTTGGCCAGATTTCTGTTTCCATCATCACCGCCAGTCTGGGTTTGAAACAAATCATGAATCGACTTATTGCATCGGGTATGTCATACGGCAGATAGACGTGTGTAACAGTATCTTGCATGACTGTTTTAACTCGAGCAGATCCAGTGGGTGTAGTGGTTGTAATCAACAACTTTGTATCTGGGTGTAGAAGTTGTATCTGTTTTAGAAGGGGGAATAAAGCCTCTGCTTCACCAACAGAAACCGCATGAAACCAGAGAAATCCGGAAGAGAATTCTTTATTATAGAGGGCGAATCGTTCGTGCCATCTATGCCGATAGGCAGGTGCTTTGATAGATCGCCAAAGCAATCTCAAAACTATGAAAGGTATTATTAGGTAAAAAAGACAAGTATATAAAAATCGCATAGTAAAAGTGACAAGGTCAAAGGAGTAAGGTTTAAAAAGATAACACTTACACCTTTTTCCTTGCGCTTTTATAGCTTATGCTTCAGCAACAATTTTTATCGTCAGTGTTACGATAACATCTGAGTGTAAATTGATGTCAATAGCATACTCACCAATATGGCGAATTGTTCCATGCGGCAAACGAATTTGATGTTTCTCAATCGCAATGCCAGCTTTAGTGATTGCTTCAGCAATATTATGAGTGCCAATAGATCCGAACAATCTGCCTTCATCACCCGCTTTATGAGCAATTTGAATTTCAAGTTTACTCAGCTCACTACCTAATTTTTGTGCGCCGATTAACTTTTCATGTGCAGCTTTTTCAAGCTCGGCACGACGTGCTTCAAATTCAGCAATTTTAGTAACAGTTGCAGGAACTGCTTTACCTTGTGGAACAAGATAGTTTCTACCATAACCAGACTTAATAGTAACTTTATCGCCTAGGTTACCCAAATTTGCTATCTTTTCAAGAAGAATAACTTCCATCTTTCAATCCTCACCTTTCGGTAGTTTACCGATTATTTATACGCCATTAGGCGTGTTTCGATTCGTTTTTTTTCGTAAGTTCAACCACGGATCACTCAAACCAATCATTCCAACAATTAACATTGCATGAGGTATCAGAAAGAGGGTTATATAAAACATTGGTACCATATAACGCCCCAATTTCATCATTGAGAATACATAATGTATGATTGCAACGCCAATTACCGTAAATAACACAAACAGCAAAATACAAACATTCCATGCTATTTCTGATATCTCTCCTGGACTAAGTACAGCAACAAGTACAACCAAAATGGTAGCCAATGATAATCTAGGTTTTGTACTCAATGACAAAAACTCTTGCCTAAATCCACCCGGATTATAGAGATTGGCTTGCCACCACCGGCCTAAGAACAAGCCGAACAGTAACCCAAAAACTGACCCTGCGGCTATAATCCCAGTCATATAATGAACCAGAATGTCGATTGTCCGTTGAATATCAGCAACAGGCACATCGACAGGAATCATTTGTGATAAAACTGCTTTCCACAATGCTACTGGGTCTGTTGCATAGAGATAAAATCCCATAACACTCAGGATACCCAGTAATACTGCAATTTCAATCGCTAGAGATAAGTGTTGACCTTCTCTCAAAATAATTGAAATTAACCAGACCGGTAACCATAAAACCATTACGTAAAGCAGTGCAAACTGAAAATTGCCTAATACAAGAAACCCTAATAGAGCAGCTGCAAAACTGGAGCAACCCAATACATAAAGTCCTTCGTAGGCACCTTGTCTTAAGGTAACAAGAGCAACAGTAGCGGAACTTACAACACTGACAGGGGGCATCATTAGAGACAATAAGGCGAGAGAGGAAGCCACTAACATGGCCTGCGTTCTTCCACGCATTATATAAGTCGCTAAAAAATTCACGATCCCCCCAGCTATATTATTTGTGTGCGTCGCAGAACGGCAGCAATGCAACAAAACGTGCGCGTTTAATTGCAACACACAACTGTCTTTGATATTTAGCGCTAGTACCCGTAATTCGGCTAGGAACGATTTTACCAGTTTCAGTTATATAATCACTTAACAAGTCCAGATCTTTATAATCAATCTCTGTACCACCCTCTGCACTGAATCTGCAGAATTTTTTGCGTCTAATCATACGTGCCATAATAGTTTCCGTAATTCAATAAGTTCAAAGTGTTATTCAACAATGATTTCGTCGATATCATCTAAATCAATATCATCTAAATCAATATCGTCTAAATCAATATCGCCTGTTGCCGGTACGATAACTGCTTCTCTGGCAGCGGCGTCTTTGGCTCTAGATTCAGCCGCTCTATTTTCTTCTGCGGTTGATGTGGCGATAGATGATGGGCTAGTGATAGCCACTTTTTGCAATAAAGTCATGCTACGCAAAATAGCATCATTGAATCGAAAACCACTTTCTAACTCTTCTAATGTAGCTTGATCACATTCAATGTTCATCAACACATAATGAGCTTTGTGGATTTTTCTGATTGGGTAAGCTAAATGTCTGCGGCCCCAATCTTCTAAACGGTGAATAGTGCCAGATGCTGCTTCAATGGTTGACTTGTAACGGTCAATCATCGCTGGAACCTGAGCTGATTGGTCCGGATGGACTAAAAAGACAATTTCATAATGTCGCATTATTTTTCCTTTCGGTTAAGCCTCCCTCCTTTGTCTTAAAAGAAGGTAAAGCAAGGAGGAGCGGCGTGCTCCAATGAACTTCCCATTATATAGGATTTTTATTATATTTAAAAATACTATTGTAACAATACTCTCACCTTTATCCGTTATCAAAAAATACTTAAGGATGCTATTAGCTCCCTCTTACTTCTCGATTCTAATAATAGACTCTGAATGATCGCTGTATCTGCTCAAATTCATACAGGTAGGGTTGCGCCACTTGATAATTATTTACAACAACCAATAAATCATGAGAAAAAACAGAAGTGTTGTACCAATTAAAGCTACCTTCAATGACAATTGAATCATCGATTACACAGTATTTTGAATGGATCGGGGAATAAGGAACAGGATGATCATCCTGGCCATAAACCAAGCCAACTGAGATGCTTGCATTTTTTAAGCGCTGGATAGCTGGTAACAAAGGTCGAGCCAACTCATCTAACATAGACCGTTCCACACCAACTCGGCCCTGTCTGGCCAAATGCCCATTAAAAAGCACATGAATATGAACTCCCTTATGTTGTGCGTGTATCAGGGCATCAACCACACTGTCATAATGATCGCCAAGTAAATCCCCCATTAAAAATAAACATAACTTAATTGAATGTTTGGCGCGGTTAATTTCTGCCAAAATAGCATGATGAGGTCTGTATGTTTTACCATTAAGCATTACCTGTCTACCGAATGTATACAGCAGATTAAAATGACTTAATGGGTCGATCCCATATTTTTGATTTACGCCTCCGCGTTGACTTTGGAAAATATTATCCAGCAAACGACAAACACCCTTGGAATGAAATGTCATTCCAGATTCCCAGTTGGCCCACCATCGATCGAATGTAATATTAAACGACCCGAGTATACAATCTTCATCGTTAAATATAACAAATTTTGTATGCATATCCGGCTCAACTTCGATTAGATGATGCTTGGGCGTGCAAAACACACCAATTAACTCAATTGGCGCACACTTTAACTGTGCATAATTTTGACTATTGGTTAATGTCATTTTACGCCAATCGACAATACACTGAACCAGCACCCCCCGATAACTAGCGTAAATCAAATGATCAATAAAGTCAGAATCATCAATACAATCAACACTGACTTTGATGGTACAAAGTCGATTGGGGTTATCATGCTTACTGTCAATTACCTTGTCAATATGGTCGTGAATATATCGCTTTGGATGGAATGGATGATGCTGCTGCCCTTTAGTAAACTTTGGGGTGAGGTTTAAGGCGTCAAAATGATGATTATACCAATCCACATCGGTTTGTAATTCTGCTGCATTTAATTCATACGTTCGATATTCATTTATCGTCATCCAATCATCGTTGATTTTTCGATATTGCGGATACCCTTCATGAACCTGATGACTATCCATAAAAATATAATCATTCTGAGAAGGAATGGAATGCTCATTCAAATGAATAATGAAAGAAAACTTAACGGCACTAATAGCGCCAAAATGATTGGAAACGGGATGTATATAGAAGTCCCGAGTACAACGTTTGTGTCGATCCCACTGAACATCAAAAGCATCTGTATCAACCAGATAAAGTTCGCAAACCCCATGCTCGCGATAAACCTTAAGAACAACTTTGACATTTGCCTGAACACCAAAAAAAACATTAAACTCGATTTTGCCCCAACGAATATCAAACTTATCCTTAAAATCATTCATTCGCTGAAAATAGCCACCTAAATGGCCATGAACAGGCATGGCGTAATGTTCTGCTAGCAGCATTTCATTTCCTGGCATTGACCTTGCTTTATTAATGATGAAATTGGCTGAAAATTGATTATCACTGAATTAAAATCAGCCAGCAGCTTAACTGGTTTTTATAAGGGTTCAAATGTAACAACATAACCACAGTGGTCAGAGACTCGCCCATAGTCTTCATCCGTAAACAACACATAACCAGAAACAGCCTCTAACTGGCTTTTTTTAATCAAAAAAATATAATCAATTCGATAATCATCACTATATTTATTTTGCCAATAAGGATCATTCACTTTCAAAATTTTCTGAATCGCTCCATGATTATTGGCAAGTAAAAACTGATCTTCATAATGGCGTGCCTTAACAACTAAATTGTAACCCTCCGAACCCGGAGTAATATTAAAATCGCCACATAAAAGCGATCCTTTTACATTTTTAGTTTGTTTATCAATGACCCAATCATTAAGACGTTCAAATTGTTCAAAAAAACCATCTTCCCACCAACTTAAATGAGCAGAATAAATATTAAGTAAACCAAGATAGGGAACATCAACCTGCCCCATGACAACTTTTCTAGAATGAATATTATCAATACTCTGGCTACTAGAAATATAAGTAGAGTCTTGCTCTAAAAGGGGATACTTACTAAGAATTGCTACACCTTCCTGGTATTTATCAAATCCTAAATGCGACCAATCTGTATAGAGGTGATAAGGCCGATCCAATCGATCATTAATGATTTTTGCAACATTGGTATCCCAATCACCATGACCATCATTCCAAAACTCAGCCACTTCCTGAAAACAAACAACATCAATATTCTGCTCATTAATTGCCTTAGCAATCTGAGTAAATTTACTATCTTGATTATCTTCTTGATAGCAGTGCAAATTAAGGATCATAACCTTAAACGCGGAATGACAAGCCCTATAATAACTACCATAGTTATTATTCCAAAGAACTTGATCATCAGTGTGACAACACAAGGAATACTGTAATCTGAATGCATTACCTATGTTAAGCAAGCCTTGCCACAACTGAATGCCATATTGATTTGGATTTCTAGCGTTACTCTGTAAGTGCCTATCCCAATAATTAGTGTTAAATACACATTCGGTTGTCCGTGTATGTTGCCAATTATCAATTGTCCAATGAATAGTAACTGCCTTAGCATTAACGACTCGATTTACTGCTACATTGATAAGAACCTGTTTTTGGCCCTCACACAAATTAGCTTCGAAACCCACATTCAATAACCTATAATTTGGCGCCAACCTAACACCAGAATCGGCTTGACTTGAATAATTTAAGCCGTGATTGTTATCCCAATATTCTTTATCCTGAACTTGGTAACGCAAAGCAAACTTGATATTACCAGGAATTGATTTTTCTATACTCGTTATAAACGCTATGTGAGCGCGCCAGTACTCTTCATCCTGATTTATAGCACTGTGATAAAAAGCAGGTAATGATGACCAGTTACCTTCTTCATCGGACCAAATTACTTCACACTGCTTATGAGGATAATAATTTTTTACCAACATAAAAAAGGTTAACTCTTGATAAAGTTGTCCTTTCTGTCGTGCAATCACATTTTTTACATATTGCAATTGGATTTCATTCACCCGACATCTCCATTTACAACAATGAAAAATTAACCATATACCATTAGGTAAAAACCAGAAAAGCGCGTTTTATTCTAAAGCCTTTCATATAAAGCTAGATACTGCTCGGCACTTCGCTGCCAAGAAAAATCTTTACTCATAGCATTAACTTGAATTTTCTTCCAGCTATCAGGCATGGAATATAAGATTAGCGTTCGTTTAATGGCTTCTAACAAGGCACTTGGAGTGGCTTCGTTGAATACAATGCCTGTTGCTGTTTGATTACGCAATGTTTCAGGTAAAGTATCTATAACCGTATCCGCCAACCCCCCCGTCTTTCTAACGATTGGAATAGTGCCATAGCGTTGGCTGTACATTTGATTTAAACCGCAAGGTTCGAACCGAGATGGCATTATGAATACGTCGGCACCTGCCTCAATAAGATGAGCTAACGACTCATCATAGCCGATTTTTATGGCAATTTTATCAGGATGCAAATCTGCAAACGCTTGAAGTGCCTTCTCATAAACTTTATCGCCACTTCCCAGCAAGACAAATTGTAGATTCATAGTGACCATTTCGGACAAGCAATCTAGAAGCAGGTCTATTCCTTTTTGTTCTACCAGACGACCGATCAAACCAAAAAGTGGAATATCCTCATCAACCGGAAGCCCATATTTGGCTTGCAACTCAGCCTTATTGAGTAGTTTTTTATTAAGCGATTTAGCATTGTAACATTGCAATATATTTGGATCTTTCTCAGAATTCCACTGATAAAGGTCAATACCATTGATAATGCCGCCCAAGAACTCCTTTCGATATTCTAATAGCCCTTCAAGACCATAACCAAATTCTGGCGTTTGAATTTCCAACGCATAAGTAGGACTAACCGTTGTAATGAAGTCAGCATAAACCAAGCCTCCTTTTATAAAAGAAAGCATACTATGAAACTCAAGGCCTGCAGGATGCCATAACTGGCCAGGTAGATTTAGAGTCGCCGCAGATGCCGATGGAAATAAGCCCTGATAAGCCATATTATGTATAGTGAATACAGTCGCTGGACGATTCTCTTCCAGCGACAACAATGCCGGTACCAAGCCACTTTGCCAATCGTTACAGTGAACAATATCAGGCGCCCAATCCTGATTAATTCTATTCATTGCAACTTCAGTAACAATACGACAAAACAACCCAAACCGTTCTGCATTATTAGGCCAAGGCTCACCTTCTTCATCCACATAAGGATTACCTGGATAATTATAATAAGCTGGATAATCAACCAACCAAACAATAACATGACTGTCAGGCATACGGGTTTCAAGTAGATTAATATTACGATTATCAACCCGAATTGATGATAAAAAACGCACATTTTCAGTGGTCTTCAATGATTGATAATTAGGAATTATCAACCGTATATCTTGAGATAATTCCGCTAAAGCCTTTGGCAGGCTCCCACAAACATCAGCAAGACCACCCGTTTTGATTAAAGGATGAGCTTCACTAGTAACAAAGAGAATTTTTTTCATATCAATCTTTCGTAATCACTTATAGCTTATGAATTTTTGCACCCATTCTTTAAAATCATCAGAAATACAAAAACGTACTTTATCCACTATATTTTTAGAATCAAAGCGCCCAAAGGAGGTAGAGTAAGACTGATAGAATGAGGTTGATTCATCCATTCCAGTGGTTCAGAAACAACTGCAGCATTTCCCATGTTACTGCCATCATAATATTTGGAATCAGAGTTAAAAATTTCCGTATAAGTACCTGCATCAGGTACACCGAGACGATAATTTTCTCTGGGTACAGGTGTGAAATTTAGGATAACAATCAATTCTTCAAATTTATTGATACGGCGGTAACTAATAATAGACTGTTCAACGTCATGACAATCAATCCATTCAAAACCTTCATGCTCAAAATCATGGGCAAATAAAGCTGGATGTGTTTTGTATAAATGATTTAAATCTTTTACCAACGTTGATACACCCTTATGATGAGGATAATCCAACACATACCAGTCTAGATCTTTACTGGCACTCCATTCAGTCCCCTGCCCGAACTCACACCCCATGAATAACAATTTTTTGCCGGGATAGGTATACATGAAGGTATAAAGCAACCGTAAATTTGCAAATCGTTGCCATTCATCCCCCGGCATTTTACTAACTAATGACCCTTTTCCATGGACCACCTCATCATGAGAAAATGGCAAAGCAAAATTTTCTGTAAAGGCATAAAGCATTCCAAAAGTAAGTCGATCATGATGATACTTTCGATGAATAGGTTCTTCGCTCATATATGAAAGAACATCATGCATCCAACCCATATTCCATTTCATGGAAAAACCCAAACCACCTGTCCAAGTTGGTCGGGTTACTTGAGGCCAAGATGTCGACTCTTCCGCCATCATCACAGTACCTGGATGCAAGTCATGTGTCACAGCATTCAGTTCTTTAAAGAAATCAATGGCTTCAAGATTCTCATTGCCGCCATACATATTCGGAATCCAATCGTTTTCTTCACGTGAATAATCAAGATAGAGCATAGAAGCAACGGCATCAACCCTTAGACCATCCAGATGAAACTCCTTCAACCAAAAAATCGCACTGGCCAACAAAAAGTTTTTAACCTCATTACGCCCATAATTGTATATGAGCGTACCCCAGTCGCGATGTTCACCTTTTCGTGGATCTTCATGTTCATAAAGCGCACTACCATCAAAGCGTGCAAGCGCGAAAGCATCTTTAGGGAAATGTGCCGGCACCCAATCTAAAATGACCCCTATGCCATTTTGGTGACACGTATCGATAAAAAAACGAAAATCATCAGGCGTACCATGTCGACTGGTTGGTGCAAAATAACCCGTCGTTTGATAACCCCAAGACCCATCAAATGGATGTTCAGTAATAGGCAACAATTCGATATGGGTAAAACCCATTTGTTTAACATAATTAACCAACTCAACAGCAAGTGTTCGATAAGTCAAAAAATTACCTAAATTATCACGTCGCCAAGAACCCAGATGTACTTCATAAATGGCCATTGGTTCATGTAACCAATCGTGTTTAACCCGCCGCTTTAACCACTGCTCATCTTGCCAGTTATAATTATTCTCTTTAACTACAATTGACGAAGTATTGGGGCGAAATTCGAATTGCTGTCCATAAGGATCTGTCTTAAGTAATATTTCATTGCTATATCGATTTAATATTTCAAATTTATATAAACAACCCACTTTTAGTCCAGGTATAAATATTTCCCAGATTCCACTTCCACCCAAGCTTCGCATAGGATTACATCTGCCATCCCAACGATTAAAATCACCAACCACACTAACTCTTCCAGCACTAGGTGCCCAAACGGTAAATAAAACACCGTCAATATGATCAACAGAATGAAGATGTGCACCCAGTTTTTGATAGATATGCCAGTGCTTACCTTCCCCAAATAAATGTTGATCAAACTCGGGCAATTGTGTTCCAAAGTCATAAGGATCATAGTTTTCATGCGTATAACCGTCCTTATCAACCCAAATTAATTGATAGTGTTTGGGTAATTCCTCATTCGTATTGGCATAATATTCAAAAAAATCACTGCCCGTTAACCGATTTAAAGTAGCTCCGTTATGACTCAATCTTACCGATTCAGCGTAGGGTAAAAAAACCTTAATCTTTATTTGATTGTTCTGTAAATGGCGACCTAAAATAGAAAAAGGATCATGGTGTTTGGCTTCACAAATTTTTATTTCGTCTTGATCTAACTTGTTTGCTTGCATTTTTACTGCTACTTTTTCATTGGACTGAGTGGAAGGAGGAGCAGTTTTTTTTACTTTCCCTTCAGATTTTACTTTTACATTTTCTTGAATCGCTTTTTCTGACAAATTCGTTGCCTTATTTTTTTTTATCTCTATCGAAACAGGAGAGACAGGCGCATTTATTTTTATTTTTTCTGAAATTGCTTTTACATCATCAGACTCAAGTGTGTTATCAGAACGCTTTTTCACTTTAAATGGCCTCGGTGTAGTAGTAGAATAAAAGTGGAATGAATCTTACCAAAATAACTTACAGTTGTAATATCTATATCAACATGGGAATAAAAGATGTCAGCGTCAAATAATCAAAACCATGATCATAACGTTGGTCATTTAACACGTAATACGATAGCATTAATATTAGCAGGTGGTCGTGGTTCTCGATTGATGAATATGACAGATTGGCGAGCAAAGCCAGCTGTTCCTTTTGGTGGCAAGTTCCGTATCATTGATTTTCCCTTATCTAATTGTGTCAATTCAGGCATTCGAAAAATTGGCATACTCACCCAGTACAAATCCGACTCTCTTATCCGCCATATTCAACAAGGATGGGGGTTTTTACGTGGCGAGTTTGGTGAATATGTTGATTTAATGCCTGCCCAACAAAGACATGATGAAAACTCTTGGTATAAAGGTACGGCTGATGCAATTTTCCAAAATATAGATATATTACGTGCTCGCAACCCTGCTCATATTTTAATTCTAGCTGGTGACCATATTTATAAAATGGACTATGCTGCAATGTTGGCCGACCATATACAGAAGAAAGCTGACTTAACAATTGGATGCATAGAAGTCACTCTTGAAGAAGCCACCGCTTTTGGCGTAATGGACGTAGATGAAAATCGACGTGTCAAAGCCTTTGTTGAGAAACCAGAAAACCCACCAATCATGCCTGGAAGAACTGATACAGCGCTTGCATCGATGGGGATTTACATTTTTAACGCCGGCTTTCTTTTTGAACAATTACTAAAAGATGCTGATAATAAAAAATCAAGTAATGACTTTGGGAAAGATATTATTCCTTCTGTAATTGACAAGTATATTGTCAATGCTTACCCTTTCTTAGATTTACAAAGTGGCGTACAAAGTTACTGGCGTGATGTAGGAACTATTGATGCTTATTGGGCAGCCAACATGGAATTAATTGGAGTAAATCCGGGCTTAAATTTATATGATAATACTTGGCCTATATGGACAAATCAGGAGCAAACCCCACCTGCCAAATTCGTTTTTGATGATGATGAAAGACGTGGACTGGCTGTTGACTCAATGGTTTCAGGTGGCTGTATAATCTCCGGCGCTACAGTTCGACATTCATTATTATTCTCAAATGTTCGTGTTAATTCATTTTCGACCGTGCAGGATTCAATAGTCTTGCCTCAAGCAAATATTGCCCGCCATTGTCGTATTACTAAAGCCATTATAGAAAAAGGTTGTGTAATACCTGAAGGTACCATTATCGGCGAGAATCGTGCCGATGATGAAAAAAGATTTCACGTCAGTCCAAATGGCGTTGTATTAGTTACGCCTGACATGCTTGGTCAAAGATTACATTATGTTCGTTAACCTTCGCTGACAAGACAATTAATCCCTAATAGATTCCTTAGTGCTTTATATGACAAGCATTAAATTTTTTTATGATTATATAGATATTCAGTTGCCTTTTTTATAGCGATAATAACAAAAAATACGTTAAGCTCAGGATGCAGATAAGCATAAATTAAAGCTTAAGTAGGCTTACAATAAAGTGCATTTAAACCGCTTTTAATATAAAACCACAGGCAATAAAAGACTGTGTTAAATTAAAGCCACACTAAGAAATATCTTTAAATGACATATTCACTTGAACTTAATGTATCATTGAATTCTAAGTCTTGAATCCCTCAGGCGGGGAAGTAAAATGCATCTAGGTACTGGACATCAATTAGAGGCTGTTGCGTGAATAACCTTTTAAATAAACGCCGAGCAGGCGTGCTTCTCCACATCACCTCTCTACCAGGCGCCGACAAGCAAGGTAATTTAGGTCAAGATGCCTATAACTTTGTAAATTTTCTCCATAATTCAGGAGTTAGCGTCTGGCAGACCCTGCCCTTAGGTATGACGCATGCAGATGGCTCGCCTTATCAATGCTTATCTGCTCATGCTGGCAATCCAACATTAATAGATACCGATGGTTTAGTCGCATTAAATTGGTTAAATCCAGAAGATCAATGTACTGAATGCAAAGGCTCCTATGCATTCAACAAAACCTGCTTAATTGCGAAAGCTTATAAAGGTTTTATAGATCGAGCCACCGAGCAAGATAAAAATGACTTTATACATTTCTGTGCAGAAAAAGCATTCTGGCTTGATGATTTTTCCTTATTTATCGCATTGAGAAATGTCTTTAATAAACAATCATGGATTCAATGGCCCAAGCCATTTAAGGAGAGAGATGTAAGTGCTCTAGCTGAAGCACGACAACGCTTAGCCGAAAACATTATCAATATTAAATTCGAGCAATATATCTTCTTCAAGCAATGGATGAGTTTAAAGAAGCATGCCAATGAAAAAGGTATTTTCCTTTTTGGTGATATTCCTATTTTCGTTTCCTATGACAGCGCAGATGTCTGGTCTAATCGTAAAGTTTTCAAACTTAATGACTCTGGCGACATGTCAGTTGTTGCTGGTGTTCCACCTGATTATTTTTCAACCACTGGTCAGCGCTGGGGCAATCCTCACTATGATTGGAAATACCTTGCTAAAACAAATTTTGCTTGGTGGACTGAGCGAATGGAAACTCAACTTGAACAATTTGATATTCTCCGTATTGATCATTTTCGTGGCCTAGAGGCAGCATGGGAAATACCCGCGGACGAGCCTACAGCACAACAAGGAGAATGGGTTAAAGCTCCAGGTCAAGCCTTATTAAATGCAATAAAAAATAAACTGGGGGCAATCCCTTTAGTCGCTGAAGACTTAGGTATTATCACTGATGAAGTAGAAGCACTGAGAGACGAATTCAATTTACCAGGCATGAAAATCTTACAGTTTGCGTTTGGAGGGAACTCTGACAATCCTTATTTGCCGGATAATTATGAAAGAAATTGTGTTGTTTACACGGGAACTCATGATAATGATACGACTGTAGGTTGGTCGAACAGTATCAGTGAACACGAAAAAAACTACGTTTATGATTATCTAGGTAATCCGTCAATGTCACTCCATTGTGCTCTCATACAAGCCGCATTAGGATCGGTTGCCAATCTTGCTGTTATTCCCATGCAGGATATTTTGGAATTGGGCACTGAAGCCCGCATGAATACTCCTGGTACTACAACTGGAAATTGGAACTGGCGCTTTCAATGGCATCAACTAAGCAATGATAAAGTTACTCGACTTTCACACCTTGTATCCTTATTTAATCGTAGATAATTCTTCAAAGCGATAACAACACCGACACAATAATTTCTAAAGATTAATTATTGAATCAGTTTTTATTAATAGATACTAGCGGAATGTTATAACGCTTAATAATTTCAGCAATCTCATTGGCTTTATTAACAATCAACTTATCAAGCATAGCTTTTTTTTCTTTATCACCTTTTCGAACGCCCATAGCCATTGCAAAATCAAACTTTATTTTTGGTGTTGATTTCATTAAGACCATCGAATAACTATTTTTTGGACTTTGTGACATAACATAAGCAGCCATGGGTCCCCACAAAATAACCATATCAATCTTTTTTGCTTTGAAATCCTTATCTATTTGCATAGCCACATTATTTTCGCTGTCACCCGACATTGATTGATAAGAAACACCTTGATCAAGGAGGCCATTCTGTTGCATCCATGTGGTTCCAGGGCCACGATCAAACATAGCAATCCTCAAGGCTTCCTGTCTTTCCAATGGCAGCTCGGTTAATTGTGTTGCATCTTTAATATCATCCCAACCACGACCTCTGGCAATTAACAAGACATAAGTTGATGTGTAATAAGGTAATGTAGTTAACGTCATATCATAACCAGCAGGAACCCCCATTACGATGTCACATTTATACTGATCACTGTCGACATCCCGATCATTTACTGATGCTGTTAAGGTATTACGTATAAATCCAATGCGCTGTGCAAACCAAGTATACTCAACTTTTTGGTCTACTTCTTTGGCAAACAGTTCAGCAATTTTGTTTTCAAACCCCTCTCCTTTTTTTGTTGAATAAGGAGGATTAAGCGGATCCGCACAAACTTTAAATTTTTCTTCTGCGAATGCTGGGGAAATAATCACTGCTAAACTTAAACCAGCTACTATTTTTAGTATGCTCATAAAGATCCTATTGGGGTTACAAAGACAGGACGTATTGCTTCAACGTAAATTATACTAAAATTGGCCCTAAAGAATGCATAGTAAAAGACAATTTTAGATAATAAAGTTAAGGCAAAAAAAAGGCCCATCGATTAGATAGGCCTTTCATTATATGGCGTCCCCAAGGGGGTTCGAACCCCTGTTACCGCCGTGAAAGGGCAGTGTCCTAGGCCGCTAGACGATGGGGACTAAACTGGGCTTAGTCAGGCCTAATAAGATGATCCATAAGAATCAATCTCTAAATCCTCTGTTATATGGCTAGTATAATTAACATACACCATTAAAATGGCGTCCCCAAGGGGGTTCGAACCCCTGTTACCGCCGTGAAAGGGCAGTGTCCTAGGCCGCTAGACGATGGGGACTAGCTATTAAATATCTTTTCTTTTGGTGGAGCCAAGCGGAATCGAACCGCTGACCTCAACACTGCCAGTGTTGCGCTCTACCAATTGAGCTATGGCCCCAAGTAAAGAACGGAAATTTTACAGTAATTACCTGTAAAATCCAACACTAATTTAAATTTCTTATATAATTAATGGCGTTATCTATTCTAGACAAGGTTTTTTCTCGTCCAAGCAATGCTAAAGTTAAATCTATAGCCGGCGATACCCCTGACCCGCAAATTGCCAAGCGAAGAGGCTGAGCAACTTTACCCATATTTAACCCTAAAGCCTCAGCAAGATTGACAATCACTTGATGTACTTTTTCAGCGTTCCATTCTATGACCGCAAGCAATTCATCATGTAAACGAGCTAAAACCTGATCAGAACCCATCGTAAAATTCTTTTTTACCGCTTTTTCTTCATAACTATCAAATTCTTTATAAAAATAGAGACTGGCGGCAGCCATTTCAACCAATGTTTTACTTCGCTCCCTGAGCAACTTTACAACATCAACTAAATGGGGGCCCTCTGTTGGATCAATACCTAACTGCCCCATATGCCAACTTAAATGACGAGCAATATGTGCAGGGTCGCCGTTCATAATGTACTGATGGTTTAACCACAACAATTTTTCCATGTTAAAGGTCGATGCTGACACATTCACATCATTCAATTCAAAAAACTCAACCATCTCATCCATAGAAAAGATCTCCTGATCACCATGAGACCAACCTAGCCGAACAAGATAATTCAATAACGCTTCCGGTAAATAACCCTCATCACGGAACTGCATCACACTCACTGCACCATGTCGCTTAGATAAGCGGGCACCATCTGGCCCAAGAATCATTGGTAAATGAGCATACTTGGGAAGCTTAGACTTCAAGGCATTAAGAATATTAATCTGCCTAGGTGTATTATTCACATGATCATCACCTCGGATAACATGCGTAACTTCCATATCCATATCATCTACAACCACTGTTAAATTATAGGTGGGTGTCCCATCAGCTCTAGCGATAATCAAATCATCCAACTCCTTGTTAGCAACCGTGATATCACCTTTAACCAAATCATGGATCACCACGACCCCGTCAACTGGGTTTTTAAAA
>Ga0192647_101026_pt1 | contig 18721 bp, 18 predicted proteins | sample LauGreFa1BDMLBSN_2_FD_133046 | JGI IMG/M metagenome (GOLD analysis project Ga0192647, IMG submission 133046) | Freshwater lake microbial communities from Lake Michigan, USA - Fa13.BD.MLB.SN - reassembly | ecosystem: Environmental > Aquatic > Freshwater > Lake | place: Lake Michigan, USA...
CCTTGGCGAGCCCGGCATTCCCGGATGGCTTGCAAGCTGGTCTCGGGGATGCGGTACCACTCGCTGTGCATGCGGTGTTCGCTCAGGTCTTCGGTTTTCACCGGCGAAAACGTGCCCGCGCCCACATGCAAGGTGACACTGGCCATGCGCACGCCACGCTCGCGCAGCGCTTGCAAAACCGCATCATCGAAATGCAAGGCGGCAGTGGGTGCGGCTGCTGCGCCCGGGTGTTTGGCGAACACGGTTTGGTAACGCTCGTGGTCCAGTTGCTGTTGTGCGTCAGCACCAGATTTTTGTTGACGCTCGATGTATGGCGGCAGCGGCATGTGGCCGTGGGCAGCCATCAATCGAAGCGGCTCATCGCTGAACGACAGCAAAAACAAAGCACCGTTCTCATCCGGCCATCGGCCTAACAACACGGCTTCAAATGCATGCAGGCGTCCAGTTCGGTCCCACATGCGCAAACGCGCTCCAGGCTGCGGTTTTTTGCTGACTTTCATGTGCGCGACCACGCGGTTCGGCGGCTGGCCGGGTTCATCGGGCAAGACGCGTTCGACCAGCAACTCTAATTGGCCACCGCTGTCTTTTTCGCCGAACAAACGCGCGTTCAGCACTTGCGTGTCGTTGAACACGAGCAAGTCACCCGGTTGCAGCAAATCAGGTAAGTTGCGAAACACATGGTCTTGCAGTTGCTGCGGATCGCGTGCATCGAGCAGCCGCGAACCGCTGCGCTCGGGCGCCGGGGTTTGGGCAATCAGCTCCGGGGGAAGTTGGAAATCGAAATCGCTGAGTGTGTACGGGCGAACAGCAGAAGAGGGCATGTGCTTGAGGGCCGGACGGGCCCGTTCCAAGAAATCAGAGAGTGGCATTTTGACAGAGCCGTTCAAACAGTCGGGGCATACTCGGTCCATCGAATCACAAACACCATGACCCCACTTGACCCTCGACACACCGCGGACGCCTTGCCTTACCTCTTGCTGGCGCAAGAGATTGAACGTTTGTTGAACGACACCACGGTGGTGGTGCCGCCACGTTTGGTGCAGCGCTTGTCAGACCAAGGCAGTTTGTTTGTCATGCCGGCAGCCGATGCACAACTGGCGATCACCAAACTCATCACCTTTGTCGCTGACAACCCGGCGCGTCAACTGCCTGCCATACAAGGGGATGTGGTGGTGTTTGACGCCGCCAATGGCAAACGCTTGTGCATGCTCGACGGCCCGACCGTGACCGCACGCAGAACTGCGGCGGTGTCTTTGCTGGCCGCGCAAAAGCTGGCACCACGGCTTGAAGGAAAGTTGTTGCTGGTGGGCGCAGGTGTTCAGGCGCGTGCGCATTTGCAAGCATTCGCCGAAGGTCTGGGGGTGACACAGGTGTATGTGCATTCGCGCTCGCATGCCAGCGCACAGGCGTTGGTGAACGAGGCGCAGGCCATGGGCTTGCAAGCGCAAACCGCAGACCGTGTTGACGAGGCCTTGGCTGAATGTTGTTGGGTGGTCACCGCCACCACGGCCCATCAGGTGGTCATGCGATCACGCCCGCGAGCGGATGCCTTTGTTTGCGCCGTGGGCGCCTTCACCCCGGCGATGGTGGAATGGGCGCCCGAGGTGTGCGTTGACTTGGCTGAAAGCGGGCAGGTGGTGGTGGACACGCGCGACGCTGACCACGAGGCAGGCGATTTGTTGCAAGCCGGATTGGATGTCGCGCAATTTCCTTGTTTACAAGACGTCATCAGGCAAGAGACGACTGAGCGCAGACCCCATATTGGGCCGGTGTTTTTCAAGAGCTGCGGTTGGGCCGGTTGGGACTTGGCCGCGGCCAGGTGCGTGGTGCGCACAATGGGCATGCAACCCACGGATTAGCAACAGGCACAATCGCCCATTGATGTCTGCAGATCCATCCACTCCAGCCGCTGCCGAACGCAAACCTTTGTCGATGCCGCAAAAAGCTTTGCGCAAAATGGGTTTGTTGCGACCGATTGATTTGGCTTTGCATTTGCCAATGCGTTACGAAGATGAAACACGTTTGGCGCGCTTGGCCGATGCCCGTGATGGGGACGTGTTGCAGTTTGAGGCGGTGGTGCAAAGTTGTCAGGTGGTGTTCAAACCTCGCCGTCAATTGCAGGCGGTGGTTCATGATGGCAATGACATTTGCACGCTGCGGTTTTTCAATTTCTACCCGAACATGCAAAAAGCCCTGGAGGTGGGGCGCAAAGTGCGTTTGCGTGGTGAATTGCGCGGCGGCTTCATGGGCTACACCATGATGCATCCCACGGTGCAAGCCGCCGGTGCGCCACTGGCTGCTGCCTTGACACCGGTCTATCCCAGCACGGCCGAATTGCCCCAAGCGTATTTGCGCAAAGCGGTGCAAGGCGGGCTGGCGCGCGCCTTGCAAAGCGATGCTTTCACAGAGACGATCCCATCTGACCATTTGCCGCCCCATGCCTGGGGTTTGCGCGAGAGCTTGCAGTTTTTGCATCACCCGGCACCCGATGTGCCTTTGGGCATGTTGGAAGACCGCAGCCATCCCGCATGGCAACGGCTCAAAGCCGAAGAGTTGCTGGCGCAACAACTGTCGCAACTGCAAGCCAAGCGCGAAAGGCAGATGCTGAACGCACCGGTGTTGGCGCACAGCCATCGCGCAGAAGGTGTGCTGGCCCAATTGCGAGCCAGGCTGCCGTTTCAATTGACCAACGCGCAGCAACGCGTGGTGCAAGACATCGCCAACGATGTGGCGCGCGCTGTGCCCATGCACCGGTTGTTGCAAGGCGATGTCGGCTCGGGCAAGACCGTGGTGGCGGCGTTGGCCGCCGCGCAATGCATCGACGCAGGTTGGCAATGCGCGCTGATGGCACCCACCGAAATATTGGCCGAGCAGCATTTCGCCAAACTCGTGGGTTGGCTGGCGCCGGTGTTGCAACCGTTAGGCTTGCAAGTGGCATGGTTGACCGGCAGCCAGAAAAAAAAGGAACGCGAAGCGATGTTGGCTTTGGTGGCCAGCGGCGAGGCGGCGCTGGTCATCGGCACCCATGCCGTCATCCAAGACAAAGTGCATTTCAAGTCGCTGGGCTTGGCCATCATCGACGAGCAGCACCGCTTTGGCGTGGCGCAACGTTTGGCCTTGCGGCAAAAGTTATCGGACGCTGACACGTTCGGTGAGCAAGCCCAGGGCGCACCCCAGGAGCCACATTTGCTGATGATGAGCGCCACGCCGATTCCACGCACATTGGCCATGAGCTACTACGCCGATTTGGATGTGTCCACCATCGATGAATTGCCACCGGGACGCACGCCGGTGGTCACCAAGTTGCTGGCCGACACCCGGCGCGATGAACTCATAGAACGCATGCGCGCGCAGTTGGAGGAAGGGCGTCAGGTGTATTGGGTGTGCCCGTTGATTGAAGAAAGCGAAGCACTGGATTTGCGCAACGCCACCGACACCCATGAACAACTCTGCCAGGCTTTGCCCGGCGTGATGATCGGCTTGTTGCATTCGCGCATGCCGCAAGCAGAGAAAAAAGCCGTCATGTCGTTGTTTGTGCAAGGGCAAATGGGCGTCTTGGTCAGCACCACCGTGATCGAAGTGGGTGTGGATGTGCCGAATGCGTCGCTCATGGTGATCGAGCATGCCGAACGCTTTGGGTTGAGCCAATTGCACCAATTGCGCGGACGGGTGGGGCGCGGTGCGGCAGCGTCTGCTTGTGTGTTGTTGTATTCGTTGGGTGAACATGGGCGCTTGAGCGACACGGCCAGGGCCCGCTTGCGCGCCATGGTCGAAACCAGCGATGGGTTTGACATCGCCAGAAGAGATTTGGAGATCCGCGGGCCCGGCGAGTTTTTGGGGGCACGGCAAAGCGGCGCGGCCATGCTGAGGTTTGCGGACTTGGCCACCGATGGCGAGTTGTTGCAATGGGCGCAACAGCTCGCGCCGCTGATGCTCGACCAACACCCAGATTTGGCACAGCGCCACATCCAACGCTGGTTGGGTGGAAAATCCGATTTTCTGAAAGCCTGAACACCTTATGACACTCACAGAACTCAAGTACATCGTTGCGCTGGCGCGAGAAAAACATTTCGGTCGTGCCGCCGAGGCTTGCTTTGTGTCGCAACCCACGTTGTCGGTGGGTATCAAAAACTTGGAAGAAGAATTGCAAGTCAAGTTGTTCGAACGCAGTGCCAATGAGGTCGCGGTCACACCCTTGGGTGAAGACATCATTCGACAAGCGCAAAGTGTGTTGGAGCAGGCGGCCAACATCAAAGAAATTGCCAAGCGCGGCAAAGACCCGTTGGCGGGCCCATTGCGTTTGGGCGTGATCTACACCATCGCGCCTTACCTGTTGCCTGAATTGGTGCGCCACACCATCGACATGTCTCCGCAAATGCCGCTGATGCTGCAAGAAAACTTCACGGTGAAATTGTTGGAGATGCTGCGCACCGGCGAAATCGATTGCGCCATCATGGCCGAGCCGTTCCCTGACACGGGCTTGGCCATGGCCGCTTTGTATGACGAGCCGTTCATGGCGGCGCTGCCGAGCAACCACCCGTTGGCTGCGCGCGATTCGATCAGCGCCACCGAATTGAAAGCCGAAACCATGTTGTTGTTGGGCAATGGCCATTGTTTTCGCGACCACGTGTTGCAAGTGTGTCCGGAGTTTGCGCGGTTTTCTAACCATGCAGAAGGCATTCGCAAAAGCTTTGAAGGCTCATCCTTGGAAACCATCAAGCACATGGTGGCCGCTGGCATGGGTGTCACCTTGGTGCCGCGTTTGAGCGTGCCCAAAGAGGCTTTGTTGTCGACCACCAAGCGAAAAAAATCCTTGGACACCTATGTGCGTTACTTGCCGATTGTGGAGGGCAACGACCCGCCCCCGTCGCGCCGCGTGGTGTTGGCTTGGCGGCGCAGTTTCACCCGATACGAAGCGATTGCGGCTTTGCGCAACGCGGTGGTGGCCAGTGAATTGCCCGGCGTTGTGCGCTTGTCATGAATGCGTTGACACCTGAAGACACCCAGCCACGTTGGCGGCATCAAGCAGCGCTTTACTTGGACTTGATTCGATGGAACCGCCCGGCGGGTTGGTTGTTGTTGCTCTGGCCCAGCCTGAGCGCGCTGTGGTTGGCGGCTGGCGGGTTTCCGGGTTGGCATTTGCTCACGGTGTTCGTGTTGGGCACGGTGCTCATGCGCAGTGCGGGTTGCTGCATCAACGATGTGGCTGACCGCGACTTCGACAAGCATGTCAAACGCACCGCCAACCGGCCAGTCACCTCCGGCGCGTTGTCGGTCAAACAGGCATTGACCGCAGGGGCGGTGTTGGCCTTGTGCGCATTTGCGCTGGTGTGCACCACCAACGCAGTGACGGTGGTGTGGTCGTTTGTCGCTTTGGCCGTGACCTTGATTTACCCCTATGCCAAACGCTTTGTGGCCATGCCGCAAGCGGTGCTTGGCGTGGCATTCAGCTTTGGCATTCCCATGGCCTTTGCCGCGGTCAATGGCGGCCCATTGACCGTGTGGGGTGTTTGGCAAGCGGTGCCGCCACTGGCTTGGGGCTTGTTGCTGGTGAACTCGTTTTGGGTGTTGGCTTATGACACCGAATACGCGATGGTTGACCGAGATGACGATTTGCGCATCGGCATGAAAACCTCTGCCATCACCTTAGGGCGACACGATGTCGCTGGCGTGATGGTTTTTTATGCCGCGCATTTGCTCGGCTTGTTGTGGTTGCTGCATGACCAAGGTTTGGGTTGGCCGCAGTGGTTCTCGATAGAGATCGCAGGGGTGCAGGCGTTTTGGCACTTTGGCATGATTTACCGCCGCGACCGCGCGTCCTGTTTTCGCGCATTCAGGATGAACCATTGGTTGGGCGCGACCGTGTTTGCGGGCATCGCCGGCGGCTTGTATTTGAAAACCGCGTGAAACCGTTGCCAGCAGTCTCAGCGCCGGTCCAAGCCATCGCCCAATTCGATGGCGCGTTGTTGTGCAGCTTGCAAGGCTTGGTCGATCAAACCCGCCAAATCGTCGGATTGCATGTGGCTGATGGCCGCGTGGGTGGTGCCGCCTTTGGAGGTGACTTTGTCGCGAAGCACAGCCAGTGATTCTGTGCTGCTGCGCGCCAGTTCTGACGCGCCGACAAACGTGCCCACCGCCAGCTGGTGAGCTTGTTCGGCAGACAAGCCCATGCGCACCCCAGCGTTGACCATGGCCTCGATGAAGAAAAACACGTACGCAGGCCCGGAACCTGAAACCGCGGTCACCGCGTCCAGCAACGCCTCGTTGTCAACCCACACGGTTTGTCCGATGGCTTGCATCAGTTGCTGAATCTGCTCGCGTTCTTGGGGTAACACCGCATCGCGCGCAAACAAACCGGTTTGACCCAGACCGATCAAGGCGGGCGTGTTCGGCATGGCACGCACCACGCGTGCAGAGTTCAACCACCGCGCCATGCTGTCGCTGCGCACCCCGGCGGCCACGCTCACATGCAATGCGTGCGTCAGGCGATCTTTTAACCCGCAAGCGACGTCTTTGAACACTTGGGGTTTGATCGCCCACACCACCAAGCGAATGTCATGGGGAAGCGAGTCAGCGTTTTCGTGGCAGTGGATGCCCATGGACCGTTCCAAGCGCTGGCGTGTGTCGGCCAGCGGTTCCACCACATGGATGTGCGCGGCGGGCACACCTTGCTTTGACCAACCGCTGATCAAGGCTTGGGCCATGTTGCCCCCGCCAATGAAGGCCATGGGCAACAGGGAAGAAAAAGGCTGGGTCATGCTGAACCTGTCTGAAGGTGAAACGCAGACCGCGATTGTCGATCAAGCGGCCGTGGTCTGGCGCACTGCGCGTTCCCAGTCGGCCATTTTGGCGGCGGCTTGGTCCCGAGACATGCGAGGCTCAAAGCGGCGTTCCACCCGCCACTGCTGCGCCAATTCGCTCGGGCTTTGGTAGATGCCTGCGCTCAAGCCGGCCAGGTAAGCCGCGCCGAGTGCGGTGGTTTCGATCACGGCAGGGCGCAGCACCGGGATGCCGAGCAAGTCGGCTTGGAATTGCATCAACAAATCGTTGACACACGCGCCACCATCCACCCGCAATTCATGCACCGCTTGCGATGCATCTCGGTTCATGGCTTGCAACAGCGCGGTGCTTTGAAACGCAATGCTCTCCAATGCGGCGCGGGCAATGTGCGCCATGGTGGTGCCGCGCGACAAACCCAGGATCGCGCCACGCGCATCGGCTTGCCAATAAGGCGCGCCCAAACCGGTGAAGGCGGGCACCAGCACCACGCCACCGGTGTCGGTCACGGTTTCGGCCAGTGACTGCACATCGGCGCTTTTGTCAAATGCCCGCAAACCATCACGCAACCATTGCACGACAGCGCCGCCGATGAACACGCTGCCTTCGAGCGCATACGCGGTGGCTTGGTCGGGCTGTGCCGCGCTGGTGGTGATCAAGCCATTGGTGCTGGTCAGGCAACGATCGCCAGTGTGCATCAGCATGAAGCAACCTGTGCCATAGGTGTTTTTGGCTTGGCCTGCGCCAAAACAGGCTTGACCGAACAGCGCGCTTTGCTGGTCACCGGCCACGCCGCCGATGGGCAAGGCCTGGCCCAACCACTCGGCTTGGGTGTGGCCAAAGTCGCTCGCCGACGCTTGCACGCGCGGCAGCAACGAGGCGGGTATGTCAAACAGAGCCAGCAGCTCCTCGTCCCACTGGTTGGTGTGGATGTTGAACAACATGGTGCGTGCCGCGTTACTGACATCGGTGGCATGCACCGCGCCAGCGCTCAATTTCCAGATCAACCAACTGTCAACCGTGCCAAACGCCAATTCGCCGCGTTCGGCCATGCCGCGAGCGCCTTCGACATGGTTCAGTATCCATTGCAGTTTGGTGGCAGAAAAATAGGCGTCGATCAGCAGGCCCGTTTTGTGTTGCACCTTGTCGGCGTGGCCTGCTTGTCGCAAGCGCAGGCATTGCGGCTCAGCACGCCGGTCTTGCCAAACAATGGCGTTGTAAATCGCTTGTCCGGTGTCGCGGCGCCAAACCACCGTGGTTTCGCGTTGGTTGGTGATGCCCACAGAAGCCATCGAACTGGCGCTGACCCCGGCTTGCGACAGGGCTTGTCGGGCGGTGGCCAGTTGGCTTTGCCAAATTTCTTCGGGGTCGTGTTCGACCCAGCCGGGTTGCGGGTAGATTTGGCGAAACTCCGCTTGCGCCGACGCCAGGATGCTGCCATCCGGCCGGAAAATGATGCTTCGAGAACTCGAGGTGCCCTGGTCCAGGGCCAATAAATAGGTCATGGCATCCTCACGAGATAAATCAGGTGACCAGTGTCAAGGCAGGCGCGCTTGCCGCCTCGTCGGCGACGCTGCATTCAACGCCCGACTGCTCGAGCAAATGCACAAAACTGTCTGGCGGCGGGGCATCGGTGAACAGGCGGTCAATGTGCGACAAATGGGCCAACTCCACCATGGCGGGGCGGTTGAATTTGGTGCTGTCTGCGGCCAGCCAGACTTGCCGTGAATGTTCAATGATGGCCTTGGCCACTTTGACTTCCCGGTAGTCAAAGTCACGCATGGTGCCATCGGCCTCGATCCCACTGATGCCGATCAGGCCGATATCGACTTTGAATTGCCGGATGAAGTCCACCGTGGCTTCGCCCACAATGCCGCGGTCCACGCCGCGCACCATGCCGCCTGTGACGATGACTTCGCAATCGGTGTTGTCGCTCATGATCTGCGCCACGTTCAAGTTGTTGGTGATCACACGCAGACCCCGGTGGTGGCGCAATTCACGCGCCACCGCCTCCATGGTGGTGCCGATGTTCATGATGAGTGAACAGCCTTGCGGCACACTGGCAGCAATCGCTTTGGCAATCCGTGTTTTGCCGTCCATGGACAACGCTTGACGCTGGCGATAGGCAATGTTTTCGGTGGTGGAGCTGGGAAGACGCACGCCACCATGAAAGCGTGACAGCAAGCCGGCTTCAGACAGGCGCTGCACATCGCGGCGCACGGTTTGCAAGGTGACAGAAAACGTTTCTGCCAAAAATTCAATCGATACCGACCCCTTTGCCTGCACCAGGTCAAGCAGTTGGGTTTGGCGCGGGTTCGGGCTCATGGGACTCTGAAAGCGGTTGGCACATACCTTAATGCATGCGCCAAGAGCACCGACCTAGGGAAAATACCGAATCAATAAAAACAAATACGAACAAAAATGCGAAAAGAAAAGAAAATCCGGCGGCACGGCCGGGATGCCGCCTCATTGACCCGATTCGACATGGAACACAGCTGCCAGCCATGACCTTGAAACTAGACCAGATCAGCCAGGCGGTAGGCGGGCAGATGCACATTTACCCATTGAGCTTGGCCTTGGTGCCGAATGCGGTGACGGTGTTGCTGGGTGCGACACAGGCCGGTAAAACCAGTTTGATGCGCTTGATGGCAGGCTTGGATACGCCCAGTCAAGGGCGGGTGTGGGCAGACGGGCGGGATGTCACCGGGGTGGGTGTGCGCGAGCGCAATGTGGCCATGGTCTACCAGCAGTTCATCAACTACCCCTCCATGAGCGTGTTCGACAACATCGCTTCACCCATGCGCTTACGCGGCGACTCGGACATTGCGCACAAGGTCAAGGCCTTGGCCAAGCGCTTGCGGATCGAGCCGTTTTTAGACCGGTTGCCTGCGGCTTTGTCCGGTGGCCAGCAGCAGCGGGTGGCATTGGCACGTGCCTTGGCCAAACAAGCGCCGTTGATGTTTTTGGACGAGCCTTTGGTCAACCTCGATTACAAGCTGCGTGAAGAATTGCGCGAAGACTTGACCCAACTGTTCGAGGCGGGCAGTGGCACGGTGGTTTACGCCACCACCGAACCCACCGAGGCCTTGCTGTTGGGCGGGCACACAGCCGTGATGAAAGAAGGCCGTGTACTGCAATACGGGCCCACGCTGGAAGTGTTTCGCCAGCCCCAGTCGCTGGATGTGGCCAGGGCCTTCAGCGACCCGCCGATGAATGTGTTGCAGGCGCGCGCGCTGCCCGCAGGCGGCTGGCAGTTGGACAACCACAGCGAATTGATGTTGACGCAGACCGCCGGCAGCGCCGCTCAAGTGCAGTTGGGTTGGCGGGCCACCGGCTTGCGCACCGACATGCGCCCGGGTGACCTGGGCCTGAAGGCCATGGTTCAGTTGGCCGAGATTTCCGGCACCGACACGTTTGTTCACCTGCGTTGTGGTTCGATGGAATTGGTGATGCAAAAAACTGGCGTGCATTTCTTCGAGATCGGTGCCGCGTTGACGGTGTATGTCAATGAACGGGATGCCTATGTGTTCGACAGCCAAGGCGAGCTGATGCGCTCGCCCGTGGGCCAGGCGGGGGAACACTGACATGGTGGCGCACATCGACTTGGACCTGGCGCATGCCTACCACCCTGACCCGCAACAAGACAGCGATTACGCTTTGCTGCCATTGAAGATGTCGTTCAAGGCCGGGGGGGCATATGCGCTGCTCGGGCCTTCCGGTTGCGGCAAGACCACCATGCTCAACCTCATTTCCGGCTTGGTCAAGCCGTCGCATGGGCATGTCACATTCAATGGTGAAGATGTCACCGCACTCACACCGCAGCAGCGCAACATAGCCCAAGTGTTTCAGTTTCCCGTCATCTACGACACGATGACCGTGGCCGAGAACCTGGCCTTCCCCTTGCTGAACCGGCAGATGCCAAAGGCACAGATTCGCCAGCGGGTGGGTCAAATCGCTGAAATGCTCGAACTCAATTCGCAACTTGACCAGCGTGCGGCCGGACTGTCCGCCGACGCCAAACAAAAAATCTCCTTGGGCCGCGGTCTGGTCCGCCCGGATGTGGCGGCCATTTTGTTTGATGAACCCTTGACGGTGATTGACCCGCATTTGAAATGGCAACTGCGCAGAAAACTCAAGCAAGTGCACCAAGAACTCAAGCACACCTTGATTTATGTCACCCACGATCAAGTCGAAGCGTTGACGTTTGCACAGGAAGTGGTTGTGATGACCCGCGGTCGTGCGGTGCAAGTGGGCAGCGCTGAAGCCTTGTTCGAGCGCCCGGCGCACACCTTTGTCGGACATTTCATTGGTTCACCCGGCATGAACTTTTTGCCTGCGGTGTGCACGCAGCAAGCCTTGCAGATTGGCTCGGCCACGCTGGCATTGCCCGCGCCCTTGGCGCAGCAGTTGGCGGGCACGCGTTCTTTGAAGTTGGGCGTTCGGCCCGAATACATCTCGGTGCATGCACAACCGGTGCCCGGCAGTTTGCCGGCGAAGGTGTTGCGCTGGCAAGACCTGGGCACCAGTGGTTTGCTGACCACCGAATGCGATGCCGGTGTGGTGCGCGTTCGGTTGGCAGGTACTGTCGCCAGCCAATGGCAAGTGGGTGAGACGGTGCATGTGCAGGTGATGGGCACGCACAGTTGCTTCTATGAAAACGAGGAGTGGATTGCATGAAACCAGTCAATCAAAAAGCCTGGTTTCTGATTCTGCCGGTGGTGGTTTGCGTGGCGTTTTCGGCCATCTTGCCGTTGATGACCGTGGTCAATTACTCGGTTCAAGACATCATTTCGCCTGAACGGCGGGTGTTTGTCGGCACCGAATGGTTTGCCGCCGTCATGCGTGACCAAGATTTGCATGATGCGTTGTGGCGCCAATTGGTGTTTTCTTTGTCCGTGCTGTTGATAGAAATCCCGCTGGGAATTGCGCTGGCTTTGTCCATGCCTGCCAAGGGATGGCAGGCGTCCGTGACCTTGGTGTTGTTGGCCTTGTCATTGTTGATTCCGTGGAATGTGGTGGGCACCATCTGGCAAATTTTTGGCCGCGCAGACATTGGTTTGTTGGGGGCCACTTTGCAAGCCATGGGCATTGAGTACAACTACACCGGCAATGCCCGTGACGCTTGGCTGACGGTGCTGGTCATGGACATCTGGCACTGGACCCCGTTGGTGGCTTTGCTGGCTTATGCGGGTTTGCGCAGCATTCCCGATGCTTACTACCAAGCCGCGCAAATTGACGGCGCGTCCAAGTGGGCGGTGTTCAGGTTCATCCAATTGCCCAAGTTGCGCGGTGTGCTGGTCATTGCGGTGTTGCTGCGGTTCATGGACAGTTTCATGATTTACACCGAACCGTTTGTGTTGACGGGTGGTGGGCCGGGCAATGCCACCACGTTTTTGAGCCAATACCTGACGCAAAAAGCGGTGGGCCAATTTGACCTTGGGCCGGCTGCGGCGTTTTCGCTGATTTACTTCTTGATCATTCTGCTGTTGTGCTTCATTCTTTACAACTGGATGCAAAGTGTCGGCACCCAAGCCAAGGAGAGCGAACATGGATGAACGCCGTTTCAAAAAGCGCACGGTGTTCTTGGTGCTCTACATGGTGTTTGCCTTGTTGCCCATTTATTGGATGGTCAACATGAGCTTGCGCACCAACCAAGAAATCCTCTCGAGTTTTGCTTTGTTTCCGGCAGACCCGACTTGGGACAATTACCTGACCATCTTCACTGACCCGTCATGGTATTCGGGCTATATCAACAGCCTGATTTATGTGCTGATCAACACGGTGATTTCGGTGCTGGTGGCCTTGCCCGCTGCTTATGCGTTTTCACGCTACAGCTTTTTGGGTGACAAGCATGTGTTTTTCTGGTTGTTGACCAACCGCATGACACCGCCTGCCGTGTTTTTGCTGCCGTTTTTTCAGCTCTACAGCACCGTGGGATTGATGGACACGCATATCGCGGTGGCGATGGCGCATTTGTTGTTCAACGTGCCCTTGGCGGTGTGGATTTTGGAAGGCTTCATGAGCGGCATTCCACGTGAAATTGACGAAACCGCCTACATCGATGGCTACAGCTTTCCGGCGTTTTTTGTCAAAGTGTTTTTGCCGCTGATCAAAGCCGGTGTCGGCGTGACAGCCTTCTTTTGCTTCATGTTCAGTTGGGTCGAGTTGCTGCTGGCGCGCACGCTCACCAGCGTCAATGCCAAGCCGATCGTGGCAACCATGACGCGCACTGTCAGCGCCTCCGGCATGGACTGGGCCACGCTGGCTGCGGCCGGTGTGTTGACCATCGTGCCCGGCGCCATCGTGATTTGGTTTGTGCGGCATTACATCGCCAAAGGTTTTGCCATGGGACGCGTATGAACAGGAGTGCAACACATGCTTGAGTGGATGGTTTGGACCTTGCCGGTGGCGGTCTTTTTCATTTGCATCGTGTTGATGTTGATCGGCATGACGGTGTGGGAGCGACGCTCGCCCACCGTGGCGCGCAAAGGTTGGTTGCCGTTGGTGACCACCCGCGGCGACCGGTTGTTCATTGGTTTGCTGGGTTCAGCGTATGTGCATTTGATGTTCGTGGGCTTGGCAGGAGAAATGTTGGTGTGGTTCAGTTTGAGCGCGGAGCCTTCCATTTGGTGGGCAACCGCAATGAGCGCGGTGTGGTTGGTTCTTGTGATGCGCAAGGGCTAGCCAGACCATTCCTTGACACGGTCTGTCATTTCCCCAAGACACGTGTTTTTCAAAGCAAGGGGATTTTTTTAGGAGACTGGCATGAAATTGAAATACAGTGCAATTGCCTTTGCAGCAGCAGCGCTGGTACTGGGCCACAGCGCCTGGGCCGGTGAAGCTGAAGCGAAAAAATGGGTGGACAACGAGTTCCAGCCGTCAACCTTGTCCAAAGACAAGCAGATGGCTGAGATGAAGTGGTTCATCGAGGCGGCAAAAAAATTGCAGGCCAAAGGCGTCAAGGAAATCTCGGTGGTGTCTGAAACCATCACCACCCACGAGTACGAATCCAAAACCTTGGCCAAGGCCTTTACCGAAATCACCGGCATCACGGTCAAGCACGACCTGATCCAAGAAGGCGATGTGGTGGAGAAATTGCAAACCTCCATGCAATCGGGCAAATCGATTTACGACGGATGGATTTCTGATTCCGATTTGATCGGTACCCACTACCGCTACGGCAAGATCATGAACCTCACCGACTACATGGCCGGCGCAGGCAAAGAGTGGACCAACCCTGGTCTGGACTTGAAAGATTTCATTGGCACGAGTTTCACCACCGGCCCCGACAAAAAACTCTACCAGTTGCCCGACCAGCAGTTTGCCAACCTGTATTGGTTCCGTGCCGACCTGTTTGCGCGCAAAGACTTGCAAGACAAATTCAAGGCCAAATTCGGTTACGACTTGGGCGTGCCTTTGAATTGGAGTGCGTACGAGGACATCGCCGAGTTCTTCACCAACGACGTGAAAACCATTGACGGCAAACCGATTTATGGCCACATGGATTACGGCAAAAAAGACCCCTCACTGGGTTGGCGTTTCACCGATGCCTGGTTGTCGATGGCAGGTACCGCCGACATCGGCATTCCTAACGGCAAACCAGTGGACGAGTGGGGCATTCGCGCCTCGGCAGATGGATGTAACCCCCAAGGCGCCTCCGTGGCCCGTGGTGGCGCAACCAACTCACCCGCTGCGGTCTATGCGTTGACCAAGTATGTGGACTGGATGAAGAAATACTCGCCCAAGGAAGCCATTGGCATGACCTTCGGTGAAGCCGGCCCCGTGCCTGCCCAAGGCCAAATTGCCCAGCAAATCTTCTGGTACACCGCCTTCACCGCTGACATGACCAAGCCTGGCTTGCCGGTGGTCAATGCCGACGGCACACCCAAGTGGCGCATGGCCCCTGGCCCCAATGGCCCCTATTGGAAGCAAGGCATGCAAAACGGCTACCAAGACGTGGGTTCATGGACATTCTTTAAAGACCATGACGCCAACAAAACCGCAGCCGCTTGGTTGTACGCCCAGTTCGTGACCGCCAAAACCACGTCGCTGAAAAAGACCATCGTTGGTTTGACACCGATTCGCGAGTCCGACATCCGCTCAGACGCCATGACCAAAATGGCGCCGAAGTTGGGTGGCTTGGTTGAGTTCTACCGCAGCCCTGCGCGCGTGGCTTGGACACCGACCGGTACCAACGTGCCTGACTATCCCAAGTTGGCACAACTGTGGTGGAAAAACGTGGCGGTGGCTGTGACCGGCGAGAAAACACCGCAGCAAGCCATGGACAACTTGGCCAATGAAATGGACGATGTGATGGCCCGCTTGGAGCGCGCTGGCATGGCCCGTTGCGCACCCAAGCTCAACCCCAAGGGCGACCCGGCCAAGTACCTGAGCGACAAAGCGGCACCCTGGGCCAAATTGGCCAACGAGAAGCCCAAAGGCGAAACCATCGCTTATGAAAAGCTGCTCAATGCTTGGAAGGAAGGCCGCGTTCGCTGATGACAGACAGGGGCGTCGCTTGGTGGCGATGCCCCGTGTCTGAGGGCCTGTCGCGTTCTGGTGACGGGCCTGCATTGGTCTGTGACCCATGACCCGCAAAGCATTATTTCAGCGGCTGGCCGAAACCTCCAGCTTTGACATTGCCATCATTGGCGGCGGTGCCACGGGTCTGGGGGTTGCCTTGGAGGCCAGTTCGCGGGGACACAAGGTGGTCTTGCTGGACTCGCACGATTTCGCCAAGGGCACATCGTCTCGTTCAACCAAGCTCGTCCATGGAGGCGTGCGTTATTTGGCGCAAGGCAATGTCAGCCTGGTGCGCGAAGCTTTGCATGAGCGCTCTGTGTTGTTGCAGGATGCGCCCCATCTTGCCCAGCCTATTCCGTTTGTCATGCCGTCTTACCGTTGGTGGGAGACCTGGTTTTATGGCAGTGGCTTGAAGCTGTACGATTTTTTAGCGGGCACCCATGGGTTGGGCCGCACCGAATTTTTAACGTCGCAAGAGGTGCTCTCACGCATGCCCGGGCTCAGGCCGCAAGGTTTGCATGGGGGCGTTCAGTATTGGGACGGTCAGTTTGACGACGCGCGGTTTGCCATCACCTTGGCGCGGACCGCTGCGCGTGAAGGCGCCTTGCTCATCAACTATTGCGCGGTCACCCAGCTCCAACATGCCAGCGGGCGGTTGAAAACACTGGTTTGTGAAGATGGCGAAACCGGCCAAGCCTATGAAGTACGGGCCAAGTGTGTGATCAATGCCACGGGCGTTTGGGTTGACCAGTTGCGGCAGCTGGACGCCGATGCCCAAGGTGTGCCGGTGACCCCGATGGTGACACCCAGCCAAGGCGTGCACCTGGTGGTCGACCGTGGCTTTTTGCCGGGCGAGCATGCTTTGTTGGTGCCCAAGACCGTCGACGGGCGCGTGCTGTTTGCGGTGCCGTGGCTGGGCAAAGTCATTTTGGGAACCACAGACACACCGCGCTCTGACATGCCCAGAGAACCCCAGCCGTTTGAAGACGAAGTGGCGTTCATATTGAATGAGTCAGCCCGCTATTTGTCTCAACCTTTGGGGCGCAGTGATGTGCGCAGTGTTTGGGTGGGTTTGCGGCCACTGGTCAAGCGCACGGCTGAGCAGGACCACAGCACCAAGGGGTTGAGCAGAGAGCATTCTGTGAGCGTCAGCCGCAGTGGTCTGGTGACCGTGACGGGTGGCAAGTGGACCACCTACCGCGCCATGGCGCAGGACGTGTTGGCGCAGTGCGAGGCGCACCAGATGTTGCCAGCGACTGCGTCTGACCTCGGCCGAGACAGGCCACGTTTCATGGGTGCTCAACAGACACACACTGCGCCGGTCAGTCTGACCCAGCCGCAGGGCTTGCATTTGTATGGCGATGAACAACGCCAAGTCGAGCAATTGCCTGGCGCCCAACATTGGCTGGCGGCTGGTTTGAGCGAAGCCATGGTGAGGTTTGCGGTTCGGCACGAATATGCCCGCAATGTCGAGGATGTGCTGGCGCGTCGATCCCGGCTGTTGTTTTTGGATGCCAAAGCCTCCATGGCGGTGGCAGCACAAGTGGCGGCGATTTTGGACGAGGAAGGCTGTACCAAATCCGAACTTAAGGATTATTTGCTGGTCGCCAAAGGCTATGTTTTGACCCCTTGAATGCGGCTTTCTGGTTGCCAGCCCCGTGGCTGTGACAAAAAAACGGCGAATCTGACTTGCGGCGCTGAAAATGTGCCATAATAGTCGGCTCTGCTCAAAAAAGCAGGGAAGTCACGCCCCAAACAACTGCGCAGCAAATGGTTGCCGTTCAGTTGACGGGCCCAAGACTGATCGTGAGTGCGCGGCCATGGTGGACGGGTTGCTGACGATACAAGTTGGGAAACAGAAATGATCCAGACAGAATCCAGGTTAGAGGTCGCCGACAACACCGGCGCGAAGTCCGTTTTGTGCATCAAGGTGCTCGGCGGTTCTAAGCGACGTTATGCCAGTGTGGGCGACATCATCAAAGTCAGCATCAAAGAGGCCGCGCCCCGTGGCCGTGTCAAAAAAGGCGAAATCTACAGTGCCGTGGTGGTTCGCACCGCCAAAGGCATTCGCCGCAGCGATGGCTCGCTGGTCAAATTTGACGGCAACGCAGCGGTGTTGCTCAACGCCAAGCTCGAGCCCATCGGCACCCGCATCTTCGGGCCGGTCACGCGTGAACTGCGGACCGAGCGCTTCATGAAGATCGTTTCTCTGGCCCCTGAAGTTCTCTGAGGACCTGACCATGAACAAATTACGCAAAGGCGATGAGGTCATCGTCATCACAGGCCGCGACAAAGGCAAGCGCGGCAAAGTGGCTTCTCGTCAGGATGACGCTCACCTGTTGGTTGAAGGCATCAATCTGGTGAAAAAGCACACCAAGCCCAACCCCATGGCAGGCACCACTGGCGGCATCGTTGAAAAAACCATGCCCATCCACCAGTCCAATGTCGCTATTTACAACGCCACCACCGGCAAAGCCGATCGCGTGGGCATCAAGATCAATTCCGATGGTTCGAAGGTTCGCGTCTTCAAGTCCAGCGGCGAAGTCATCAAGGTTGCATGAACATGGCACGTCTCCAACAACACTATCGTGAAAAAGTGGTCCCCGATTTGACCGCCAAGTTTGGCTACAAGTCGCCCATGGAAGTGCCGCGTCTGACCAAGATCACCTTGAACATGGGTGTGTCTGAGGCGGTGGCTGACAAAAAAGTCATGGACCACGCTGTCAGCGACATGAGCAAAATTGCTGGCCAAAAACCTGTGGTGACCAAGGCGCGCAAAGCGATCGCTGGTTTCAAAATTCGTGAGCAGCAAGCCATTGGTTGCATGGTCACTTTGCGTGGCGTTCGCATGTACGAATTTCTCGACCGTTTCGTCACCGTGGCTTTGCCCCGTGTGCGCGACTTCCGTGGTATTTCCGGCCGCGCATTTGACGGTCGCGGCAACTACAACATCGGTGTGAAAGAGCAAATCATCTTCCCCGAAATCGAGTACGACAAAGTTGACGCCCTGCGCGGTCTCAACATCAGCATCACCACCACGGCCAAGACCGACGAAGAGTGCAAGGCACTGCTCGCCGCTTTCCGTTTCCCGTTCAAGAACTGAGGTGTCCTGTGGCTAAAGTAGCTTTGATCGAGCGTGAGCTCAAGCGTGACAAACTGGTCGCCAAGTACGCGAAAAAACACGCGGAACTGAAAGCGATTGCAACCGACTTCAAGCGCAGCGACGAAGAGCGCGCCGCGGCTCGTCTGGAATTGCAAAAGCTGCCACGCAACGCCAATCCGACGCGTCAGCGCAATCGCTGCGCTATCACAGGACGTCCTCGTGGCACCTTCCGTCAATTCGGTTTGGGTCGCGCCAAGATCCGCGAAATGGCCTTCGCAGGCAACATTCCCGGCATCACCAAAGCCAGCTGGTAAGCAG
>Ga0192647_101027_pt1 | contig 18719 bp, 12 predicted proteins | sample LauGreFa1BDMLBSN_2_FD_133046 | JGI IMG/M metagenome (GOLD analysis project Ga0192647, IMG submission 133046) | Freshwater lake microbial communities from Lake Michigan, USA - Fa13.BD.MLB.SN - reassembly | ecosystem: Environmental > Aquatic > Freshwater > Lake | place: Lake Michigan, USA...
ATGCTTGCTTCATGGTGTGACGAAGCAAAATGTTTTGAGTGGATGCACACGGAAGCATATTCTTATTTTGATAAGAGGGCTAGAGGCTTGACAATTACCTCAAATGTTTTAACAGCTATAAGTGGAATATCGAATATCATGGCGGGCGGAGTATCTGTTGGTGGATTTCAACTCTCATGGGTATTCGGAACACTTAGTGTAGTGATTAGTATAACAAATATGTTACAGGAGAAGCTAGGTTATCTTCAGAAATCTATTGACCATAATCATTACGCAAGTCAGTGGGGGTGTATACGTAGAAAAATACAAGAGCAGTTATCTATACCACCTGAGTCGAGAAAGGATTGTGTTACATTCTTGAAATATTTGCGCGTTGATATTAATCAGGTTTCTATAGATGGGAATTCAATGATACCAGAACATATACGCGATAACTGTAGTGAAAAATTTTCAAAGGTTCCTGAATTCGAAATTCCAGATATATGTGGAAACGTCGAGCATACTCAAATATACGTCAAACCTAGTTTGTAACTCCTTGGGCGTAGAGTTGTGTCCACTCCCTTGCAGTTTGCTCGTACTCAGCCCGATTTGTCTTGTACTGGTTCGCAATGTCAGGCATTAGAGGATCGTTAGGGTTCGGGTCTGTAAGCATAGAAAGGATTGACAGAAGAACCTTTGAAACTGTTAGTGCCGGAGACCAATTCTGTTTCAGAATATCAAGGCAGATGAAACCTTGTGCGTTGATATTCGGATGGTAAATTTTTGTCGTGAACATGACCCGAGGGGGTTTGAAAGGATAGTCCACCGGAAACTGGACAGTCACGTTGAACATGCCTCCTGCATATGGCGAATCAGATGGACCAAACATTACGCCTTCCCAGTTATACATGTCATCTCCAATCGGTCCGGCGCTACAGTTAAGAGGAGGGTCCTTTTGAAGGTCTTGAAGTTCACGGTGAATACGCTTTGCCGCCATCTTGTTGCTATGCCACTGGGCACCGACGTGCACTTTCAATTTTTATGACTTGATTATGACTACATTACGATTAATCCTTCAAGCCTGTAAAATTGACCCTCGTTGCGCCATTTTCGTAAGTATAATACACAATGCAGCGTAGTATGCGTATCCTAAAGCGCGATGGTTCTCATGAGCCTGTCTCTTTTGACAAGGTTTTGAAACGTATTCAGAAGGCTGGTAAGGATTTGAACGTCCAAGTCGATACTCTTGCTCAGAATATCATTTCTCAGATTTGCGATGGTATCTCTAGTTCAAAACTCGATGAACTTGCCGCACAATTAGCAGCAAGTCTTTCAACCCTTCACCCAGATTATGCTACCCTGGCATCGCGTCTTACCATTAGTAATCATCATAAGAACACTCCCTTCACCTTTGCTCAGGTTGTTCAAACTCTTAGAAATCAGACATCCAAGCACACAGGTAAGCCAGTATACTATGTGTCAGAGGAACTCGAGCAAGTTTCCTCCATGTTTGCAGACGCCATTGAGGCCATTATTAACTATGAGCGCGACTATGACTTTGATTACTTTGGTTTCAAGACCCTTGAGAAATCATATCTCCTCAGGGATACCAAGGGTCGTATTCTTGAGAGGCCTCAGCATATGTGGATGCGAGTTGCCTTGGGTATCTGGACAACTGGTTCAAATACAACCAGTCAGCAGTTGAAACAGGCTTTCGAGACGTATAATCTCATGTCTCGTAAAGTCTACACACACGCTACTCCTACACTCTTCAATGCAGGAACACCTCGTCCTCAGCTATCATCATGCTTCCTTCTGGCGATGAAAGATGACAGCATCGATGGCATCTATGAGACCTTGAAGGACTGTGCGAATATCTCAAAATTCGCAGGTGGTATTGGTCTTCACATTCACAATGTTCGCGCATCTGGGTCTCTTATTGGAGGGACGAATGGCACGAGTAACGGCATTGTCCCCATGTTGAGAAATTTCAACGCCACTGCGCGCTACGTTGACCAGTGCTTTACTCCCGATACACTTATTTATACTCTAAATGGCCCCAAGCCAATCGAGGATGTAAGTGTAACCGATAAGGTTCTTACTAGCAATGGAAACTATGAGAACGTGCTTCTTCCTGTGCGTCACGACTACACCGGACCTATGCTCAACATTCAAGTAAAAAATGCTGTATATCCGGTTCGTGTAACACCTGAGCACCAAGTCTTTGCTCTTAAGGGGCAGGCAAAGGGTCTCAACTTTGACGTAATTCGCAACCGCCTAGAAAAGGAAATCGCAAAACCAGAGTTTACTGATGCAACCGACCTCGTAATCGGAGACTTCCTTGTATTTCCTATTCCTCAATACGAGGCGGATGTTGCGAGTATGAGTGAGGATGATTGCCGGTTTTATGGAATTCTTCTTGGTGATGGCCACATTTCTTCGGCCGCTTCAGGTGTCTGTCTGAATTCCACGACAAAGAAGAATACCTGTGATTTCGTCATTCAGTATCTAGAGAAGAGGGGTATTCACCCTAACGTATACGAGGAGGGTATTACTGTTCGTATTAAGTGGTCATCTGCTTCCCCTGCCTTCAAGTTCACGAAGTCCCAAATATATGATGCTAATCATCAAAAGAAGGTTGATATCCCCCTTCTTCATTTACCTCTCAATAAGCTGAAACAGGTTATTCGGGGTCTTATTGAGACAGATGGATGTGTTGGAACAAAGGAGATTACAGTTGAGCTGTCATCCTATCCCCTTATTGAGGATCTACGATACATGCTCTTGCGACTTGGCGCACTGTCCTCTGGATATGAGAGGGACCGTGTTGGAGAGGTGTCGCCAAAGGGTATTGTAACAAATCTACCCACTGCTGTTCTGCGCATTCCTAGAATTCCAGAGGTGCTAGAGATGTTTCCTAATGCGCCCGTTGGAGAGTTCTACAGCTATTTGAAACATGGAACAAATCTCTATTCTCGAATTGAAGAAATTACTCTAACAGAGTACAGTGGCGTTGTACACGATTTTGAGATTGATGGCCCTCATGATTACACAGTAGCCCACCTTGGTGTTGCACATAATGGTGGAGGAAAGCGAAATGGCTCCTTTGCGATTTATTTGGAGCCATGGCATGCCGATATCGAGGAGTTCCTGAAGCTCAAGCTGAATACGGGTGAGACAGAGGAACGTGCTCGTGATTTATTCTATGCCCTCTGGATTTCAGACCTCTTTATGAAACGCGTAGAGGATGACGCGCAATGGAGCCTCTTCTGTCCCCATGAGGCCCCTGGCTTGTCAGACGTGTATGGTGACGAGTTTGACGCACTTTATACTAAATACGAGAAGGAGGGTCGTGCTCGTAAGACTGTTTCTGCTCAGAAACTCTGGTTCAAAATCCTAGATTCTCAAATCGAGACTGGGACACCATACCTTCTCTATAAGGATCCTGCTAACAAGAAGAGTAATCAGAAGAACCTTGGCACCATCAAGTCTTCCAATCTGTGTACGGAAATCATTGAGTATTCTAGTCCAGATGAGACTGCAGTGTGTAATCTGGCGTCCATTGCTTTGCCGGCATTTGTTTCGGCAGATAACAAGACATTTGATTTCGATAAGCTGCGTGAGGTGACTGCTTCTGCGGTAAAGGCTCTCAATAAGGTAATCGACATTAACTTCTATCCTATTCCCGAGGCCAAGCGCTCCAATATGCGCCATAGACCCATTGGTCTAGGTGTTCAGGGTCTAGCAGACGTATTTGCACGGCTTCGCCTACCTTGGGAGACACCTGAAGCAACAAGGCTAAATCAGCTTATCTTTGAACACATTTACTATGCTGCTGTCGAGGCGAGTTCTGCTCTTGCCATGTTGGAAGGCTCTTATGAAACATTTGATGGTAGCCCTGCTTCTAAGGGTATTCTACAGCCTGATATGTGGTCGGTTTCACCCATAACTGAAACGGAGAAGACCCTTGACTGGGCATCCTTGAGAGTGAATGCCTCACATGGGCTTCGTAATTCTCTTCTAGTAGCCCCTATGCCTACCGCCTCTACAAGCCAAATTCTAGGTTACACGGAATGCTTTGAGCCAATGACATCTAATATTTACGCAAGGCGTGTTCTTGCTGGCGAGTATGTCGTTGTGAATAAATACCTTGTGAGCAATTTGATGGAACTAGGTATCTGGTCAGAAAGTCTGAAGCAGCAGATTATTGCACGGAATGGCAGTGTTCAAGGCATTAAGGAAATTCCAGAGGATGTCCAGGCAGTCTACAAGACATCCTGGGAAATCAGGCAGCGCAGCCTCATCGATATGGCAGCGCAACGTGGTGCTTTTATCTGTCAGAGCCAGAGTCTAAACTTGTCTATAGAGAACCCTACGTATGCCAAGTTGACGAGTATGCATTTCCATGCTTGGAAGCAGGGATTGAAAACAGGATGTTACTATTTGCGCACGAAGGCCCCGGTGATGGCTCAAAAATTTACGGTAGACCCTCGAATGGTCCAGGGTGCTGTTACACAGGTAGAAGACGATGTTTCTGAATCTGAGAGCGACGATGAGCTTACGCCAGAGGAGAAAAAGGCTAAAACTCGTGCAGCCTTGCTTGCTAAGTTAGCTAAGGATTACGAAGAGGCCTCAAAGAAGCCAGATGATGCGAATGAGGAGGGATGTACAATGTGTTCTGCCTAGTTAGATGGACCATAGTGGCCAAAAGGAATTAGAAATAGCATTGGAAAATTTGGAAAAACTAGCAAACGCAGACCATTCTGCTTTAAGAAAAAAAGTATATGATACATTTTCAGGTATAAGTTTTTTAGTTCTAGAAGCTAAAAAAAATAATTTTAAGAGGGGTTGGTCATCTAATATAGTTGATAGACATAATGAGCCTATGTTTGAGCGTGATGAGGCTAAGATAGTAGAGGATGCTGTTCAGAAATTTGTAAAGCCCTTGTTTCATCCTAGTTCTAATAAAGTCGGTGGTAACATGTCGCCTTCGGTGAAAGCGTCTGCCACTGGACAAATGGTAAAACCTATAATGAACCTTGAAGACTTAAGTATTGATAGGATGTTCTGGAAAATTCGCGATATGATACGGTCAATCGATGATCAGGTTAAGAATTTTTCTAGAGAAATAGGGCCATTTCGCTTTTTTTATGATAAGGGTACGCCTGATTTTAGATTTCCTCTACCTATCCCTGCACCTCCACCCGTATTTGTATCTGTAATTATGGTCCCTGTAAATCCAAGGGCTATTCCTATAGCCATCGGATTAATTATAGAGGCAATACGTATTACGACAACTGTTGGACCATTAACTAACGATAGGGCCAGAAAATTCTTATCTCTTGCTCTGGGCCTCATTGACTTTTTGAAAGGTGATTGGAAGCAAGGTATATTAAGCATGATTGGATTTTTTGGAGAAATACCCATGCTTGCAGGTCTTATTGGAAAGGTCTTATTAAATCTATTAGACTTAATAGCACCTGATATTCAAGAGCGACTAACAATGGATATTTATCAATCTGGAAAATCTATTTTTATTGGGTTTTTATTATGGGGATTTGCTAATTTTGCTCCTGATTTTGTAAGGCTTTCTGTTAGAACCCAGTTTGATCTTATTAAAAAGATAGTGGAAGATGCAAATGGCAAGATAGATGAAATAGAGGCTGCTATGCAGAAATCAGTAGAACCTGCTGGATTAGAGCTTAAGATAAAAGATATCCCTGAAGGCTTTGTTCCTACGTTTGATGATATACAAAATTTACAGGCAATTGTAAGGCAGCCAACCATATATTGTTCTAAGGAATTTCAGGAGGCAATTGAACCTCTGCGTAAGATACCTCCTATAAGACTTATCTTAGAACTTATGAGTATTCCAACTGACCCTCAGACACTTGCATTTGAATGTAAATCTAGTGCGGGAGAATCATTAGAGAAAACAATTGGGAATTTAGTAACACCAGAAATAACTCCTAAACCAGGGTCTCCTATAGCAAATGCGTTATCGGGTGATATAACTCCTCCTAAGACGCCAACTGTACCTAACATTTCCGGCAGCAACATATCATCTACTACACTTAAAAAGATAAAGCCTGTTCCGAAAACAGCAAATAGAAGATTGCCTAAGGGTGGAACTAGACGCAAGAAATAATAATATATGGTTTAATTAGTTATGACTACTGATATTGAGGCGAGGCTATCAGCGTTAGAAAAACAAGTAGCGGCCAACAAGGCTCTTAATGATGATGATGATCAATATGATTTATGGAATAATGTATTTGACACAGAAACACCACTTGCTGGTTTATACATAGCTATTCTATTCAATTATCTTGGCAATTTGATGAATTGTGATTTCCAGAAATGGATGAACAATAATTTATTTTTTAGACATCTTATTGGCATTATTGCATTCTTTTTCTTATTTACCTCTCTCGTAAAACGTAAAAATATACCAATTCACCTTGTAGTTATTAAGACTGTATTTGTATATTTTACATTCCTGATAATGACTAAAACAAAGTGGTATTTCGCAATACCACTTTTGTGTATGTTAATTGTCTATCAGTTTTTGAATACGGGTGAATATACAGATGAAAAAGATAAGGCAAGGGTAAACTCTTACCGTGTTTATATATCTAGAGCTATAAAATTATTCACAGTTGTCGGATTTTTACATTATACATATCGCCAGTATATTGAACATGGAAGCAGGTTTTCTTTCATTAAACTTATGTTTGGTCACGGATGTAGGCCAACTTAGAATTCCTCTTGTAACCATTTTGCCGCGATATCGATCCATTTCATTACATTTTTTGATTCTTTCAGTTTTTGTCTGAAAGTATCAATATTTGGATCTTTCATTATTTTTAATATCTCTAGAGCGATCTTCACATAACTCATAGGGTCATTATCTTTTAATTCAAAGCGAATTCCATCACGTTCCTTAAATACACCGTGATTAGCCAATAGAGGAATTGCACCTGTTATACAGCTTTCTTTTACAGTAATGCAGTCAATTTCACTGTCAGAATTTGATAAATATAAATGGAAATTTGACATATATTTTTCTCTCGCTATTATTTCTACAGGCTGTCTTCCGTGGTCCATCACACCTGGTTTTGCTAATAAGGCAGTAATCTGATTTTTAAATTCAGTATCCATTATACTTTCTGTTCCATAATATACATGAAGTTCTGCTCTTGGCTCCTGATTTTTTATAATTGGCCAAATATATTGTAAGATAGGCATAAGGCCCCTGGTATAACAAGAACAATAACAAAATCTAAAAGGATTTCTTTGAACGTTATCTACGTTTACTGCAAACTCATCTACACGCACACCATTAGCTATGATAGCATATCGTTCTTTGGGTAGTATTGTTTTCAATGACTTGTCAAATAATTCCTTATGATAGCTACTCTTGAAAAATACCTTATTTACCTTTGAACCATAACGAAACCAGCTTTCTAGAAATGGCTTTACTACTATCCCATCGTGCAAATCTAGCCAAATACGTTTAGCTTTTAAATTAAATGGTCCTCCGCATAAAATACCATAGACGCGCCATAGGATTAGTGTATCAAATGACTCATTAAAAGGAAATTTTTTCCAGTCAAAGAAGTCAACCCCTCCATGATGACATTCCTTCAGTAAACCATATACTGCTACTTTCTTTCCTAGTTCAACCCAAGACGATGATAAGTGTACAATGGCTTGTTCAGAACCTGTTAGGGTTTTTGAACTAGGGTCCCAACTAATTGAAAATCCTCCTGCAAAGTATACAATATCGTATTTACTCTGTCCCCCCTTGAAGAAAATAGACTTTAGTCTGCTAAAAAAGGGTTCTTTTATATAGTTTTCAGTAGGTTCACTTATTTCTTTTACTCCGTCATTTATCTTGGTAATTCCACTCGTCAATATTTCCCTCTTATTATATGTATTGGAAGAATGACTTGACTGAACAATCGTCTTGGCTGCATCAAGTTGAACCATGGGTTCTTTGAATTGGTTAGTAAAACTAGGTTCTTCTCCAGTTTCCTTTGTTTCATCATGTGAATGGGTTTCCAAGTATTTCTTTTTCCATGCTAAACAGCTATTCACAGAGTGATATTCGCCGAATTTTCTGAACTTACAAAGTTTTTCAATAGTATAGTCATAGATAAGCATATCAGAACATCCTGCAATTAGAAATGGAGACCCTTGTAGCTTTTCGACAGCATGTTCTACTCGTTCTACTGGATAATAGTCATCGTCGTCCATGACTACCGTTATTTCGCCAGAACATGCCTTGTTAGCCTTATTTCTAAGCCCACCTAGCTTTTCACCTGACTTTTTTTCCAAGTATATAATTGGAATTTTAAATTCCGCATCATCTTTTAACTTTTGAATATTGGACGCATTCTCAGGCCAGTCTGTTTCTGAAGGTGAACCTTCTACAATTACCCACTCTACTATATTCTGATAAGTCTGCGCCTTAATCATATCTTTTAGAATTTCAAGACATGGAAAACGTTTCAATTGTGTAATAGTAACAACTGAAACGGTTGGATTTTTTTCTATTTTTTTCTTATTCTTGGATCCCATATATTTAATAAGAATACGAATTGTTTTATACCGCCTCAACTTGCACTCCAACTAAACCATGTAACCATGTTATGAATTGTCTATCCCAGCCCCAAAAACAACCTGTCTGAGCACGTCCAGCTATAATACGACCGCTGGTATTTTTACCGTGATTTAAGGCAACTAGCACTTGCTGTGGAGGAATTTCCATGAAGCGCTCATCTTCAGGAACAAAGGCCTCACCTTCACTCTGCTGCTGGTCTGGAAATAGATGTTCAAGCGCATAGGACTTCCAGAAACAAAAAGATGCTTCACTTACTCTTTCACATTGTTTTAGAGCCCATGGGGGCGTATTTACTGCACTAATTCCATGTTGTAAGTCATACATCGCTATCATCGTGCATCCTGCGACCTTTACTTCAGGGTATGCTAGAAGCCATGATACTCTGCGTCTGAAAGAAGTCTCAGGATATACATCGTCGTCGTCCATGTTTACGCAGATATCATGCTTTGCAGCCTGGACCGCCTTATTCCGCTTGTATCCAATGGAACGCTTCTTAGTCATTGGGACATAAGTAATCTCAATACCTGGTTGCCTCTCTTCAAATTGCTTAATTTTATCAAGCGCTGTCAGTGATGGGTCATCGCTATCTTCTACGACTACCCATTGTATCTTATTTTTAGGATAATCTGTTACTAATAAGTTTAAAAATGCTAGTTCAATAAAATTTCTTCTGTTGTATGTTAGAGTTAAAACAGAAATAGGCGGGCAATCTGCCTGTCCGGTTACAGGGGGCATACGTGGTTGTCTACGCGCCTTTTTCAAGAAGGGTACAATTTGTTTCAGGACAACTTGTTTAAAACTATCAAGCCTCTTTAATGAAGTTTCTACTTGTAATTCTCCACTGGGTACTGTCGAACGTAACACAGACTTGATATTCTCCGTCGTTACTCTAGAAAAATCTGCAATAAAACCAACGTGGTTTTTATCTGATTTTACACAAGGTGTTTCTAGAAATCCTGCGTATTCTTTGTCTCCATAGTATTCTTTATAAACTGGTAATGTATTTAAAATCATCGCCGCGGACCTGGCTTCCGCCTGGGCGGCTGTGAACCCGAACCCTTCTCCCGCGCTAATACATATATGAGTTGCCGCAGTCTGATTGAGTTCTTCCAGCTCACTTGCCTCTAGAAATCCCCTTTTTACAGTTACAGATGATGGAAATAAACCAGGTAAGTCTACTTCTTCTAGAGTTGTTGTAACTGTAATAGGAAAATCAGAAGGCCATAAGGGTAGCAAGGCGCGAGCTGCTATATGTTTATTCTGAGAAGCACCTAGAACCCATAAGGCCTGTCTTAAACCCAGGGCTTCTGGCTTTACAGGCTTCAAATGCCCTCTTACGGCCCATGGTACAAAAGTGGCCTTCGAACCAAATTCAGATACTCTATCTAGTTCTTTGACCCATATAGAAGTAAATCGGTCCTTGTAAGAAAACCAAGCAGGAGAACACCATTCGGGATTTACCATCCATATTTGAGTAGGCGCCCATGCAAACCATACAGGATGAGGGACTTCCAAATGAATTACTATATCGGCGGGACTAGGTGGTTGTAGTGGATCCAATCTTTCTATTACAATCTCTTTCTTTTGAACTCCTTCAAGATTTCCAAGAACACTTTCAATCAAAGATGCATCTTGCGATAGACCGAATGTATTTGATTGGTTCCACAGTAAAATAATACGTGGCATCTAAGAATATAATCTTTCTATAGTTTAGATGGTCTTTAGGAAGGCAATTGTACAAGTATATTCTGGAAATGAGCCATTTGGGTTCGATGATTTTATAAGGGGAACCTTGAGACTTTTTAATTATGCAATCGACCACAACATTGACGTGAAAATAAATATTTCTGGTTCTGAATTTGAACCGTTTATGATTGTAAATAATTACAACTATGATAAAGCACGTATCATTCCGAAAACATATTACATGAATGCTGACCAAGAGACACTTATAAAAGACCTCGATGCATTTATGAATACGTCAGATGCCATATACGTTCTCACGTCAAATGTATGGTTTGACCGCAATGATATATATAATTTATCATATGTTGGATTTGATAAGATAGTCAGATACAAGGAAACATTGTATCAGGCGGCAGAGCAACGTGTTAGAGATAACTTACTTTATAGAGCAAATCCTGACAATCTGCTCTATGGCTATAGTATAATATATATTCATAGACATGAACTTCAGTATAACGTTACTGCTAGACAACTTGCTTCCTTAGCAAATCAGATGCGTGGTAGCTTGGATATGAATAAAGATATAATGTTATTCTCGAATAGTATTCAATTAAGACGTATTCTAGCACAATATATTGAAATGAATTCTGCTGCTGTTCAGAAAATAGACGATTCTGATATGGATATTGGACCGTTAAACAGTATTCCTACTATTGAAGATTTACTCATAGACTTTATAGTATTATTAAATGCAAAGAAGATTTACAGGTTCACGGAAGGAAGTATGAGGACAGGGCATAATATACGATTTACGGAATCATATATGCTGAAACAGCAAGGACTTCTTACGAAACCATTTACTAATGTGTATGAGGCTGCGCTTGATATAAATAATATAATCGGCAATCTTGAACATACTCTCGTCCCATTGTATTACGCAACATCCACTCTAGTAAATACTGTAGTAAATTCGCCATCTGGTATTACAATCGATACATCTGGTAATCTGTATTTTTCAGATACAATGAATCATTGTATTCGCAGATTAGATACATCTGGAAATTTGACATTGTATGCGGGTACGCCAGGTGTTAGTGGATATCTGAATGGTGTGCCCATGGTTTCTAGATTTAATAGACCTACTGCAGTTGCTATAGATAGAAATGGAAATCTCTATGTAGCAGATACATTAAACGATACCATACGCATAATTGAACGAAATATTGTATATAATAATTCTAATAATATACAGGCAATACAAGGTATCACAGGTACATTGGTAGGAAATGGTCCAACAAATTCTACTGACACTGTTTCAGCGGGAATTGGCTCAACTGCTTTATTACAAAATCCTATGGGTGTCGCAGTAGATACCGACGGTCATGTCTATATATCGGACACTGGAAATAATAGAATTTGCAAGGTTATGTCAGGAGGTATTTTAGAGACACTTGCGGGGGGTGCCTCTTTGCTTGACCCACTTGTATATAGAGCAGGATTTATAGACGGGCAAGGAAAAGAAGCATCATTTAATGGTCCCACGGGTATATGTGTAGATTTGAAGGGGAATATTTTTGTTACTGATACTCAGAATAATGCCATAAGAAGAATTACACCAAGTGGAAAAGTATCAACTGTAGCAGGAAATGGCCAGCCTTTTTACAAGGAGGGGCGAAAGACACAAGCTGGTTTTAGTTTTCCAGTTGGAATTTGCGTAGACCATCACAATGTCTTGTATGTTACAGATTCAAGTAATAATGTAATTCGCCGAATTACAAACGAGGGCGCAGTTATACCAGTTGTTGGTTCACCTGAGCAGAAATCTGGAAACATAGATGGATACGGTGCTGTAGACCCTAATAGAGCACTCGTCCCTTTCTTAAAAAGAGCTACATTCTATGGTCCATCTGCCATCTGTGTTGGCCAGGAAAGAATATTGTATGTCGCAGATACTCTGAATAACAGAATACGAAAGATTATCCCGACATTTTCTACTCCAACGAATATAAAACCAGTTGCTATGCAAGCTCTTCGTATTATACACGCACCAGGTGTAGCATACAATCTTGGACCTACCTTATCAGCACCCCCTCCTCCTCCTAATAGTGTGATATACGGTCATCGCCGCGGCTCTAGGCGATAAATATTATCTTTATAGTAATTAAGATGAATTTAGGATATGTTGCATGGAAAGACAACATGTCTTGGATGGAGAGACAGCATGGTCCACGATGGGATTCCTTGATAGAACAAGAGAATGCTCGTTTTACAGAAGCATTGCAGCCTCTAAAAATTCCCTCGTTCAAAAGGACATCTTCAGATGGTTTGAGGTGGAATGCTTGGAAGATTATATCTGAACCATTTACACCCGAGAAAACATGGTCATGCGGTAACTTCAAGGTAAAATCCTGGGACTTTGATTTGTCTGAAGAATTAGTCGCCGCCGCCGTCCAGGTTCCAGATGGATTTGAGCGGTTTTCTATAGAAATTTATAAGGTAGAAAAATCTCAGATGATCCATCTTAAGACAATTCACCAAACGGGTTCCACACTTGCAGTCCAAGGTGGAACTGTTTGGTTCCTTGGCTCAGAAAATGACCTCAGATACAATTCTATAAAAAGTTGGTCATCTGAAAATGCGTCTGATGTTCAGACGCATTATACATCTTCTAAGCTAGAAGAAAACCTAAGAATAATACGGGGTGAAGATAGTTCCATCTATGTAAGAAGAAGCGACTTCCTATCTGAGAAATTTTGTCTGATACCTTCTTGCAAACTCTGGCTAGATAACCCAAATTTACAATCCTGTATTGTTTCAGACAATCTGAAACTTCCAGGTATAGAAGATACAATTGAGGCATTTTCTTTTAAGGCGGGTTGGATAGTTTCGAGAAACCATGGTATTCGAACTCTCTGGAAGATAGAAAAAAATAAGATAAAACCCATGACATGGATTTGGGGTGATCTAAGTTATGACAGTAGAAACCCTTACACTCTAGAAGTGTCTGATATCAGATATGAACACTATACAATCCATTTACCTAAATGGCTTATATCAAATCCTAAACCCCACAAGTTTCCGTGTTCCTATCATGAACATCCTTTACCTGCCTTTGTAGTTCATCCCTCAGATGAAAAGAGACCAAGGGGTCTTCTTATTACAGCGTATGGTGCATATGGAACACCTACACATGTAGGCTCTCTTATTTCCAAATGGACCCCGTTACTAGAAAAGGGATGGATTGTTGCTTCTGTCATGGTCCCTGGTAGTGGTGACCATGATTTGAAATGGACTAGGTCAGGACAGAGGTTAAATCGTATTGAGGCAGTCAGAGCTTTTAAGAATTCCATTGAAGCATTGAAAGAAGAATACGGCATGGATACCTCTAAGGTTGCCTTACATGGAAGGTCTGCAGGTGGGTTACTTGTATCTAGCGTAGCTATAATGAACCCTGGATTAGTCGGTGCATTATATTTAGAGTCGCCTTATACAGATGTCTTGAAAACAATTTCTAATCCTAAGTTACCACTAACTACCTTGGAAACACATGAATTCGGGTCATCAGATAATCCTTCTAATATAATTATGACCGCATCATGGAGCCCAATGGAACATATTCCGAAAGAAGGTATTTCTGATTTATTTGTTATAGCCAGGACTGACAAGAATGACTTGCAAGTATTTCCTTACGAAGTTTTAAAATTTATAAAAAGAATTCGTTCAAAACATGAAACGCAGGAAAAGTTAGTATTCATTCACGAAGGCAGAGGGCATTTTACCACGACATGGAAGTCAAGGGCAGAAGATATTGCTTTATTGGATAATTGGCTAAAACAGGCGTGATTAAATCCAATTCCGAATAAATTGTTTTCTATGCTGTTCATGAGCACCATGCGCTTTTAATCCTTCTCTATGTCCTGAAGTTCCATAGCCCTTATTTTTCAATAGCTTATAATGCTCTTCTATTAGCTTGTTTTCATCAGTGGAGCAACACCATTCCTTGACATAGGTATCCCTAGATACCTTTGCCAAGATAGAAGCTGCTGCTATTGGCAAATACATTCCATCTCCTCCAGGGATACACTGGAATTTTAGACCATCTTCCTTAGGAAGTCCTAGAATACCATCTATTAGGAGTAAATCGGGTGTAATGTTAGGCTCACTTGTACAACTACGTAATGCACGTCTGAAGGCTTCTTGATTTGCCCACGACATTCCCTTTTCATCGATTTCTGAAGATGTAACATATCCAACTCCCCACTTTGTCGCGGCCTCCTTGATTTCTTTTGCTATGGCATCCCTTTTTTTCTCAGAAATCTTCTTACTATCATTAATCTTGGGTGCAACTTCACGATGTTTATCTGTCCATTCTTCTTCTGGAGGCCATATGACTGCCCCGGCATATAGAGGTCCCCAAAAACACCCTCTTCCAGCTTCGTCTATACCAACTTCCACTGCCTTTCCAAGTGAATACGTGGTTTTCATTATACTTGTATAATGAAAGTTTATTACGTCAATTTTCAAACAGCACCTAATTATAGAAGGTCGAATGAAGCCAACAACTATATTATACATGCTATTACTTCTGGGGTTAGTGGCGTGGATTTTGAATAGCACTGACTTGCTAGACTCAGCAATGGAAGGATTTGAGGACTTGCTATCATCACCCATTTCAGAACCTAAGATACCCAAGGGTCTGGAACCTGCAAAATTAAATACGGAGGCGATGCCTAATCCGGCTATACCAAATCAACTACCTTTTGGTCCATATGGGCAAATGGCATCTGTAGGCTCATTTCAATATCAAGACCCTGCTATGATGCCTGCTGAAATAAGTCAAATGAAGAAGATAAACGAAGACTTACGGGCGTTCCTGGCATTTGAGGGCGTTAACTTAGCAAATTCATCTGACCCTAGCGTTTCTTTACCATTGACACAACTTCGCGCGGATGCTCGTAAGTTGCAAGAGGAAGTTACAGTCTTAGATAAAAACCCAGGTGTTCAGTCTCAACTAACACAGCAAAGTCTAGCGGAGATTGAAGGTGCTCTCATGTTCTTACAGAAGAAGGTTCGCTTATTTCAGACAGCTGGTGTAGTCACTGGTGGTGTCGAAGGCTTCAGGGATAGACGCTTGGATGCAAGGAAACCTGCGGATGCTGTTAGAGTTGTTGGAAAAGCAGTTGCGCAAGGGGATAAGAGATCTCCCAAGGCTAAAGAAGGAGAAAAAACAAAGGCTACGAAGAAAGATTTAGAACTTCTTCAGACAAAGACATATGCTGCAATTTTGACACTATCTGCGTCAGGGACAGTTGACCCAGTTGTTCAAGCAAGAATTAAGAGACTACAAGAAATGTATACAGCACTTTCTGACATGATTACTAAACTAAACAAGGGTCAGTGGACACAAAAAGATATTCCGGTTTTCAAGGAAGATATTCAAGAGGTCTTACCAAATCTAGCAAAGCCTCAGAAAGATGTCAAGGATGTATTCTCACAAGGTAACGGCAAGAAATTAAATGCGATAGAAGAACAATTATCAGGCCTAGTTGGAGTTGAACATGCTCAGGATGTATTTAAGAATTTGAAAGAACGTGGTATGTTCCGTATTAGTATGGATCTCGGTTATAATGTATCCGACCCATTAAATAAAGGTAAAAAATCTAACACTCAGTCTTACAAGCGTGACTTGTCTTTACAAGGTGACGGCTCTATGACCGCAGTAGCAGGTATGCATCCTCATACCTCTGGTCAATCTGCTGATAGTGTTCTAGGAATTGGGCCCAGTTCTGGGCCCAGTAGTTATGGCCCCACGAACGGCTTACATATGGAAAGTGCCTACGACAGTGTTTCACCTGGTATGGACGATAATGCCATAGCAAGAAGTAATTTACCCAAGGCTGCTCATTTTGACTGGAAAAAACGTGCAGAAACCATCTGTGAGCAGGTTAAATTACGTGGTCTAAATCCCTTAGATTTTGGTTGTATTCCAAAGGATTCTTTAATGTCTCCAGCGTATTCCTGGAGAGGACATGCAAAGATGGTCTGTGGCCGTCTAGGAACAACGATGGATCCCGATTTACCCGTTGTATGTGGATGTCCGCCACAAAGATGGAAAGGTTGGTCTTCTCCTCAATAAATAGTATTCTATTATGTTAGATAAGTGATGAAGTTCAATAAGTTCCACATGGTATTAATTGGCATTGCCGCCTTACTCATAGCCAGTATATCTGCGGTTGGTTTCTTATATCGTACAGGTTTTGAAAATGAAGGTCTACTCGTTCGTGTAGGTGGTGATTTTAATGAGGAAGGATTTAGAGATTCCCGGCTGTGTGATAAATGTGGAACATCTAAGTCCAGATGTGGATGTGGAGCTGCATGTAAGGGCTGTGGGAATGCAATGAGCAGTTGCGGGTGTGGAAAAAAATGTGGCGGCTGTGGAAATCCAGCGCAGAAATGTGGATGCTCTTCTAGTACGCCAAGCATGACTGTCCCTCCGGTAGCTCCATGCCCACGCGTAATGGAGCCAGATTTAAGCAAGTACATGTTGAAATCTCAAATTCCCCCATGCAATCGTTCACCCATGCCTGAAATGTCCAATTATATGTTAAAGACCGAGTGCCCACCAGTTCCAGATTTAAGCAAATATGTATTAAAAAGCAGTATTCCAAAGCCCCAACCGGTCATTATAGATAATAGCAGATGCAAGACAGATGCTGGAGAATGCCCACCCTGCCCTCGTCCTCGCTGCCCGGTTGTAAAATGCCCACCCCCTACGAAATGCCCACCTCCGGCCCCTTGCGCAAGACCTGTATGCCCCCCTACAGTAGTCAAGTGTAAGTCCGAGGAGTCAACACAGCCTACCGTGCGCCCCTTCCTAGCTCCTCTCAATATGCAATCATTTGGTTCCTCATAAAATTGACTCACACTTTTACCTGTAGTAAATTATACCAAAAGATGCAGATCTTTGTGAAAACCCTTACTGGTAAGACTATCACTCTTGACGTGGAGAGCTCTGACACGATTGCAGGCCTGAAGGCCAAGATCCAGGATAAGGAGGGCATTCCTCCTGACCAACAGCGTCTCATTTTCGCGGGGAAGCAGCTAGAGGATGACCGCACTCTATCTGATTACAATGTTCAGAAGGAGTCTACTCTTCATCTGGTTCTGAGGCTGCGTGGTGGTTTCTAATTTATAAATGTCCTTATATAAAGATTTTTTACATATTTCAAGTATAATGGCGTCACCTATTACACTTGAAACTTTAATTGGCTATATCACAGAAGAAGATGTTTACATCCGTTTTACCGAATATTATGGCAATGGGACTATCTATGGTCGTACAGAATTATCAATGCCCGATGGCTCTCCGGTAAAAGGCTCGGGTAAATTTAAAAAGGAGCTTGTTGAAGCTGGTGTCTTAATGTCTGAAACTGTTGCGGGTTCGCTAACAGGCGACTTGGTCGTTGTTCAAAATGAAGTCCCTGTAGAAGTCCCTGCGGAAGTCCCCGTGGAAGTCCCCGCGGAAGTCCCCGCGGAAGTCCCCGCGGAAGTCCCCGCGGAAGTCCCCGCGGAAGTCCCTGCAGAAGTCCCTGCGGAAGTCCCCGCGGAAGTCCCCGCGGAAGTCCCCGCGGAAGTCCCCGCGGAAGTCCCTGCGGAAGTCCCTGCGGAAGTCCCCGCGGAAGTCCCCGCGGAAGTCCCTGCGGAAGTCCCCGCGGAAGTCCCTGCGGAAGTCCCCGCGGAAGTCCCCGCTAGCCCTCCAGAGAAAAAGAAGTATACGGTTGTTATGTCTATTTTAGGATTTAAGGTATCTCGTGATTACGTTGTTCGCATGGATGACACTACAAATACATTATTTCTAGAAGATGTCTAGAATATTTAACAGTATATTATAGTAATGTCGAAACCTCTGGCAGTATTTACTACACAGACATTTAGTCAAACATCTTTACAACCAGGGGGCGCTGTCTTTGTAAATCGGGTTGAGATTATAAATGTAGGCAAGAATCCTGCAACATCTGAAGGGAGAAATATATTAATGGAAAAGAAAATCAATGAACTTACAGGGTCATTGATGGGAGAGCTTGATATCCAGGCTAAAAAAATGTATCCCACCTCAGTTGCCCTTGTAAATGTAGATATACGTTTTTCTGACATTGGTACTTCTAACCAAACTATTACACTTCTAGGACAAGCCTCGGCTACTGCAGTTATAAGAAGGGTAAAACCAGTAGGTCAAACTCTAATTTCGCCTGGACCTTCCGCAGCACCAGCACTAGGTCCAGCAGCACCAGCACTAGGCCCAGTAGCACCAGCACTAGGTCGAGCTCCACCTTCGGCTTTACCTTCGGCTTTACCTTCGGCTTTACCTTCGGCTTTACCTTCGGCTTTACCTTCGGCTTTACCTTCGGCTTTACCTTCGGCTTTACCT
>Ga0192647_101029_pt1 | contig 18717 bp, 12 predicted proteins | sample LauGreFa1BDMLBSN_2_FD_133046 | JGI IMG/M metagenome (GOLD analysis project Ga0192647, IMG submission 133046) | Freshwater lake microbial communities from Lake Michigan, USA - Fa13.BD.MLB.SN - reassembly | ecosystem: Environmental > Aquatic > Freshwater > Lake | place: Lake Michigan, USA...
GAACGCCTGGACCAGCACCAGCTGTTGTCCTATGACATGGCCTGGACCAGCGCCGAGTTGCTGGCCGCGCAAACAGCCCTGGACCAAGTGCTCACCTCACCCGACAGCCTGGACGCCGAGTTGGCGCTCGTGTTCACGGTGGAGGTCATCACGGCGGTGATGTCGCGACTGGACATGCTGTGCCTGGAGTTGTCGCTCGAGCCGGAGCCAGTGCATGCGATGCGTGCCAGCGCCGCCTGGGCCGATTTGCGGCGTGCGGCTGGCAGCGAGGCCGCGCTGGCTCGAACCGGCCAACGTTTGCAAGCCACTCAGGCAGAGGTTGGAGAGGTCCATCTCGATGCGTCGATCCGCCTGGTGCAGGAGACCTTCCAGCGCTTTGGTCAGGAGGTGGTAGCGCCCATGGCCGAGCATATTCACCGCGAAGACTTGACCATCCCCGAAACTCTGCTGCAGCCACTGCGCGAGATGGGCGTGTTTGGCTTATCTGTCCCCGAGGCCTATGGTGGCAGTGGGACGGGCAGTGAGGACGACAACCTGATCATGGTGGCGGTGACCGAGGCTTTGTCGCAAGCTTCTTTGGGTGCGGCCGGCAGCCTGATCACGCGACCTGAGATTCTGTGCCGCGCCTTGCTGGCTGGGGGCACCGAGGCGCAGAAGGCGCATTGGCTGCCTCGACTTGCGCAGGGGCAACCGCTCTGCGCCATCGCCATGACCGAGCCGGATCACGGTTCGGATGTGGCCAGCCTCACGCTGCGCGCTGACCGTGTCGAGGGCGGCTGGCGTTTGAACGGCGCCAAGACCTGGTGCACCTTTGCGGGCAAAGCTGGCGTGCTGATGGTGGTGGCCAGAACCGACCCCGACCGCTCGCTGGGCCACAAGGGCCTGAGCCTGCTGCTGGTGGAAAAGCCCTCGACCGAGGATCACGCATTTCGGGTTGATCAGACGCAGGGCGGCGTGCTGACCGGAAGAGCCATTCCAACGCTCGGATACCGGGGCATGCACTCCTATGACCTCTCGTTCGAAAACTGGTGGGTGCCGGATTCGCATGTCATTGGCGAAGCTTCGGGCCTGGGCAAAGGTTTTTACTTCAATATGACAGGCATGGTGGGAGGTCGCATGCAAACGGCCGCCCGCGCGTGCGGTGTGATGCGCGCAGCGTTGTTGGCTGCGCAGCGCTACACGCAAGACCGTAAGGTGTTTGGTCAGCCCCTCGACCAGTACTCGCTCACGCAGGCCAAGCTGGCGCGGATGGCCGCTCGTTTTGTGGGTTGCCGCTTGTTGACATACCAGACGGCACGCACCCTGGAGCAGGGCGGTAGCCTGGCCTCGAGTCTGGTGAAACTGCTGGCATGCCGCTCAGCCGAGTTGGTGACACGCGAGGCCCTGCAATTGCACGGAGGCATGGGCTATGCCGAGGAGACCGCTGTCAGCCGCTATTTCGTGGACGCTCGGGTGCTCTCTATCTTTGAAGGCGCAGAGGAAATTCTGGCACTGAAAGTGATTGCGCGCGGGCTGCTGGAGCAAGCCTTGCGATCGACGCAATCATCCTCTGAAGGTCCAGCGGCAGCGACCGCATCGCAGCTTGCATCTCAGCGAGAGGCCGTATGACGACGACCGCTCAACTGCTGGGCGGCATGCGCGTGATTGAGGCTGCGGCTTTCGTGGCCGCACCATTGGGAGGCATGACCCTGGCCCAAATGGGCGCTGACGTGATCCGCCTGGACACGTTGGGGGGCGGTCTCGATTACCGTCGCTGGCCGGTGACCCAGGACAACACCAGTCTGTTCTGGTGCGGCCTGAACAAACACAAACGCTCGGTGGTGGTGAACCTGTCGACGCCCGAAGGGCGAGAGCTGGCCATGGCGCTCATCACGGCCCCAGGGCCCGAGGCCGGCATGCTCTTGACCAATTTTCCGCCTCGTGGCTGGTTGTCTTATGAAGCCTTGTCCGAGCGTCGCCCCGACCTCATTCAGCTGACATTGCAGGGTGACCGCCAGGGTGGGTCGGCCGTGGATTACACCGTCAACACCCGGGTGGGGTTCCCACTTCTGACCGGTCCCGAAGACAGCGACGACGTGGTCAACCATGTGCTGCCGGCCTGGGATCTGGTGACGGGCAAGATGGCTGCACTGGGCTTGCTCGCGGCCGAACGTCATCGGCTGCGCACCGGCCAGGGCCAGCATGTGAAGCTGGCGCTGGAAGACATGGCGCTCGCCACCATGGCGCACCTGGGTTTTATTGCAGAGTCGCAACTGGGGCAGCAGCGCCAGCGCTATGGCAACTATCTCTTTGGTGCGTTTGGCCGAGACGTGAAGTGCGCCGATGGTGTGCGGCTGATGGTGGTGGGCTTGACGGGCAAGCAGTGGCAATCCCTGGTGGAGGCCATCGGCATGCACGACGAGGTGCAACGCATTGAGCAGGCGAGGGGCCTGAACCTGCGCCTGGAGGGTGACCGATTCAAAGCGCGCGAAGCCATCGCCCTGGCGGTGCAAACCTGGGTCGGGGCGCGTACCTTCTCACAGGTCACCCAGGTGTTTGAGCAGCACGGCGTGTGCTGGGGTCGGTACCAAAGTGTGGAGCAGATGATCGAGCACACCTTGCCGGGCAATCCCATGTTCAGCACCGTGCATCAACCCGGCGTGGGGGCGATCTCGTCGCCCTCACTCGAGCTCGATTTTTCTGCCCTGGCGCGTGAACCTGCTCGTCCTGCGCCGGTGTTGGGGCAACACACCGAGCAGGTGCTGGTGGAAGTTTTGGGCTTGAGCCACGCAGAGTTCGGGCGTTTGCACGATCAGGGGATTGTGGCCGGCGCGGCGCAGCCGGTTTAGGTCAACTCGCTCAACCCAGGGTCCGTTGCATATCAACTTGCCACCACCTGGGCAGTCATGTGGTGGTGCAGTAGCGCGAATCACCGCCGCACCCCCGACGCGTGATACGCCTCAGTCGGGAGCCCCTAACTCCAGTGCCGCCGCTCGTGAGACGGCCAATTCGGCAGGATTGACCGGGGTGAGTGGCCAACCCGAGAGGTGCTGACGGGCAATCGAGGCCAGGGCCTCGATCCAGCGGGGTTCCGCATTCAGGCAAGGGATGTAGTGGAACATGTCTCCTCCCTCGGTGAGGAACGCTTCCCGAACCTCCAACGCAATTTCTTCCAGCGTTTCCAGGCAATCACTGGTAAAGCCCGGGCACACCACATCCACACGTTTGACGCCGGTGCGTGCCAGTTCGCGCACGGTGGGTTCGGTGTAGGGCTCCAGCCATTTGGCCTTGCCAAAGCGCGACTGGAAGGTGACTTTGTAATGCTCGGGGGATAAGCGCAGTCGCTCGGCCAGCAAGCGTGCTGTTTTATAGCACTCGCAGTGGTACATGTCGCCCAGCAGCAAGGTGCGCTCGGGCACGCCATGAAAACTCATTACGAGTTGTTCGCCACGGCCGTGGGCTTGCCAATGTGCTTCGATTCGCTGCGCCAGGGCCTCGATATAGCCTGGGTCGTCGTGGTACCGGTTGACGAAGCGAAATTCAGGCAGGGAACGACATTGCTGAGACCAGCGGGACACCGCATCGATCACCGGTGCGGTGGTGGTGCCAGAGTATTGCGGATAGGCGGGCAGGATGAGGATGCGTGTCGCCCCTTCGGCCTTTAGGGCGTCGAGTTGTGAGCCAATCGAGGGTGAGCCATACGTCATGGCGAAGCGCACCAGGACAGGCAGTTGTGCTTGGTCCATGGCTTGCTGCAATGCTTGCGCCTGGCGTTCGGTCCAGACCTTGAGCGGAGACCCTTGCGGCGTCCAGATACTGGCATATTTGTGCGCTGATTTGGCCGGGCGCACGCGCAGGATGATGCCGTGCAGGATGATCATCCAGATCCAACGGGGGATTTCCACCACCCGCGGATCGCCCAAAAACTGCGCCAGGTAGCGCCGCAGGGCACTCGGGGTGGGGGCGTCGGGGGTGCCGAGGTTGACCAGCAGGACCGCCGTGCGGGGTGCCTGACCATGGCGATAAGGGGGCTCGGAAGCAAAACGGGAAGACATGCTGTATTCTCGCCGACTCATGATCCATCCTGCCACCATCCGGGCCATAACCCTGGACCTTGACGACACGCTGTGGCCCATCGCCCCGACCATGGTTCGGGCCGAGGCCGCGTTGCAACAGTATTTGCGCGAGCATGCACCGGCCACGGCGGTGCTCTGCTACCAGGCGGGTGGCTTGGCCCGTATCCGCCAGCAACTGCAGCAAGAGTGGCATGACCGACTGCACGATTTGAGTGCGCTTCGGCGAGAAACCATTCGTCGAGCCCTGGTCGAGTCAGGGGAGAACGCCGACCTGGCGGTTCCTGCCTTCGAGCTTTTCTTTGAGGCTCGGCAGCAAGTGGATCTGTACGAGGACGCCTTGGAAGCCCTGTCGTTCCTGGCCTCGCGCTACCCAGTGGTGGCGCTGTCCAATGGCAATGCAGATGTGAACCGCGTGGGCCTGGGGCAGCACTTTCATGCCGCCGTGAGTGCTCAGGAATTTGGCGTGGCCAAGCCCGACCCCCGTATTTTTCACGAAGCTGCCTCGCTGGCCGGGGTGACCGCCCCCGAGGTGCTGCACATTGGCGACGATGCGCATCTGGATGTCCTGGGCGCACGCGCCGCAGGCATGCAGTGCGCGTGGCTCAACCGCCATGAGCAGGCCTGGCCCGAAGGCTCAGAGCCGCCTCTCACCTTCACGAGTTTGCGCGATCTGGTCAATCACCTCGCGGCCTGAACGCACGGCGCCTTCCAGGGTGGCGGGGTAAGGGCCTGCCACATAGTCTCCACACGCCCACCAACTCGGGCCGATAGCCATGGGCGGTCGTTGCAGGCCTGGGGTGCAGACGAAAGTGGCGCGTTTCTCCACCACGGTTTGCACAACTCGCAGTCCAAGCTCGCCCGAACCGCGCAGGGGGCTTTGCATCGAAGGGGGCGTCTGACGGGGGAGCGGGCGCTTCGCCATGGGCTTGAGCAGTTGTTCGCGCAGTTGCGCCAACACGCGTTGCTCTAACTCTTCGCGGGTGCCTGCGCTGTCGCTGACCACGCAAGCCAGCAAGCCCCATTGGGCGCGGCCCAGCAGCTGGCCGCGGTCGAAGACAAACTGGGCCGGGTGTTGTGCGTCGCTGGGAAGTGCCAGCATGGGCTGTACCAGGCCGGCGAAATCCGGGTCCGGGTGCTGAACATAGACCGTGGTGATGGCCGCATGCTGCATGGCCTTGGCTTGCTGCGACCAGGCCGGGTGATGGTCGGCGGTCAAACGCGCGGCCTCCCAGGCGGGACACGCCAGCACCAGGGCGTCAGACGGGACCGAGGAGGGCAACCAACGACTTCCCAGCCGGATGTCCACCCGGTGTTGCGCCAGCCACGTTGCCGCTGCATCCGGGATCAAGCCACCCAGGTCCGCCGTGGGGAGCAGCAAATCGCTACCGCCATGGCCCGACCACAAGGCATCATGGAGCACGCGCAAAAAGACTGCGCCACTGGCCGCGTGCGCAGCGGTGTTGAGCGCTGACACGCACAACGGTTCGATCAGCTGCTGCATCACACGATCTGTCATCGGCGAGCAGAGTTCAGCCACCGTGACGTGATCCGCACAGAGGAAGTGCTGGCGCTGCCATTGCAGCGCCGTGCGCAGCAGCGACCATCGGTCCTGCCAACTCCATCCCCGCGCTCGCACAACTCCGACCAACAGGTTCCAGGGCGGCGGCCAATCCGGCAGGATCAGTCCGCTGCCATCGGGACGCAAGAGGGTGAGCGGTTGTCGGTGGAGCACATTGTCGGGGTTGACCGCGAGCGTTCGCATCAGTGCCAAGGTCTCGGTGTAAGCCCCAATCAGGATGTGTTGACCATTGTCCAGCCGCAGGTCTTGGTGGGCTAGCGTGCGGGCGCGTCCGCCGAGTTGGCGCGAGGCCTCCCACAAGGTCACGGTCCAGCCGCGTTGCGCGGCGTGCACGGCCGCTGAGATTCCGGCCCAACCCCCGCCGACAACGCTCAGGTGCATGGTTTTACAGACGCCCGAGCGCCTGGACCTTCCACGCCAGCCAGAGCTTGCGTAGCGGGGTGAGCGAGACGCGTTCTTTCAATACCGGAAAGCGCGAAGCGCGAATTTCCTCCAGCAAGGTGCGGTAAATGCTGGCCATCATCAGCCCTGGCTTTTGCGCGCGACGATCGGCGGCCGGCAGTTGCTGCAGCGCCTCGTCGTACAAAGCCATCGCCCGGTCACACTGAAAGGCCATCAGGGCCTGGAAGCGCGATGAATCCACGCGTTGCAAAATTTCATGGGCTTTCACATCAAAGCGCTGCAGTTCATCCACCGGGAGATAAATCCGTCCACGCAAGGCATCCTCGCCCACATCGCGGATGATGTTGGTCAGTTGAAAGGCCAGGCCCAGGGTGTGCGCATAGTGGGTGGTCTCTGTGAGTGTCTGACCGAAGATGCGGGCTGAGACCTCACCCACGATGCCAGCAACCAAATGACAATAGCCGCGCAACCCGACAAAATCGAGGTAACGCGTCTGGCGCAAATCCATCTCACAGCCTTCGATGATGGCGTGCAGATGTCGCGCCTCGATGCCAAATTCGGTGGCCAAAGGCATCAGCGCCTGCATGACCGGGTGTTGCGGGTTGCCCTGGTAGGACTGATCCACCTCACGGTGCCACCAGGCCAGCTTGGTGGCAGCCACGCCAGGGTCATTCACTTCGTCCACCACATCATCCACTTCGCGGCAAAACACATAGAACGCCGTGATCGCCGCGCGCCGCTGCGGTGGCAAAAACAAAAAGGCATAGTAAAAACTGCTGCCCGAGGCAACGGCTTTTTGCTGGACGTAGTCTTGCGGCGTCATGAAGACATTGTGACATCCCTGGCGGTCTCAGCAGGGGTGGCCCGCGCAGCGCAATGGCCTTGTTATTTGATCCATGCAATGAGCACCAACCGGTGGTCATCATGCGGTTGGCGCCAGCCTGGTTGACAAGGCGCTAGGATCGGCGGGTGGACCATTACGAGAATTTCCCCGTCGCTTCCTGGTTGTGCCCGCCGGCCTTGCGTGCGCCCATCCTTGCCCTGTATGGCTTTGCTCGCACTGCAGATGACATCGCCGATGAAGGCAACGCGACCGCTGCTGAACGGTTGGCGCTGTTGCAGCTCTACCGCCAGGATTTGCATGAGAGTTGGCGCAACCCGCAGCACCGGAGTGCGCAATGGCCCGAGGTGTTTGCAGCCTTGACGCGTCAGCACCAGACCTGGGCGTTTCCCCTGGGCTTGCTGGAGGATCTGCTCGACGCTTTCGAGCAAGATGTAACCTATACACGGGACCATCATGTCTACGCCGACCGCACCGAGTTGCTCGACTACTGCCGGCGTTCGGCCAATCCCATCGGTCGCTTGATCCTGCACCTGGCGCAAGTGCAGGACGCCGAGTCACTCGCGATGAGCGATGCCATTTGTTCCGCCTTGCAATTGATCAATTTCTGGCAAGACTTGAGCGTGGACGTGCCCCGCGGGCGCCTGTACTTGCCGATGGGCGCAAACCTCACAGACGAACTGGCCTATGCCCGAGCACTGATGGAGCAAGGCGCGCCACTGGTACGCCGCCTGTCGGGTCGCTTGGGGTGGGAGTTGCGTCTGGTGGTGCAGGGTGGGTTGCGCATTCTGGACAAAGCACAGCGGGAGGACACGCGACGCATTCGACCCACTGTTCATGCCGGCGATACTCCACTCATGCTGTGGCGCGCACTCAGAATGTGACGGAGTTCTGATATATTAATGACCATCCGGTCATTATTGGCGTGATGCCCCCTGCGTCATGCTGCGCCAGACCCACACCCCGGGGTCGGCAACCGGAGTCTCTGTCTGGTGGACTCATGATGCTATTGCAATCTTTTTCCCGCCCAGTGCCTTGGGCTGGCCTGCTCCTGACCGGCTCGGTGGTCTTGCTGACTGCGTGCTCTCGGCCTGCGCCAGTGGCTGAGCCTGTTCGTGCGGTCAAGGTGGTGACGGTGGGAACTGACACCCTAGACTCGAGTGCCTCGTATGCGGCTGATATCCGGGCGCGCATCGAGTCGCGTCTGGGCTTTCGAGTGGCTGGCAAGATCGTGAGCCGGCAGGTTGAGGTGGGGCAACGGGTGAAAGCGGGTCAGCTACTGGCAGAAATCGATGCCCAGGATTACCGCTTGTCCCAGGAAGCGGCCAAGGCGCAGTGGCAATCTGCCCAGACCCAGCTGGAGTTGGCAACCGCGGACTTCCGCCGCTACAAGGCCTTGCGCGATCAATCGTTCATCAGTGATGCCGAACTCGAGCGTCGTGAGACCACCTTGAAGGCAGCGCAAGCGCTGGCGGATCAGGCGCGGGCCCAATGGAATGTTCAAGGGCATCAAACCGAATACACCCGCTTGCTGGCTGATCGCGCGGGCGTGGTCACCGCCATTGAGGCCGAGGTGGGGCAAGTGGTTGCAGCAGGCTCGCCGGTGATTCGCGTGGCGCAGGATGGGCCGCGGGACGTCGTGTTTGCCTTGCCTGAAGACCAGTTGTCACGCGTCAAAACAGGACAGGTGTTGCAGGCCAAGGCCTGGGGTGACGGACCCGACTGGCAGGCCACCGTGCGTGAAGTGGCTGCCAGTGCCGACCCGATGACCCGCACCTACACCGTCAAGCTCGCACTCCCATCGTCGGTTCAGCCGGCGCTGGGCTCCACCGCTACCGTGCAGTTGGCCCGCTTGGCCTCAGCCGTGCAGGCCATCCGTTTGCCGACCAGCGCACTGCGCCAGGACGGGCAGGGCTCGTCGGTGTGGGTGCTGGACAGCAACGCCATGACCGTGAGCCTGCAGCCGGTTCAACTCGGTCCCGTGGTGGGCAACGATGTGGTGATTGCTGCTGGCTTGCAGGCCGGGCAGCAGGTGGTGGTGACCGGGGTACATGTGTTGACGCCGGGTCAGAAGGTCACGGTCTTCAAGCCCGTGGTCGAGGCCACGCGCTGAGCCAGGAGCCGAGATGACCACGCACTCCAAGGGCTTCAACCTTTCCCTGTGGGCTTTGAAGCACCCGGCCTTGACCCGCTATCTGCTGGTGGTGTTGCTGGTACTGGGCTTCAATGCCTACTTTCAATTGGGGCAGGATGAAGACCCGCCGTTCACCTTCCGTGCCATGGTGGTGCGAACCTATTGGCCGGGTGCGACTGCGCAACAAGTGGCCGAGCAAGTCACGGACAAGCTGGAGCGTACGCTGCAAGAGGTGCCGTATGCCGACAAGATTCGCAGTTACTCCAAGCCAGGTGAATCGCAAATCATCTTTCAGCTGAAAGACACCTCCCGCCCTTGGGAAGTGTCTGATGTCTGGTACACCGTGCGCAAGAAGATCGGGGATATGCGATCCACCTTGCCAGCCGGTGTGCAAGGCCCGTTCTACAACGATGAATTTGGCGATGTGTTCGGCGTGATGTATGCCTTGCGCGCCGATGGCTTCAATGCAGCCGAGACCAAGGCGTTCGCTGACTCGGTGCGGCAGCAATTGCTGCGTGTGCAAGATGTGGCCAAGGTGGAACTCTTTGGCGTTCAAGAAGAAAAGATTTTTGTCGAGGTTTCACACCGCCGCTTGTCACAACTCGGCCTGGATCTGAATGGCGTGCTGTCTCAACTGAGCCAGCAAAACGCGGTGGAGGGGGCGGGTACGATCAATACCGACCTCGAGGTGGTGCAGATCCGCATTGCCGGACAATTCCGAGCAGTTGACGATCTCCGCCTGATGCCCATCCGAGCTGCCTCGGGTCAACAACTGCGCCTGGGGGATATCGCCACCGTTCGCCGCGGCACCATCGACCCCCCCAGTGTTCAAGTGCATCACCAGGGCGAGCCAGTGATTGTGCTGGGGGTGTCCATGGCCAAGGGAGGCGACATCATCGCCCTGGGCCATGCGCTGGCGGATGCATCAACGCGCATTGAAACCACCCTGCCGGCGGGTGTGAAGCTGGAGCAAATCCAGGACCAACCCAAAGCCGTCGCCCGGTCAGTGAATGAATTTGTTCGCGTGCTGATCGAGGCCGTGGTGATTGTGCTGGCTGTGAGTGTCTTGTCGCTGGGCCTGCACAAAGGCGGACGCTGGGGCTTTCACATCGACCTGCGACCGGGTCTGGTGGTGGGCATCACGATTCCGCTGGTGCTGGCGATGACATTTTTGTTCATGCAGTATTTTGGGATCGGGCTGCACAAGATATCCCTGGGCTCTCTCATCATCGCCCTGGGCTTGTTGGTGGACGACGCCATCATTGCGGTGGAGATGATGGTGCGCAAGATGGAGGAGGGCTACGACAAGATGCGAGCAGCCACCTTTGCCTACGAAATCACCGCCATGCCCATGCTGACCGGCACGCTCATCACCGCGGCGGGTTTCTTGCCCATCGGCACGGCGCGCTCGATGACCGGTGAGTACACCTTCGCCATCTTTGCGGTGACCGTGATGGCGTTGTTGTTGAGTTGGTGGGTGTCGGTGTATTTTGTGCCCTACCTGGGAACCCGACTGCTTCAGGTCAAGCCGCATGGCAGCGAGGGCAGTTCAGTGGATGAGTTGTACAACGGGCCCTTTTACCGGCGATTCCGCCGTACGGTGGACTGGTGTGTGAAGCACCGCTGGATCACCATCGGCCTCACGATCGCCACCCTGGTGCTGGGCGTGCTGGGCATGGGCAAAGTGCAACAGCAATTCTTTCCTGATTCCAGCCGCCCGGAAATCCTGATTGAAATGTGGACGCCTGAAGGCACGGCCTTTGCGGCCAATGCCGAGGTGACGCACCGGGTCGAGACGTCGATCATGAAGCAGCCCGGCGTGAACTCGGTAAGCAGCTGGATTGGTTCGGGGGTGCCGCGCTTTTACTTGCCGCTGGACCAGGTGTTTCCCCAAACCAACGTATCGCAATTGATTGTGGTGCCAAAGGATTTGGCCACCCGCGAAACCTTGCGACGTGACTTGCCCGCGTACCTCGCACAGGCCTTCCCCGAGGTGCGCGCCCGCGTCAAGTTATTGCCCAACGGACCGCCGGTGCCTTACCCGGTGCAGTTTCGTGTCTCGGGCCCCAACCCACAGGAGTTGCGCCTGCGAGCCGATGAGGTCAAGCAGTTGATGCGCGACAACCCCAACACGCGGGGCGTGAATGACAACTGGAACGAATCGGTCAAAACGCTCAAGCTCGACATCGACCAGGACAAGGCGCGTGCCCTGGGTGTCAGCAGCCAATCGTTGGCGCAGGCCACTCGCACGTTTTGGAGTGGCACCACGGTGGGGCAGTTCCGCGAGGGGGACCGGCTGATCGATATCGTGTTGCGCCAACCCGCCCACGAACGCCAGGCGCTGGCAGACCTGGCCGGTGTGAATGTGCCTACCGCATCGGGGCGCAGCATTCCCTTGAGTCAGATCGCCAAGCCGGTGCTGGCCTGGGAGCCGGGCGTGATGTGGCGCGAGAACCGGGACTACGCCATCACGGTGCAGTCTGACATTGTGGACGGGTTACAAGGCGCCACGGTCACCAATCAGATCTGGCCCGCGCTCAGCGAATTGCAGGCGCGCTGGCGCGAGCGTGGCCTGTCCAGTTACCGCATTGAGATTGCTGGTGCCGTGGAAGAAAGTTCCAAGGGTTCGGCCTCCATCGCTGCGGGGGTACCGCTCATGCTGTTCATTACCTTCACCTTGCTGATGTTGCAATTGCAAAGTTTCAGCCGCGCCATGCTGGTGTTTCTGACCGGCCCCATGGGGATTGCCGGCGTGGCCGGCGCCTTGTTGGTGCTCGACCGCCCGTTTGGCTTTGTGGCTCTGCTGGGGGTGATTGCCCTCATGGGCATGATTCAGCGCAATTCGGTGATTCTGATTGACCAAATCGAGCAGGACCGCGCCCAGGGCGTGCCGGCCTGGGACGCCATCGTGGAGTCCGCCGTGCGCCGTCTACGCCCCATCGTCCTGACCGCCGCCGCGGCTGTCCTGGCCATGATTCCACTCTCGCGCAGCGTGTTTTGGGGGCCCATGGCGGTGGCCATCATGGGGGGCTTGATCCTCGCCACGGTGCTGACCCTGTTGGCTTTGCCCGCCATGTATGCGGCCTGGTTCCGGGTTCGTCGAGAGCCCACGCCCTGAGAGCCTGCCCCGTGGGGGCCGCTCGGGGGCCTTTTCTGACAGGTTAAAATGACCGATTGACCGAACAAACGGTGGGTGGTCTGTCTGGCAGGCCGCCCACACTTGTTTTTGGAACCGCGCGGGTGGCGAAATTGGTAGACGCACCAGGTTTAGGTCCTGACGCCAGCAATGGTGTGGGGGTTCGAGTCCCCCCCCGCGCACCAGCCGCATTGCGGCTTTGGCCCCTCAAGACCAAAGCCAACTCATCAGGATTCAGGAGAAACCCATGGCAGTCAACGTCGAAACCTTAGAGAAGCTCGAACGCAAGATCACCCTCAACCTGCCGGTCGAGACGATTCGCGACGAAGTCAACACCCGCTTGAAGCGCCTGGCCCGGCAGGTCAAGATCGACGGCTTTCGTCCTGGAAAAGTGCCGATGAACATCGTGGCCCAGCGCTATGGCTACTCGGTCCATTACGAAGTCATGAACGACAAGGTGGGCGAGGCCTTCAACCAGGCTGCCAACGAAGCGCAGCTGCGCGTGGCCGGCCAACCCCGCATCAATGAAGCCGAAGGCGCCCCTGAAGGTCAGATGGCTTTTGAGGCCATCTTCGAGGTCTACCCGGACGTCAAGATTGCGGACCTCTCAAGCGTGGAAATCGAGCGCGTCACCTCGGACGTGACCGATGCGGCCATCGACAAGACCATCGACATCCTGCGCAAGCAGCGCCGAACCTTTGCCCAGCGCTCGCTGGAGTCGCAGGCGGCCGATGGTGACCGCGTATCGGTCGATTTCATCGGCAAGATTGATGGCGAGCCCTTCGAGGGCGGCAAGGCCGACGATTTCCAGTTCATCGTGGGCGAAGGCCAGATGCTGAAAGAATTTGAAGATGCCGTGCGCGGCATGAAGGTGGGCGACAGCCGCACTTTCCCCCTGAGCTTCCCGGCCGACTACCACGGCAAGGACGTTGCCGGCAAGACAGCCGATTTCCTGGTCACCCTCAAAAAACTCGAGGCTTCCCATGAGCCCGAGGTCACCGATGAGCTGGCCAAGTCGCTGGGCGTGACCGATGGCAGCGTGGCGGGTCTGCGGGCCGATATTCGCAAGAACCTCGAGCGCGAAGTCAAGAATCGCTTGCTGGGCCGCAACAAGCAAGCTGTGCTGGACGCCCTGGTGGCCCAGGCCGAACTGGAGTTGCCCCAGTCCATCGTGCAAGCCGAACTCGGTCGCATGATCGAAGGTGCCCGCAACGACCTCAAGCAGCGTGGCATCAAGGACGCCGACAAGGCCCCGATTCCCGAAGAAATCTTCCGTCCCCAGGCCGAGAAGCGTGTCCGCATGGGGCTGGTGGTGGCCGAACTGGTGCGGACCCACAACCTGTCAGCCACGGCCGAGCAAATCAAGGCCCACATCGAAGACCTGGCTTCTAGCTACGAGAAGCCCGAGGACGTGGTGCGCTGGTATTACCAGGACATGAACCGTCTGGGCGAGGTCGAGGCCATGGTGGTCGAGAACAATGTGACCCAGCATGTCCTCGCGAAGGTCAAGGTCAAGGACAAGTCCGTATCCTTTGACGAGTTGATGGGTCAATCTTGATCCGTTCTTGGAGTCTGAACTGATGAGTGCACTGGAAACCCAAGCCCTCGGGTTGATCCCGATGGTGATCGAACAGTCAGGACGCGGCGAGCGTTCCTACGACATCTACTCGCGCCTGCTCAAAGAGCGCGTGATCTTCCTGGTGGGGCCGGTGAATGATCAAACGGCCAACCTCGTGGTGGCGCAGTTGCTGTTCCTGGAAAGCGAAAACCCTGACAAGGATATTTCGCTGTACATCAACTCGCCTGGCGGGTCGGTCAGCGCGGGCATGGCGATTTTCGACACCATGAACTTCATCAAGCCCAACGTGTCCACCTTGTGCATCGGCATGGCGGCCAGCATGGGCGCTTTCTTGCTGGCGGCCGGCGAGAAGGGCAAGCGCTTCGCCCTGCCCAACGCCAAGGTCATGATCCACCAACCGCTGGGCGGCACCCAGGGTCAGGCCACCGAAATCGAAATCCACGCGCGCGAGATCCTCAAGACCCGCGAGCAGCTCAACCGTATTCTGGCTGACCGCACCGGACAGCCGCTGGAGAAGATCGAGCGGGACACCGAACGCGATTACTACCTGTCAGCCGACGAGTCCAAGGACTACGGTCTGGTGGATCAGGTGATCGCCAAGCGACCCTGACCTCCGGCGTGGTGACCTGACCAGACGGCGCCCCCCCGCAGGGCGCCGTCTGCTTTTGGGTATCATCGGGATAACTTCACTGAGGCACCTTGTTCATGGCCGACAAAAAAGGCTCTTCCGGCGAAAAAACCCTGTACTGCTCGTTCTGCGGTAAGAGTCAGCACGAAGTCAAAAAACTCATCGCAGGACCCTCGGTCTTCATTTGTGATGAATGCATCGACTTGTGCAACGAAATCATCCGCGATGAGTTGCCCAACACCGAGATCACCAAGGACGGGCGGGGCGATTTACCCACACCGCTGGACATCAAAAACAACTTGGATGGTTATGTCATCGGACAGGAAGTTGCCAAGCGCACCTTGTCCGTGGCGGTGTACAACCACTACAAGCGTTTGCGTCACCAGGAAAAATCCAAGCGAGACGATGTCGAACTCTCCAAGAGCAACATCCTGCTGATTGGCCCCACGGGTTCTGGCAAAACCTTGCTGGCCCAGTCCCTGGCTCGCATGCTGGATGTGCCCTTTGTGATGGCTGACGCCACCACGCTCACCGAGGCGGGTTACGTGGGTGAGGACGTCGAGAACATCATTCAAAAGCTGCTGCAAAGCTGTGACTATGATGTGGAGCGAGCCCAGCGCGGCATCGTGTACATCGACGAGATTGACAAGATCTCACGCAAGTCGGACAACCCCTCCATCACGCGTGACGTGTCGGGTGAGGGCGTGCAGCAAGCACTGCTCAAGCTGATCGAAGGCACCATGGCCAGCATTCCCCCGCAAGGCGGACGCAAGCACCCCAACCAGGACTTCCTGCAGGTCGACACCACCAACATCCTCTTCATTTGTGGCGGTGCCTTCGCGGGACTCGAGAAAGTCATCGAGTCGCGCACCGAATCCTCCGGCATCGGCTTTGGTGCATCGGTGCGCAGCAAGCAGCAACGCAGCCTGACCGAGGTGTTTGGCGAGGTGGAACCGGAAGACCTGATCAAGTTTGGTCTGATTCCCGAACTGGTGGGCCGACTGCCGGTAGTGGCCACCCTGGCAGAGCTCTCCGAGGATGCACTGGTGCAAATTCTCACCGAGCCTCGCAACGCCGTGGTCAAGCAATTCTCCAAATTGCTCGCCATGGAAGGCGTCGATCTGGAGATTCGTCCGGCTGCTTTGCGGGCCATCGCACGCAAGGCCCTCGCGCGCAAGACCGGTGCCCGGGGCTTGCGGTCTATCCTTGAACTGTCCCTGATCGACACCATGTTCGATCTGCCCAGTGACACGAATGTGGAGCGGGTGGTGGTTGACGAATCGACCATTGACGAAAGCAAACCCCCTTTGTTGGTGTACCGCGAGGCGGCCAAGAAAGCCTGATGTTCCCAGGGGCAACGACGATCGCTGCCCCATTTTGATGGAAGGTTGACCATGTCTGGACAATCACCGCTGCCCTCAGAACCTATCGATCTGCCCTTGCTGCCTTTGCGCGATGTGGTGGTCTTCCCTCACATGGTGATTCCGCTGTTCGTGGGACGCCCCAAGAGCATCAAGGCCTTGGAAGCCTCCATGGCTGCCGAGCGTCGCATCATGTTGGTGGCACAAAAAGCCGCTGCCAAGGATGAGCCCGCTGTCACCGACATGTTCGATGTGGGCTGTATGGCCACCATCCTGCAAATGCTGAAACTGCCTGACGGGACCGTGAAGGTGCTGGTGGAAGGCCAGCAGCGGGCTCATGTCAACAACATCCTGGAAGGTGAAGAGCATTTCACCGCCACCATCACCCCCATGTCGCCCACGGCAGATCCCAGCATCGACACCGAGATCGAAGCGCTGCGTCGTGCAGTCATGCAGCAGTTTGACCAGTACGTCAAACTCAACAAGAAAATCCCTCCCGAGATCCTCACCTCCATCTCAAGCATTGACGACGCGGGTCGTCTGGCGGACACCATTGCGGCACACCTGCCGCTCAAGCTCGAAAACAAGCAAGTGGTGCTCGACCTGATCGAGGTCAAACCACGCCTGGAAAATCTGTTCGAACAGATCGAACGCGAAGTCGATATTCTCAATGTCGACAAGCGCATCCGTGGGCGCGTCAAGCGCCAGATGGAGAAAAACCAGCGCGACTTCTACCTCAACGAGCAGGTCAAGGCCATCCAGAAAGAACTGGGCGAAGGCGAAGAAGGCGCTGACATCGAAGAGATTGAGAAAAAGATCAAACTCGCCAAAATGCCTGCCGATGCGCGCAAGAAGGCCGAGGGCGAACTCAAGAAGCTCAAACTCATGTCACCCATGTCGGCCGAGGCCACGGTGGTGCGCAATTACATCGATGTGCTGGTGGGCCTGCCCTGGAGCAAGCGCACCAAGATCAAACACGACCTGGGCAACGCCGAAGACGTTCTCAACGAAGACCACTACGGCCTGGAAAAAGTCAAAGACCGCATCCTCGAGTATTTGGCGGTGCAGCAGCGTGTCGACAAAGTCAAGGCCCCCATCCTGTGTCTGGTGGGCCCCCCGGGGGTGGGCAAGACCTCGCTGGGGCAGTCCATTGCCAAAGCCACGGGTCGCAAGTATGTGCGCATGGCCTTGGGCGGCATGCGTGACGAGGCTGAAATTCGCGGCCACCGTCGCACCTACATCGGCGCCTTGCCGGGCAAGGTGCTGCAAAACCTCACCAAGGTCAACACCCGCAACCCGCTCTTCCTGCTCGATGAGATCGACAAGCTGGGCAGTGATTTCCGAGGCGATCCTTCCAGCGCATTGCTCGAGGTCTTGGACCCCGAACAAAACCACACCTTCAACGACCACTATGTGGAGGTGGATTTCGACTTGAGCGATGTGATGTTCGTGGCCACGTCCAACTCGATGAACATCCCGCCCGCATTGCTCGACCGCATGGAAGTGATTCGTCTTTCGGGGTACACCGAGGACGAAAAAACCCATATCGCCATGCGCTACTTGCTGCCCAAGCAGATGAAGAACAACGGCGTGAAGGACGAAGAGTTGCTGGTGGAAGAGGGCGCTATTCGCGACATGGTGCGCTACTACACGCGTGAGGCGGGTGTGCGCTCGCTCGAGCGCGAACTCTCCAAGATCTGCCGCAAGGTTGTCAAGGCCTTGCTGCTCAAGCAGATGCAACCGCAAGTACGCGTGACCGCCGATAACCTGCACGACTTCCTGGGTGTGCGCAAATACACCTACGGACGCGCCGAACAACAGAACCAGGTGGGGCAGGTGGTGGGATTGGCCTGGACCGAGGTGGGCGGCGATTTGCTGACTATCGAGGCCGCTGTCACCCCCGGCAAGGGCACGTTCACCCGCACAGGTTCTCTGGGCGACGTGATGAAGGAATCGGTGGAAGCCGCTCGCACCGTGGTGCGCAGTCGCTCACGCCGCTTGGGCATTGCCGATGAAGTGTTCGAGAAAAAGGACATTCACATCCACGTGCCCGATGGCGCCACGCCCAAAGACGGCCCCAGCGCCGGTGCGGCGATGGTCACTGCCATTGTGTCTACGCTGACCGGTATTCCGGTGCGGGCCGATGTGGCCATGACCGGCGAGATCACCTTGCGCGGTGAGGTGACGGCCATTGGTGGACTCAAGGAAAAACTGCTGGCCGCGTTGCGCGGTGGCATCAAGACTGTGATGATTCCCGAAGAGAACGTCAAAGACCTGCAGGATATCCCCGAGAACGTCAAAAATGGTCTGGAGATCGTGCCGGTCAAGTGGGTAGACAAGGTACTGGAAGTCGCCCTGGAAAAGCTCCCCACTCCACTGCCCGACGAGGCGCCCGCGGTGGCCGCACCGGCCGATGGCACTCAGACGCCGGTGGCTTCGGTGAAGCACTGAGGCGGGTTCGCTGTTGAGGCAGCGACTTACTCGCTGATCACCTTGATCTTGGCAGCAGCTGCCCGTGCGCGGGCCAGCGAGTCTGCCCCTTGCGCTAACGCCACGGCCATGCGGCGGTACGGGCGGGTGGTGGGTTTTCCAAATAGGCGAACATCCACGCCCGGCTCAGACAACGCTGCCTCCAAACCTTCAAAGCGCGGATTCTTTCCGTCCTTGTCCGCCAGCACCACCGCACTGGCACCTTCCACACTCCGAATCAGTGGGATGGGCAGTCCCAGCACCGCCCGTGCATGCAGATCAAACTCGCTCAGGTTTTGGCTGATGAGTGTGACCATGCCGGTGTCATGCGGACGTGGACTCAGCTCGCTGAAAATCACTTCATCTCGGGTGACAAAAAACTCCACACCAAAAATACCGGCACCACCCAGATCGGTGGTGACCTTGCGCGCCATTTCCTGGGCCGCGTTCAGGTGCTCGGCTTTCATGGCTTGCGGCTGCCAGCTGTATTGGTAGTCGCCGCGCTCCTGCACATGACCGATGGGGTCACAGAA
>Ga0192647_101031_pt1 | contig 18688 bp, 14 predicted proteins | sample LauGreFa1BDMLBSN_2_FD_133046 | JGI IMG/M metagenome (GOLD analysis project Ga0192647, IMG submission 133046) | Freshwater lake microbial communities from Lake Michigan, USA - Fa13.BD.MLB.SN - reassembly | ecosystem: Environmental > Aquatic > Freshwater > Lake | place: Lake Michigan, USA...
CTAAAACTGCAGAAGATATTAAAGAAGAACGGGATGCTGCAAAGGCGTTTGAAAAGCCATCTGATATCAGTTCTATTCAACTGACAAAATATTATATTGAACGATTGAAGCTTGCAGATCCCAGTATTTTTAATTATCAGAAAAGGGATGCATCAGAGCGTGGCTATGTGAGTCACTGTGCCGCAAATGAGGCTCGGCAGCCAATTGTATTAGATCAATCTGAATATGACGATATGTTTTCTCTAGAGAGGGGGTATTATAGAAATGATAAAGACTTGGAGATTATCTTATATCCAGATAATATAGCCTCTATAAAGGGAAGAAAAAAACAACCAACAGAAAGAGAAAATTTAGACGGGATTTTAGAAGGAAAACCGTATCCTAGTGAAGAAAATAAAGAAATAATTACAATAGTAAAATATGGATCAAAAAAGACACGCATCAACTACTATTTTTGTCCTCGTCTTTTCTGTATTCGGGATCGGCTTATGATCCGCTACAAGGATTATAAATCAAGCGAAAACCGTTTTACAATGCCCCCTTCTTTAAAGGCGGTAAATTCATGCCCATTTTGTGGAGGCGGAATTATAACAGATGAAGAAAAAAAAGCAAAAAAACGACCGGCTAATAAAACAATCCTTGAGCGTAAAATACGCCCAGGATCTGAAACAGAGCGTAATATATATATAGGATTTTTAGATAGAAAAACACCTTCTGGCCTATTTTTACCATGCTGTTTTGCTAGCATAGATAATAAGTTTAATCCAGATGACCCCGAATTTGTTCGTTTAGGATTACGTGATCCTCCTGCGGCAAAGGGTAGTGTAGCCGTTGCAGCATTAGCCCAGCCAGTTGCAGATGCTATCATGGGTCAAAAAATAGAAGCCAATAAAGATAATGATAATAATGATGACGAAAACGGGTCACCACCTCCGCCGCCCCCACCACCAGGTGGGCCACCGTCTATAAAATATGATTACTATCGCGTAATTCAGGCAGTAAGTGTAAAGTCAATTGTTGATTCTTCTAGGATACCTCTAAAAATTGTAGAACCAAAAACAGCTGATGATTTAAAGGCTGGTCCTCAAATAGGCTTTCTTCCAGAAGCCCTGGACAAATATTTTAATCAGGATTCTACATCAGATAAATTTGCAGAACGGATTGAGATTGTTAGTAAACTCAAGCCATCTGCAGAAGGCTTTTTAAGATTAGGTATAGATAACACAAATAAAGAACAGTCACTTCTTTCAGCAGTTGCACCATTCTTCTACCTTCCTAATGCGGAAAAACTTATAGAAAATATATTAAAACCAGTTGAGACACGTATACCGCCCAAAAAGTTTTTACAGATTAATAGTGGTAATTTAGTTCACGAGTTTTATAAAAATTGTGATAAAAAGTACACAAACGATATGCGGAAATTCGCAAAACAATTGAATATTACCGAGTTAAACAGTTCAAATATTCCAGCAATTGAACGTATTATGTGTGCCTATGAAAATTTTAAAGATTATATAGAAAATCTGGAAACCCCTCAACGCAAGGATCTCCGTATATTTTATGATATTTTTAGTGAACCGAGTATAATGCCACCTCGTGGTATTATTTTTATTGTGTTAGAAGTGACAGTAGAAGAAATCAGTATAAAGAGAGGTGATAAAATAGAATTCAAAAATGAAGTTAAATTTGAGAATGTACGTTGCCCTCCATATCCATTAAATGAAGCACAACAGAGAGCAGATATAGGTTTTATAGTACATTATAATCGTATAATACGTGATAGGTATACACAGGCTAAAACATATAAAAATATGGGTTGGGATCCTTTATTTTACGTTAACGGTACAAAGGGTGATGCTAAAAGTAGACATAAGCCGGTTTTATTTTTTCAACGAACTCAAGAATCTACATGGCCAAATATTGTACAACGACGTGTACACGAATTTTTTTCTAAATGTGTAAATATAAACCGAGGCCCCTTTACAAGTGAATTAGGAATAGACCCTTATGCGTTAATTAGTGCACAAGAATTAATAACGGCTATTCGGATACAACCAAAAGGATACATCCGAGATGCATATAATCATTTTGTTGGTGTTGGTTATAGAATTCCTGGCAAGGCTGGATCGGCTTCAGGAATTGCAGCCGTACCTATATCAGATGATGGTACATTTATTAATGAAGGAAATATCTTTTTGGATTGGGATGATTTTGAACCAGCACCCATTAATAAAGTGATTGATTTTTACTTGAGAAATATTATACCCATATTTCCTCAATATAGGGGTTATTTACCAATAAGTCAGATAAAAATGAATGGTCTTGACAAAGTAATTGGATTACGGTTAACAAATCGCTTTGTTATACCAGCATCTGAAGCACAGGAATCAAATCCTGTATCAGAAGCAGAGTATCCAATTGAAACAATTGATTATTTGGACTGGGATATAAATAGAACTATTGCATATGATACGGAATCAAGGCAGCGAGCATTTAAATTAGCTGATGAAGGTCGTGCTGCAAACCAGGATGAAGAAATACTAGACCCTAACCGAGGGAAATACTTGACACTCAAAATGGAGACATCGCAAGATGAGATTGAAGATGTATATCAACACTTACGTCTTACATTTTCTACATGGTTAGCAACAGGTGCTGGGAGTCAGAAGCGAGAAAGACTCCTAGAAGTTTTGAAAAATACTGATCTGACCTTACAAGATAAGAGACGCCGTTTAGATATATTGCTTTATAATAATATTATAGGTTGGTTGGAACCAAGAGAGACAGATGAAAAAAGTGATATTGGTTTCTTACGTATTGATTGTCAGATACAGGGACAAGAGTCTTGCACGGGGCGGTGTAAGTGGGCACCGAAAGAGTCTGATAATGAGAGTTGCGGGCCGTGCAAGATTCACTCACCAAAACAGGATGGCAGTATAATAAATGTACCTCGTATGTTGTATCTACGCCTCGTTGACGAGCTCATACGTTACGCGGCGAGAAGGGAAGAAATATTCAATAAACAGGTCCCGCGTCTAACGATACGTCGCAAGGCGCAGAGGTCTGGTGATCAGTATATTGTGGCCGAAGGTACATCTGACTGGAATACCTGGTGGGAGGTTCTCAGGGTGGAATGGTTTATGCCCGAAAAGGAGGTGGCGAAACACTTTGATGAGCAATATAACCCTTTGCCTAAGGGGCTACCTATAGCAATGGAAGATACGCGTTCATTGCCACCCTCACTCAAGGCAGCCTTGGATCCCACTAATACGGATCCGAAGGTGGTGGAATTAGTATGGAATCCCTCTACTACACCTGATAGACCCTTTGCCTTCTTGAAGCCTGTGCTGCGGTTCCATGAAATTACAACAAAACCCGAGGCCACTTTAAGTCTGGAGGAACTTGATGTGATTGTAAATAGCGCGAATTCTCAAGTTTTATATATGCCCTCTGGAAAAATCGCTGGATCTATGCGTAGAAAGAAAGACGGTGCTATAGATGGCATTATTTTAGCCATTGTTGATGGAATGCCTGGATGGGTATCGAAGAAGGGTACGTACGGTATAAAAATTGCCCTATCTGACCTACCGACCAGTCTAAACGTATCACGCACACTATAATATCATAATGGACTCGGTAGTCACAGCCGTGATTGAGAAATTCAAGCAGCGCTCAGAATTCGGGCAAAAAAAGTATGGAACTAATCTTGATCGTACAGACTTGAAACCCTTGGATTGGATTCAGCATGCTCAAGAGGAGTTGATGGATGGTATTTTATATCTAGAGAAGTTGAAGCAGATGGTCAAGGCTAGTCGTCTTCTAGAAGACACTCTGGTTCAGGGAATTCAACAGGCGCCTTTGAACCAGACTCAACTGCCCGCCGGCGACACTCCAGCATCGTGCGAATCTCATCATCCAGTAGATTCAACTTGAACGTTTGGTAGTTTGAGTTATTCGGGTGTAATATGACAATGCAGAGCTCCACAACCTTCATACCATAATGCTTTTCTAGAAACCACCTGTACACATTTAGTTGCAGTGTATAGTGCCAATAATTGGAATTGGGGAGATGATCCAGCGGACCATATCCCGTATCCCAACTGTTATCCATCTTAATTTCCTTGCTGCGCTTCCAATCGTAGATTGCATAAGCCCCATCTGACTTGCGCTTGAATACCATGTCAATGCTACCGGTGAGCTTAAACTCGTCATCCCAAACCTCCCACTCGGTTCTATAGGGATCAAAATCTTGCTTCACATCATTCCAAAAATTCTGGAAATATTCCCACTCCTTTGTGGTTTTGACTGAATCTTCAATGCGATTATGTGCCCCATTCAAATATTGTTCAATGGCCAGGTGCATATTTGTACCGGCACCCGAGGCCTCCTTGCCTGATGCTGACCACTGCTCTGCAATTTCCTCATCAGTCTTTCCAAAATATGGGCTTTCAGGCCATTTTGAAGATGCCTTCATCTTGGCAATAGCGGCCATGGGGTCAAAGTGAGGAAAGAAGGCGTGTACAAAGCCAGTGGTTGATACGATACCTTTGCTGGAACCCTTTACGTAATACGTGTGGGTTTTTTCTACAAAACGGACCTCTTTGTCACGAGGGTGTTTATTTAAAAAGGCAAGAGTCTGCCAAGGTTCAGGCATTGTTTTATACTATAAAATAATGCCTGACCTTTATGCTTCAATTTTAGAATGAGCTAACCCATCACTCTAGCCCCAAAAATTTACGTCCAATCTTACTCGTTATAAACATGCCACAACCGGAGGCAATCTGTGCATAAAATACAGGAGTCCTCTTTGTACAACATAATAAATATGCGGATAATCCAATAAAAACTAATGAACTAAGCCAAAAAAGTCTTGTAAATATATCCATTTTCTAATATATGTTTTATATTTAATTTATTTATTTACTATTATACAATCACCAATTTCCGTTTTTATAGCCGCCTCTAAAACAGGTATCATCTGTGAAGACTGTACCGTAAACTTTAATTGAACTGTATAAGGCCAATAATATATCTTTTCAATGCTTTCTTTTATTTCCCACTCTATGCCAATCTGATCTTTTGAAAAAAATTCAGATTTTGAGTCTAGGAAAATATTACAATAAATTCTCAATTCATTATTAAACGTTGTATACTTTCTCATATATTCATCTTTTGCACCAAGATAATCCTTGACCCTTTTTATTACTTCTAATGCGCGCTTTGCATGTAATCCTGTAGTTAAAAGTAACACCCGTTCCATCTTAACTTTATTTTGCTCTAAAAGTTGTTTTTGTTTGTAAAGTGTTTCCATATCTTGATTAAATTTTGTATAGGCGTAACTATTGATAAATTTATCTTTTTTACACTGGATATCCCGCTCTAGAGTATCTATAGATTTCTGTATTCCTATAATTTCATTTTTATATATTGATGATTCAGACAATTTATTATCTTGAACTTCTTTATTTGAAGATGATGGTGGTTCTGGAACGTATATATCTGTAGGCAATACTTCTTGAAATTCTTCGCTATTAGAGATTTTACCGGGTTCTTGTTTTATAACTTCAGTAAAAACAGTATTATTTACCCCTTTACTACTCACAATTTCTGCCCATGTTTGCTTACTCATATTCAATACTACTGTATTAAATATGTTATATGAATTTTAGGCCACATATTTTTCCTTGGATTAGAAAGTTCCGATTTAAAATCCTGCTAGTTTCATAATTGCTTTACCCAACTTATTTTCTCCTTCCAAATATTTGTCTTTGGTCTGTTTGCCACCATATTCACTGCTTGCTGAACCCGTATAGAAGAGTAGGGTTTTACCTTGTTGTTTTGCAGCATCTACGATAGTACGGAATTCGGCATCTGTAGTATACCGCTGTCTCACTGCTTCCTCTAAAATATCACCTTTCATTCCATCCCATTTTGCACTGTTAAATTTCACACCGAGTTTTTTCATACCGCTTAGCCGTATCTCAGCATGTACTTCTTTCATTTCTTCCGTCAATAATTCGGCATCACGCTCTTCAGATAAATCTTTAGCGCCGGCACCGACGCCCTTTTCAGAGTCACGTTGGCGTAAGAATTTCTGGTGAATTTTTCCATTTGGTCCAAATAAGGCCTGTGATAAACCAGGTTTATCTGTTGCATGTTTATAAAGCATGCCGGCCATGAAGTGTTCAATAGATGGATATGTTTCACTGGGTGTTACTGGATCTTTGATTATAAATGGCCAACCAGGTGCTAAAATCCGTAGTGCGAGTTTCTTACCAATTTTAAGACGGTCTATAGCAGGCGCCTCTAGATGGAATTGAATTACTTCAGATGGTGCATATTGGCGACGGACATTTTCAGCAACAGGTCCCCCAGCAACAGGAGGCATTGCTGCCGCGTTTTCAACAGAAGCCAGATCCTGAAGTTCCTCCTCTAAATTATTTGCTATGGCTACATTTTCTCCTGGTTTCTTCAGCCAAATATTTGCTTTGGCTTTTTGCACTTTTGCCCCTGTAGACAAAGGTGTCTGGAGAATAGCAGTATCCATCTCACCTTTTCTGCGGAATATAAACCATCGATTTAAGAATGAAAACTGTTGTACCGCTGGAGTCATGGGAAACTTGCGCCCAGACTTTGCCGCCATAGCATGGCTTTCACTGAATAGTGCCGTGGAATGCTGCAGACCTAACTCCTTCAGCTCCTCTGGATTACACAGCTCGCAGCCAATTGTTCGCATCTTTTCTCTTAGGAGTCCAAACGGTACAAGGTACTCGCGGTGGGGTAGACCGATACTTATAAATTCTACATCAACCGGCATTCCAAATGCATCATCTCCACCTGGAATCTCGTCATTGTCATATTTCTTACTAATTTTCCATAGGACTGTATCACCCTCTTGTCCAATACGAGTCTCACGACCTTTCAAGAATTCAAATGTTTGTTCTCCATCAAAACAACAGCCGATAAAATAGCCACCAATCTTTAAATTTTCAGAGATATTAGCAAGGAATCCGTCAAATGTTTCTTTATTTGCAAAGAAATAGTGGGTGGCAAACATACAACTTATTACGTCTGCTTTTCCCTTCAGGCGGCTCGCCATCTCATCTTCAATATAGGGCGGTACGACTCCAATTGGCTTTATCTTGCCAAATACGCTTTGCAGAATTACTTTGTCCTCAGGGCCAATCCCCGCATCACCCGATGCCATATTTTTGCTGGCATCACCTACTACAAAGGCCATGGGTAATACAGCATCGCGACCATTTTTCAACATAGTAGACCAAAGACGCTGATAGGCACCATGATTAGGATTATTGATATTGTCTCCAGCAATATCAATTCCAAGTACACAACCAGCATTCACACGCCGCCACTTCTGCAGGTCCTGGGCCATACCCATGCCAATGTCTATGAGGTTCAACTTCGGCTTTTTCATAACGCTGCTATATAATATTATTTCCTTAATATACCGATTGTGAAAATCGCGTAGAGGTCTCACCCTGGCCATATCTTCAACAGGGGCAGTTCTATCCGCATAACGCTGAGTAATTGCGGCACGCTCCCTTTCAACTGCTGAGACAGCCGTCAACTCGTCTTTTGATGCCTCCTCAGAACCAGTTCTAATCATAGAGGGTGTAACAGGTTCATGGATACTTTTCCAGGTACTCTGTGCCACAAAGTTGGAGTTGAGAGTACGTCCAAGTTCACCTCTTTGTAGTCGCTCTGTCTTATCTGTTCTAACTAACTTTGGAACCCAGCGCCATCCAGGTGGTCTAGAAGGGTCGTATGAAATCTCCACAATACTTTTATCGGTAATAGGCTCTTTAGACACCTCACAAACTGCATATTCATCGCCGGTCTCGGTATCTAAGGTAGTTTCTACATAACAGGTATTTGCCATATCATCTGGAAATTCCTCCGGTTGAAACAGAACTGGGCGATAGATATTAGAACCTTTTGTGCGCGGTGGTTGTAAAGGAAGATTTTGTAGTACTATACTACGCGGCTTCTGGGCTAATAGAACAGGATCATCACGAGAACCAACATGCAGACGAAGAACTTTGTAGCGAATATTTTTTCCAGAAGTTGGATGATACCCATCGTGAATTGCGTCAACAATCGTGCCCGATAGTTTTTCTGTTACAACCATAAAATCTACCGTATTATCCTTCGGTGGCTTCCATTTAAATTGCTCATTATATGCCCCCTGGGGCTCTTCTGGAATTTGAGAGTCGTTTTTGGTGAATATAAGTCCGTCTGTATCGTAGATGCGTGGAGAATCTAAGGTTTGTGCAGCAGCCTGAAATATACTTGCATCACCCCCTGCAGCAAAACGGAATCGCTTTGTGCTGACAATAAGTTTTGTTTTGGGAGTCAATCCCTTAATTAGTTCTAGAGGACCTGGTACAGTATTCCACAGTTTCTCCCAGGTCTTCATTTCCGAATGCCGCATTCCAGTACCTGCCACACCACTATAGAATGGAAGTTTACGTACATCCCGTGCAACCTTACCAGGGGCAAAATATATGTCAAATATTAAATACTGGTTAATAGATTCACTTGCACTATTTTTTGTAATCCATTCACCATCTACAAGAGAGTTAGCACAGGCTTCTACTTTTAATCCCGTTTCATAGACAGTTAGAGCCTGGTCTATCAAGTAGAAACGCCCCTCTTGATTAACAAAGCCCATGGTCCGCAATCCATCTGCCTTATCTGTTACATTGTAGCCTTGGCGAATATTGTTAATTCCAGGTTCAGCAAGCGGAACCATATTTTTCAACTCTAGGTTTACAGTGGATGCTCCAAGAAAGCGATTTGTTTTTACTAAGGCTTGATATTCGGAAATTACTTGATTTTTTACTGATTCGCGAATTAAGAGGGGGCTTCTTTGGATACCCCGTAGAACTTCACCAACACCCTTTATCAGCCGTTTTATTCCCTTCTCAGGTGTATCATCATTCATACGCTCTAACTCAACCTCTACTTCATATACAGGCTGCTCCCTTGTTAAATCATACTGTGTGAATTTATTTACCCACCTATACTCTCCGCGACTATTGCGATCTGACTGTTTTACCATAGAAAGATCAAAGCGAAGCCCATCCCCACGAAAGGTCCAGCGACGTATTAGACGAAACGCTTTTTGCTGAACAGGCCAGTTATCCATAAGTTCTTTTATTTCCATATCGTCTTTGCTTATTTCCCGCTCATTTCGCATCTTTATGCGCACATTGTACTCCTCGAAATCTAGTGTAGACGCTGCACCGGTCCTATCTTTTATCATGGCCGAAAACGCCTTGCCTGCAAGACGATCGTCACGACAATATTGCCGAACTACTCCAATACCCGATAAAGTAATACGCACATTTTTAGGTGTTAAGATATTTAATTTATCTTCTTGTAAAACAGAAGTATAGCCGCGATTTTTTAGACGTTTGCCAATGGAAGCAAATGTCGTAGAACTCACTTGCCCCTTTATACCAAATGTGGCCTCTAACTCTTGACTCGGATGCTCCAGCCAATCTTTCATCATCCGTTCCAGTTGGTCTAATTCGGCCTTTCGGATATCCATAGTGTACCTTCTCTGCTTTATGTTACGAGTTCAACTTTAGGCTTAGGCTCAGGCGTTAGAAAGTTTTCGTATCGCAATTGCACGACTCAGCCTCTGGCGTAAATCCTCTTTGGACAGACCACCTGCAGAAAAGCCCATTCTTTCATACTGGGCCGCCATTACCTTTTGGGTTTCTGAACTGGGTAGTAGCGGCCATTCCACTTTGAACGACTTGTTTTCCTGTGCCTCAATCCAGGAAACGAGCTCGCCGGAGGACCAGCCGCTCGCATCCCAGAGTCTGTCCCACATCGGCTCACGAAGAATCCAGATTTGCTTATAACCGCCCTCTCTAGGAAAGGCCTTGTCATCCAGGAATTTGACGGTTTTATCGGTCTCATTCCAGAGAATCCAGAGAAGCGGATTGTCCTGGCTATAGCGCTCAATTGCAATCATTGCCGCCTTTGCTTGCTGTGCATCCGGTTTGAGAGCACCAAATCCCTCTAGGGCTTTTTTCTTACTGAGAGTTCTTGGAAAGTCTAGATTGGCACAACGGACTTGCCACTCCGTAGTTGCATCTAGGATTATTCTTTGTCTAAGTTGGTCTGGAGATACACGAAAGAGTGGGTCATTGAGCCAAAGCCATGCTGCGAGAGGGTGTCTGGGCTGAATAGTATGCGTCGTAAGATTCCACCGAGGTGTCTGGTCCTGTGTATCTAGTGCAGAACCGGTGGTTTGGGACTTTTTCGTGGTGTTACCTACGCGAAATGTACGATCGGGATGTGTTTCACACAACTGGATCAGACTTTCTGGGACTGTGTCGGCCATATTATATGTAGTACGCCGAGCGACTTTAGGCTAAATTAGTGCCTTCTTGTCTTCTTATGTTTACGACCAGACTTGTGGCGCCGTGTATGTCTTTTGCGATGCCGGCGATGACGTCTGCCACCACCCACCGGTATTTGATTATTCAGTTGTATTTCATTGCCGTTATTTGCCCCACCACCCATTTGGTCATAACCCTGCATGCGCCTTTTAACGCGGACAACCTCCGCTGCTGTATCATGATATATTGCAAAAGGACCATCATCATGATTAATCATATTTAGATCTACTACCACTTCCTGTCCATTTGGAGCTAAAAATATAAGTTCACCCCCATTTCGTATTTCCTCAAATCTTAGAGGCCTGTTATCATATAAACTATATGGTTGACGATTATCATCTAGTTTTACAACATAATACTCACGCCCTTGTACTAACATATTTGCATCCATCTGATGCTGCGGATTTTCTTCGTTCATCTATTCATATCATTTATTATTCATAACATCAATCATTTTAGAACGCTCCTCTAAATTCTTGGCATTACATTTACAGAACTCAATAAATTTCCAAAGTGCTTCAAATATATTAGATGGGAGGCCGCTTACATCAAAAAAAATACCATTTGAATTTTCACTGAATTCTCCACCTTCTCTACGCAAAATACGATATAATTCTTCCATTTCTGGACGAGAAAGTAGCCCAATATCTTTGCAGAACTCTTTACGCCGATCGTAATTGTCGGTCATATCTACTCTTCTTCTTTCTCCTCATTTTCGTCGGAGTCCGCATCTTCACCGTCTTCCTCGTCTGCAATGCTTTCTTCCTCTTGATCCTTCGAGCCGGAATCACCATCAATTTCTTTAGTCTCTATAAGCGGCTCAATTGTTTTTACTAGTGATAGAACTTTAGTTGGTGGTAAAGCACCTGCACGACCCCTATATAAACCCACGCTAACAATAAAAGGGTCTCTCAACTGAAATCTAGACTTCTGAATTTCCACCCGAATACTCTCGCCGACCTTGAGTTGGTCAAACTCCTCATCGCCAAGATGCAGATCACGGGGTACCATAATTCTAATAGCGTTTTCATAAATAGCATAAATACCCATTTTATTATTTTTAAGAATTTCCACATCTACCGATGTACCTTCAGGTGGATATATAACACGCCCCTTTACTTTGACAAGAAACGCCCAATCTCCTGAAAATCTGCCGGAGTCTACTTGGCCCGCCGAACGCGTAAGAAGTTCTAGGGTCCCAGGCAACACATAGCCGTGCGGCGAACAACGCTGCTCCAAGCGCTCCTTAACTTTATCCAATAGAACCGCATCAATAGATTCAATTTCACGACTCAAGTCACTGGGAGTCAGGTATACTTTCTCTTGAAAGAACGCATCAGTCTCCATTTCTGTGCTAATCTAATCTAGACTATTATGCGTCAATTTTAGACCTTTAAAATGGTTTAATTATAATGAATACTAAGCTAAGCATAATACTACTTTAAGAAATATTGCTAAAATAATATAATGTACGACATAATTTACAGTGTTTTGATTCACGAAGCACCAGAATGTATAATTGATATGATAGAAAATATAAGATATTTTAATAAAGGCATAAAATTTGCAATTATATTTCATGCAAATCCTACCATCTTTGGTTTTGCTCAAACACTAACAAAGAAGTATGGGAATATTTATGTGAATTCGGATGTGACAGTAAAGAAATTATACACATATTCAATACTGGATGGACATATAAAAAATATTGAATATTGTGTAGTTCAAGATATAAGGGCAAAATACATAGTACTCCTTTCATCTAATTGCATGTTCTGGAAGCCAATAACACTTGAGACAGTTGATGATTTTTTTGCGAAGCGAACACCATTTAATCCTGAAACCTATAAGGACCCCACCACAGATAATACATGGCACTGGCCCCTTTTTTTCAAGAATCACGAACTTGTACAGAGGCTCAAAGATATAAAGATGAAGTATTTTGTAGCATTACAGCATGAAGGGGCTATTATAGATTATGATATCGCAATGCAGATGATGAGTCAAATTAAATGCAATCTTCTCAATACGATGATTAAAGTAGAAACTACATTTGAAGAGATTCTTGTGGCATCTATGATAATTAAACTTACAGGATATAATGAAGCAAATATGTGTAAAGTTTTCTGGGAGATTGATGGATACAGGCCATCTATAGAGCAGATTAAAGGGTGTAGTTTGCCATGTGTGAAGATTCGTGATAGAGACTATAATAGTGATGTCCGAATCTGGTTAAGAAGTATAGGAAATAATTATAGTGTTAGTTAGACCGCTGGGCATTTAATTACTCCATGGTATATCTCAACATTCGTATCGCCAGACCAATCTTCCAGATTTCATGCTTTATTTCTACAACGACCTTCTTAGAGACTCCATGACGCCTCGCAATTTCTTCATTCGGAGATGGCCTGAGATTCTTTGTAAGATTCTCAGCCCATGCCTCACCAAATTTGTGTCTAAAGGCTTGAATAAAATCAAACGTAATAGCATGTGTTAATTCGTTTGTAATAGGCATATATTGTATATTTAATCCTTTGCTTTATGTTCTGAATAATAAGAAGATAGAGGCCTGTAAAAATACCGAAGCCCCCCATACTTATCGCGACGTATATCGATCCATCGCAAAACAATCTCTAACAACGCGCAGAAACTTGGTGCGCCCGTCAACTTACGAGTTCCTGTAAGAATTTCTTCTGTTAAATCTAATTTTGCACCAATATACCTATTTAATATCTCTCCTAATATAACTAATTTCATACGATGTCCTTTTACTGTGCTTACGATTGCACAGGCAGCACCTCCCCCAGGAGGCTTTCCCTCAGGTTTAGGTTCGTTTGTTTTAAACATCATTGTATTTTTCCAAGGAACCATGAATCCATAGATTTCAGCAGTAGTGCGCTGGTTTGCTTTTGCCTTAATAACATTATCTGAAGGAGATGATGTCAATGTCTTTATAATAGACGGTGCGCACTCTACTTCTTTACATATATAAATGGGCATTTTTCTCGTTAAGTCCATGTAACGCACGGCAGTTAAAGTACCATATATAATAGTTTGCTCATCATTTATATCTTCAATATATGGAACACTAATAATATCAGAATTTTCTTGAAGCCGTATTTTTACAGTTAATAGGGCAACTTGTTCTTTACCTTTTAAAAATGAATCCCATATATATTGACGAGCAACTTTTCGTAAACTTGACATAGCATCTGGTTGACCTGCAATAGCCTTACCCCACCACTGAAATATCTTTAATCGCGTTTCTATATTATCTTTTTTATCATAATCTTTTTCTACATATTCTAAAATAGATTTTTTAACCGGGTTTTTATCAGTATCTGGAATAGATTCAACTATTGATTCGGCTGTAGCCGTATCAGAAGCCCAAGAATCAATCCATTTATTTAATTCTAACCAGAATTTCAATACGACATCTAATGGTACTTGTAAATCCGCCTTTACTGGTTCCACTAATCCCATGTTATCCGCCTCTTTATTTATAGCATCTTCTTCAAGAATACCAAGATCGCTAGATTTCTTTATAGATTTACCAGCAATACTCTTTTTCACCCCCCTCAGTGTTACATGTTCTGTCATATCTGTATATACTTGAGGCTCATAGGAGTCTCTCTTTACTGAATATATACCATATCTTAGGGCTAGTGGTATAGCTTCATCTTGTATAGACGAGGGTTGAAATAAAAATAGATTATTTCTATATACAAGGCGTCCATCAAGACCCTTATTATTAAAAAGAACTGATGGGTTATTTACCGTGCGTATTAATAGATTCAATAAAGTTTCTTCAGGAATATCCACAAAAATTTTCTTAATATTTTCCCATGTAGACCACGTTTGTCTTTTAAAATATCCCTTTAATTTAGCAATCATATGTTGTTCAGCAAACCTCGCAGCATATAAATCATATGTGCTATTATCATCTTTTAAAGTCGAAAAATCTAGTGCGGGTTTACATGTATATGGACACTTAATCCAGTCACATATAGGAGTATATGATTTATCATTCAAGTCAACTGACAATATATTTCCCTGACTATCCTCCATCTCTTGTTCTGTCAGACCGTTTACTAAAATGGCGTCACGATTCAAATTACAGTCTGCAGCACCTTGTTTAATTGCCCTACTGATATTTCCTATACGAACAGCCTTATTCATTGCTGTTCTATAAGTATACTGATCAATTGTTTCTTTATCAAGTTCTGGAGGAAATACGTTTACATATAAATTAACAGTAGCGTTGCGTTCTTTTGGTAGAAGCCCATTATGAGAGCAATAGCGAATTCCGCGGCCAACAATTTGTTCTTCCTTTGATAAATGAAACCAACCCTCTAAAATATGCAGTTCACGAATACCCTTTAAATCTAAACCTTCTCCTGCTACTTGAGATCCAACTATTACTTTTATATTATTACCACGAATATTTTTGGGATCTCTAGCAGCAGCGATTACCCTAGTATTATTTGGTGATAAGGATAGACCTTCTTTATCAACTGTATTTATGTTACTCGCAGTCAAAAGCGCATAGTATGCTGGAGTAAATGTGTGATTGTCACGGGATTCATCTTTAGAGCGGTCTAATGGTGGATGACCGGTCTCACGCTTACTACATTTTGCACATTGCCGCCCCTGGGACTTTATTACTGTACCATGTTTAAAAAGTGGTGCTGAGCGCCCCCAAGGTGTATAACCGTTTGCCTCCAAGAACAAACTGAAAATAACAGCGCCACTTTCAACAAATCTGCTATATACAAATGATATACCCCTTGAAGTTTGTATTGATGAGATAATTTTACTAAATTTTGGAGAAAATTGACCAAGTAATGATTTTCCTATTGTCATCCATATAGGATTTGATTCGGGATTAGTCAACCTGTATTGGGGGATTGTATTAAGACGCGTGCCTTCAAATGTACCAGATATAGCCTCAGCGGTAAACCAACTTTGAAAACCCTGATTACCAGTACGACCTTCTGTTCCATCTCCAGGGTATGTGCAATTGCCGGCCTGTAACAAAGTATCTATAGTGCGTATACCAACCCCTTTACTAGCAACAAGTTTCTCTGTCAAATTTTTTATAACAGCAAGAGAATCACCTATTAATGCACATTTTACAAGAGGTAGGCGCTGTACGTCATCTTTTTGTTGTTGACTAGGTATTTCGGTTAGACCGTCAGGTATAAATCGTGGCCAAGAAGTAAATTGTGGATGTCCAATGGGATTCAATCTAGAAGGAAATGCGTGTGGATTTTCACCTCGCATAAAACTTATATGACCGTTTGCAATACGTATTATTTTGGATTCTGATTCAGGTGTTAAAACTTCAATATCTTTTCCATCTTCATCCTTTATAATATGAAATTTTATATGGTCGCTGCGAAGGTGCTTAGATTCGTCTACGTGATCGGCTATTAAAAGGAAATTTAATAAAGAAACAATTTCAAGATAAGTATTATACATTGGTGTTGCAGTCATGAGAAGTAATTTATTTCCGTCACAAATTGAAAGGAGGCGCTTCAATTGAGGTGCAAGTTTTTTACCAGCACTTGCATCAGATCTTTCATTGGCAGTAGTTTCATCTAGGTCATCAACATCAACATCTGAAATATCTCGCATATTATGTGCTTCATCAACAACAATTAGGGAGCCACTAAATTCTTTTTTCAATAAAGTAATTTCCAATTCTCTTTGGCGTTTTTCAGGTAAAGAAGCCGGGATTTGACTGAGTATATCACGAATCATATTACGAAATGCCACATATCCCATGATTGAATATCGTTTGTTTATTAGTTTATTTACACGATATTCAATTTCTTTTTTGTCTTTTTCAAAAAATGTTTGTGTCAATTCAAGATATCTATTTCCAGTGCATCCATCATGTTGATTTGGAGTATTTTCATCTAAATCAATTTTTAGACGATTTATATCAAATATTGTCCTATAAAATCCTGTTTGTATCGCTGGTGGTGCCAATATATATACTTTATTTTTAGGGGTCAAGTCCAAAAATGATTCTGCAGTAAGTATTGCTGTACAGGTTTTACCTACGCCAACACCGTGATATAGTAACATGCTGTTATATGGAGTATTAGGTGACATAAATTGTGCTATAAATCTTTGTACGGGAGTATATTCAAACTCGTTTACTTTACATATATCCGTCTGAAGAATTTTGTCTGTTATTTTGGGCTGCTTTGACTCACGAAATTCTCGTTTTGCAAGAAGTTTTTCTAAATATGCCTCATCTTCTATATCGGGATATAAACCGTCTTCATAGTCCTGTCTATTTAAATCTGTGGGAGGATATTCATCTTCTTGGTCATTATTAATACCTGTAAATTTTGCTTCCTCGTCTTCATTTTCTTCCTCACCTTCATTTGTTTCTTCGTCTTGATTTGCTTCCTCACCTTCATTTGCTTCCTCGTTTTCATTTTCTTCCTTACCTTCATTTACCCCATCAGCATCAGTTTCATCTTTTAATAATGTTGCTGGTTGTTTTGCTGCTTCGTTTATATGTATTCCTTGTTGCAAAGAGCCATTTTGTTCTGTCTGATCGGTGTTTGTTAACGAAGACATATGAATCTTGCTGTTCTCCTTCTGTATTTTCATTTAGAAGTTTTTGACCCTGTAAATTAATTGGTATAACCGGAGAAAAATTTCGTAAAAGGTTAGCAAGTTGTATCAATATTCCCTGTTTTTCCACATTTTCAGGCCTTATAATTAATAGAGCCTCGTCTATATTTTTCCAGCCTATATTTCCAATTTCTCGTGTCATTTCAAGGTTTGCATTATTAAAATCAATATTACTTGAACCAGTATATAATGCAATATAATATGTATGTCTATAATGTATATTATTAGAGCCGTAAAATTGTTCTATGAAAGGCGCTATATTTACAACTTTTAGTAGGTTACCCTCATATATACCAGTTTCTTCACTTAATTCACGATATGCACATTGTATATCGGTTTCAAAAAGATCACGTCGGCCTTTTGGAAACCCCCACTCAGGTGTTTCATATGAAGCAGGCTCGCGCCGGAGAAGATCATTTAAATTATATGTTTCACCCTTTGAATTTGTTAGACCTTGGCGTAATTCTATTAATTTTTGTTTAGAAGTTTGACGATTGTTAGCATATTTTTGTGAACTTTCTAAATCAGTACCCCAGAGTTCATTCCATATATCATCAAAGTCCTTATTTAAAAGAATATTACGTTCTACGGATGTCATTCCGCGCAATTGTTTACATATATATTCAGGCTCACCAACCTTATATTTACCACGCATTATATCCATAAATCCAAGTGTATTTTTTCTCTGGATCATGAGTACCTGTGGTACTAAGTTTGAGGTCCCAGTGGGGTGCCTTCCATTTATACAAAAATCAGTTTGTTGTGGCCAATCTGGTGTACGACTCAGCCATCGAAATACTAAAACACCATAACTTGAAACTGGTTCTAGACACTGACGGAATACATGTCCGGATTGTCCGCAATTTGAACAGATAATTACTTGTTTTATAGGGTGTAATTCATTTGACATTGTTTATATATATTACTATATATAAACACGTGGGTCTTAGGTACCGTTAAACGCGGTATACTTTATTTAATTATTACACGAGATATATATAGAAATATCAATGCATATACCACCTGAAGTATGGGGTCCATTTTTCTGGCACACAATACATATTGCAGCACTAGGGTATTCACATGAGCCAAATTACAGTGAAAAAAAGGCTATGAAAGAATTTTTTGAATCTTTACAAATAATCATACCCTGTCCAATTTGTCGCACACATTACACATCACATTTAACAAAACTTCCTATTGGCCCATCTTTAGATTCCAGAAAAGATTTATTTCGGTGGACAGTTGATCTTCACAATGACGTGAATACCATGTTGGGTAAACGCACATATACAGAGACAGAGGTATTACAGTATTATGCGCGTCTTGGTGCTAGAGGTAGTTCACCCGTGATAACGGCACAGGACTTTATGGAGGCAGATCAACAGGCAATCCTGAAGGGGGTTGCTGCGGGTATCGCTGTGAGTGCAATTATAGGGGGTGTGTTGTACTTCAATCTACCAAAGAATAATTAGATACATAAAGAAAATAGACCTAGACTACCGTGGAGTACTTAAGTTAAGTACTCCCTAAGGGTACTGCCAAGTACCGAAATATGACACTTAATAGGTCAGACTCGCAAAGCGAGTCTTGACATT
>Ga0192647_101032_pt1 | contig 18686 bp, 15 predicted proteins | sample LauGreFa1BDMLBSN_2_FD_133046 | JGI IMG/M metagenome (GOLD analysis project Ga0192647, IMG submission 133046) | Freshwater lake microbial communities from Lake Michigan, USA - Fa13.BD.MLB.SN - reassembly | ecosystem: Environmental > Aquatic > Freshwater > Lake | place: Lake Michigan, USA...
GCCAGACGATGGGCGTGGGGGCCCTCGCGTACATCATGGGAGACAAGCGCCCCGCGCTCACCCGCCGCGCGGTTGTGTCGGGCGCCATCGGCTGGGCGTTCTGGAGCGCCGTCCTGGTGTGGCTCGAGCTCGCGCGCAACAACGGCGGGCTGTTCGAACCATGGCGCGCATCGGCGGCGCTGGCGATTCCGGCCGTGACCGTCGCGGTAGGCGGCGCCCTGGGCGCGTGGAAGCTCGGGGTGTGGCGGCTGCTCTCGACCCGCGGTGGCGAGGGACGCCGCGGTGCCGCGCGCGGACCGCGGGCGGGCGAACGCGTCCTCCGCTACGGCAGCCTCTGGAAGAGCCTCGTCGCCGCCGCGTGGCTGCTCGCCGCCGGCATGCCCGTGGCCGCGGCCTGGATTGCGGGCATCGCGGTCGCCATCTTCGTGCTCGTGGCCCTCGTGCGCGAGGCGGGACCGCAGCTGGCGGAGCCTGTCGGCTGGCGCTCGTGAGTTCCTCCACGGCTTCGTTCGCCGCACGACTTCCATTCCGGAACGGACCCGCGGCTTCCGCTCGGGAATCGCGTGCGCCGCGCTGTTTCCACCACGTCGATCGCACCGTATTCTGCCCTCCTTCCACCGATGCCCTCCGCTCGCCCCTTCCATCACCTCGGTCCGCTGTTCGCCGTCGGACTGACGGCGGCGCTCGCCGCGGCTCCGACCGTGCTGGGACAGACCACGGAAACCGCACCCGCACCCACCACGCGGAAGGCGATCGATGGCCGCTCGCTCGGAGGGTTCGTCCTTCCCACGAAGCCCCTGTCGGGCAACTGCGTGCTCTCCGCCACGCGGGGTTGGAGCTGGAAGCACGACGACACCCAGCGCCTCGTGCTCGAGGGCGACGTGCGCGTTGCCGTGGGCGGCTACCGCTTCACCACCAAGCGGGCGGTCGTGTGGATCAACCGGCTCCCGCTCGGGGGCGAGACGGTCACGCAGCTCGCGGTCTGGTTCGAGAACGCCGACGAGCCCACGCGGCGCGCCGGCGTGGGCGCGAGCGGACGGGACCTTCTGGTGACCGCGTCGTTTCTCGGCGCGACCGAACTCTCGCTGGTGGTCACGGAGGACGGCCCGCCACGCACCGCCGGATCCCTGCGGTTGGCGCGCGAATCCACGCAGTCGGCCGCGGAACGGCAGCAGTCGCTCGCCGCGGGTGAGGCGCGGCTCGCACGGGCGCTCCGCGAGCTCACCGCCCGCACCGCAGCGGGCACGCAGAGGCTGTCGACGGCGCCCGTCGTCGATGTGCCCGCACCGCGGACCGACCCCGATCCGCAGCCCGGGGAGAGCGTGGCGGCAGCCACCGCGCGCGCCGCTGCGGAACAGGCGGCGTTGCCCTCCGCGATCAGCGTCACCACGCGGCGCGCCCTCCCGATCTTCGAGCCCGAGGGCACCGTGGGCTTCAGCGCCGAGCGCATCACCATCGATGAGAAGGCCGATCGCGTGGCGGTGCAGGGCGCCGTGCAGATCGAGTACCTCTCGGCGTCCGACGGCTCCGACCGCGCGCTGCAGCTCTCCGCCGAGCGCGGCGTGATCTTCCTCACGCCGGGATCGCTCGCCGGGCTGCGCGAGGGCAGCCGCACGCTCGATGCATCGCAGATCGAGGGCATCTACCTCGAGGGCGCGGTGCAGGCGTCCGACGGCCAGTACGCGCTGCGCGGCGCGCAGGTCTACTACGACCTCAAGGCCAACCGCGCCGCGATCGTCGACGCGGTGCTGCGCACCTACGACCGCCGCCGCCGCGACCTGCCGATCTACGTGCGCGCGGCGGAGCTGCGCCAGGTGGCGCGCGACGAGTGGACCGCCGAGCAGGGCACGGTCTCCACGAGCGAGTTCTTCACGCCGCATCTCGCGATCGGCGTCGACCGCGTCGTGGTCACCAAGGAGCCCGAGGACGCGGGCGGCGGAGTGATCGTGGCGGCATCGGGCGCGGGCATCGAGGCGGGTGGCACGCGCATCGTGCCGCTTCCCGGCTACACGGGGCGCGTCGACCGCATCCCCATCCGCTCGTTCGAGATGGGCTTCGACGAGGACCGTGGCCTCGAGATCGGCACCTCGTGGGACCTGGCCGCGGTGCTCGGGCAGCCGCCCACCGAAGGCGTCGACGCCGAGCTCAACATCGATGGCTTCAGCGAGCGTGGCGCGGCGGTCGGCACCACCTTCCGCCTGTCGGAGGCGATGGGCACGGGCGTGATCGACCTCTACGGACTCTACGACACCGGCGGCGACGACCGCACCAGCACGGGCGTCGTCGTGCCCATCGACGAGGGTTTCCGCGGCATCGCCGAGAGCGACTGGCGCACGGCGCTCACGCCGGACCTCACGCTGCGCACGCAGTTCTCCTACATCTCCGACGAGACCTTCGTGTCGGCGTGGCGGCCGCGCGCCTTCAACGAGCGCCGCGAGTACGAGTCGAGCGTCGAGCTCAACGGCACGAGCGGGAACTCCTCGCTCGAGCTGCTGGTCAAGCACGACCTCAACGACTTCATCTCCAACTCGTACCTGCTGGCGTCGCGCGGCTACACCGTCGACAAGCTGCCCGAGCTCTCCTATCACCGCTACGGCGACGAGCCGCTCGAGGGCGTCACGTGGACGCAGCAGTGGTCGGCCGGTGCGCTGGCGCTGCGGCCCACCGAAGGCACGCCCGCGCTGCTGGGCGTGCCCGTGGGCGCGTGGGGTGGCGCCATCGCGCCCGATGGCTCCCTCTCCGATGCGTACGAGGCCGCGGGCTACACCGACGGCGTCGTCGGACGACTCGACACGCGGCATGAACTGAGCCTGCCCATGACCGACGGCGCTGCCACGCTCACGCCGTTCGTCTCGGGACAGGCGACCGGCTACCTCACCGACGAACTCACCGCCTACACCACCGACATCGAGGAGATCCGCCTGCAGGCGGGCGGCGGCGTGCGCGGATCGCTGCGCTTCGTGCGCGTCGACGACGCGGTGCAGAGCCGGCTCCTCGACCTCAACCGCATGCGCCACATCGTGGAGCCGTACTCCACGCTGTGGACGGGCTGGGACTCGAACGACCCTGGAGCGCTGCCCATCTACGACCAGGCGATCGAAGGCTCGTCGCAGGGCACGGCGGCGAACGTCGGCGTGCGGCAGACCTTCCAGACGCAGCGCGGCGGAACCGGCGCGTGGCAGTCGGTCGACTGGCTCAAGCTCGACCTCGGACTCGTGGTCAGCGACAGCGAAGACGACTTCACGCCCGAGCCGATCGATCCGCTCAACCCATTCTCGAGCCTGCGCTGGACGCAGTCGCCCATTCCCGCGTTCTACTCGTTCCGCCCCGAGCTCTCGCAGTGGGGCAGCCACGCCTACGGCGCGTCCACCTGGCAGATCTCCGACGCGCTCACCCTCGGTGGCACCTTCAACTACCTGTTCGACGACCGCGAGTTCGTGACCGACGATGGTTCAGCGCTACCCAACCTCGCGCGCGGGTCGCTGGGCATCGAGATGCGCCACAACCCCGCGGTGAGCAGCTACCTCGAGTACCGCTACCTCGCGCCCACGCAGAGCGAGCTGCTGCAGGCGGGTGTCCTCTACCGCGTGGGCAAGCGCTACACGCTCGCCGTGAGTCCGCAGTACGACCTCGAGGCGGGCGAGTTCCGCGCGGCGAGCGGCTCGCTCACGCGCGTGTTCCCCGACTTCGACGTCCACGCCAACGCGGGCTACGACCTGATCGAGGACGACACCTTCGTCGGCTTCTCGCTGTCGATCCCGTCGGGGACGCGCACGAGCATGCGCTCGTTCGGCGCCTACAACCCGACGATGGGTGGCGCCAGCGGGGGTTCGCGGTGAGCACCCGGCGCAGGCGCGTGCTGCTGGTGAGCTCGTCGGGTGGACACTGGACCGAGCTGCGCAGGCTCGCGCCCGCGTTCGACGCATGCGAGCGCGTGTGGTGCTCGGTGCTGCCGGAGATGCGCGCGCAGGTCGCACCCGATGCGTTCCACCTCGTGCCCGACGCGAGCCGCTGGAACAAGCTGCGTCTGCTGTGGAGCGCGCTCCGCGTGGCGCTCGTGCTGCTGCGCGTGCGGCCCGATGTGGTCGTGTCGACGGGTGCGGCTCCGGGCTTCTTCGCGATCTCGCTCGCGTGGCTCGTGGGTGCCCGCAGCGTGTGGGTCGATTCGATCGCCAACGCCGAGGAACTCTCGCTCTCGGGACAGAAGGCCACGCGCGTGGCCACGCTCACGCTCACGCAGTGGCCGTCGCTCGGCGAGGCGCTGCCCACCGACGCCGCGGCACGCAGGCGCGGCACCGTCTACTTCGGCGGGAGCGTCGTGTGATCTTCGTCACCGTTGGCTCGCAGCTCGGATTCGACCGCATGACCGCCGCAGTGGCGCAGTGGGCGCGCGCGCGCGGGCGCACCGATCTCTTCTTCCAGACGGGAGCGACCGCGGCCGATCTGCGCGGATTCGCCAGCGAGCCGCTGCTCGGAGCGTCGGAGATCGCGCGCCTCTACGACGAGGCCGATCTCGTGGTGGCGCACGCGGGCACGGGCTCGATCATCGAGTGCATGCTGCGCGGCAAGCCGATCATCGTGCTGCCGCGGAGCGCAGCGCTGCACGAGACGCGCAACGACCACCAGTTCGCCACCGCGCGGTGCTTCGCGGAGCGCGCGGGCGTGCATGTCGCATGGAACGAGTCGGAGCTCGCGCCGCTGCTCGACCGTGCCGTCGATCCGCGCGGAGGCATCTCCGGCGGCGCAGGCATCGGCCCCTTCGCCGACGAGCGCCTGCTGGCGGCGCTGCGTGCGTTCGTCGCGGAGTAGCGCGGTCGCCCCCGCACCCGCCCTGCCCGCGGCCACGTGCAGCTATTCCTCGAAGAGCCCGTTCGCGGGCAGTGTGAAGCCGATGGCATCGGCGCCCTGCCGCGTGAGCCGGCGGCCCTGGCGCGTGCGCGCGAGGAATCCGATCTGCAGCAGGAACGGCTCCACGAGGTCCTCGAGCGTCTGCGCGTCCTCGCCAAGCGTGGCGGCGACGGCCTCAAGCCCGACGGGACCGCCGCCGTAGATCGACGCGATCGCCCGCATGTACTTGCGATCGAGCTCGTCGAGGCCGCGCTCGTCGACACCCTCGAGGCGCAGCGCTCCGTCGACGGCGGCATGGTCGGCGCGGCCGTTGGCGCGGACCTCCGCGAAGTCGCGCACGCGGCGCAGGAGGCGCAGCGCGATGCGCGGTGTCCCGCGGCTGCGCGACGCGATGGCGTCGAAGGCACCCGTGGTGATGCCCTCGACCGACAGGATTCCCGCGGCGCGGTGCAGGATGCGCACGAGGTCGTCGTGACCGTAGTACTCGAGGTGGTGGGCGATGCCGAAGCGGCTGCGCAGCGCCTGGGTGAGAAGGCCGGCACGCGTCGTGGCGCCGATGAGCGTGAACGGCTTGAGCGCGATCGTCACCACGCGCGCGTGCATGCCGCTGTCGAGCGTGAAGTCGATGCGGCGGTCCTCCATCGCGGGATAGATGAACTCCTCGACGGCCGCGGGCAGCCGGTGGATCTCGTCGATGAACAGCACATCACCCGCCTCCATCTTGGTGAGCGTGCCCACGAGGTCGCCCGCCTTGGTGAGCGCGGGGCCGCTGGTGACATGGGCGCGCGTGCCCATCTCGGCCGCGATCACATGCGCGATGGTGGTCTTTCCGAGGCCGGGCGGCCCGTGCAGCAGCACATGCTCCATCGGATCGCCGCGGAGCCGCGCCGCCTCGAGCGCGATGGCGAGGCGCTCGACGAGGTCGCGCTGGCCCACGTAGTCGCGGAGCGCCCGCGGGCGGATCTCGAGCGTCTGCGGGTCGGCATCCGCCTCGCGCTCCCGCTCCTGCGCCCCCGCCGTGACGATGCGTTCCTTGGCCATGGCGCGGAGAATACGCTAGAAACCGAGCGCGGGCGCCGCACGCTGCGATGAATCCTCGAGCTCGAAGTAGCGCTCCTCGCGGAAGCCGAAGAGGCCGGCCACGAGGTTCGAGGGGAACTCCACCCGCAGCCCGTTGAGCTCGCGAACGTTCGCGTTGTAGAAGCGGCGGCTCGCGGCGATGCGGTCCTCGGTGAGCGAGAGCTCGCGCTGCAGCGCCAGGAAGTGGCCGTCGGCCTTGAGCTCGGGATACGCCTCGGCCACCGCGATGAGGCGATCGAGCGAGCGGGCGAGCGCCGCCTCGCCCTCGACGCGCTCGCGGAGCTGGTCGCCCGCCTGCACCACGCGGGTGCGCGCCGCGACCACCATCTCCAGCGTCTCGCGCTCGTGCCGGGCGTAGCCCTGCACGGTCTCCACGAGATTGGGGATGAGGTCGTGCCGCCGCTTGAGCTCGACGTCGACGCCGGACCAGCTCTCCTTCACGAGCTGCGCGAGGCGGGCGAAGCGGTTGTAGGTGGCGATGAACCAGACGAGCGGCAGGCCGACGACGACCGCCGCCACGCAGCACGCGGCGCCGAGACCTCCTGAAAGCGCATCGTTCATGCGGAGTGCTCCGGCATCGGGGGATGGAGGACGGGGTCGTCTGCCTGCTCCGATGCAGGAAGCCGCGCTGCACGCACGTGCCGGGGCACGCGCGCGAAGAAGCCGTCGATCCAGCCGAACTGCGCAGCGAACTCGGCGGGCTCCCAGCGGCGCACGCCGCGGTCGAAGAGCAGCACGCCGGACCGCGCCTGCAGCCGCGGCGGCTGCACGGACAGGAAGTACTCCATCATGCGCGGATCGAACAGATCGAAGGCGAACCTGCGGTCGGAGCACTTCACATGGAAGCGCTTCGAGAACTCGCTCGACTCGAAGTCGATGTCGTCGAAGCCCACGAACGCGCCGATCTTGTCGAGCATGCCCTCGGCGCGGACCGTGAGATCCTCCTTGAGCTCCAGCACGGGCCGCACGGCAAGAAACGACATGTTGTACGTGGTGGTCGTCGTCGACTTCCCGGTCGACCGCGTGATCTTGTACTGATAGTCGCCGCAGACGAGCGTCATGCGCAGTCCACCCGCGCGCACATCGCCCTCCATCAGGTTGAGGCCGCGTCGCGAATGCCCGACGGCGAACGGATCGAACGCCGCGAACCGCTCGTCGAGGGCGCGATCCTCGCCGATGAAGCGCAGCCCGCGCTCGGCCGCGAACCGCGCCAGCGCCTCGGTGCGCTCACGCTCGCGCTTGGCGCCGAGGATGAGCGCCACGACCAGCACCACCACCATCCCGCCGACCACGAGGGCGATGAGCGCACCCTCGAAGGGAACGCCCGCGCCGAGCTGGTACATCAGAACTTCACCTGCGGCGCGTTGCGCTCCGCGGCGTTCTCGACCTCGAAGAACGGCATCTGCTTGAAGCCAAACATGCTGGCGACGACATTGGTCGGGAACACGACGAGCTGCTGGTTGTAGCCACCGGCCGCGCCGTTGTAGCCACCGCGGGCGCGGCTGATGATGTCCTCGGTGGAGGTGAGCTCGCCCTGCAACTGCATGAAGTTCGCATTGGCCTTGAGGTCGGGATACGCCTCGGCCACGGCCATGAGGCGCCCGAGCGCCTGGGTGAGCCCGCCCTCCGCCGCGACCTTGTCCTCGATCGATCCGGCGCCCACGGCGCGCGCGCGTGCGGCGATCACGGCCTCGAGCGCCTCGCGCTCGTGCTTGGCGTAGCCCTTCACCGTCTCGACGAGGTTGGGGATGAGGTCATGGCGGCGCTTCAGCTGCACATCGATGTCGGCCCAGGCGCCCTGGACGCCCACGCGACCGGCCGCGAGGCGGTTGTAGATGCCGATCAGCCAGATGGCCACGATCACGCCGAGCAGGAGGAGTCCAGCGCACGCACCGATCAGGATCACACCTAGTCCGAGTCCCGCACCCATGTCGATTTCCTTTCGCTGTTGCCTTGGCGCAGGGCTCGCCTGCGCCGGATCCGTGCTTCCGCGCGCCGATGCGCCGGTTTCAGGCGCCGTGATTCTATCGGGTACCCCGCGCGGGCGAGGATCCACCGGCCGCGGCCTTGCCGCCGGACGGCTTGCTCGACCGCTTTCCGGGCGCCGAGCGGGCCTGCTGCGGACGCGGAGGCGCGCTAGCCTGTCCCATCTTCCGAATCGCGCGGAACTCCGACTCGGTCAGCGGCGTGATGGACAGGCGGTTGCCGCGTCGGAGGATGTGCAAACCAGCGAGCGCCGCGTTGTCCCTCAGGCGCTCGAGCGCCACGACCTGCGGAAACGCCTCGATGAAGGCAACCTCGCACATCAGCCACGTCGGATGCAGGACAGGCGACTTCGGATCGTGGTAGTCGCTCGCCGGGTCGAATTGGGTCGGATCGGGGATGCCTGTCCTCTCGATGCGGAGGACCCCCGCCGCTCCCGACGGGTCCGCGTTGGAGTGGTAGAAGATGCCGAGATCCCCGGATTTCATGGTGTCGCGCATGAAGTTGCGGACCTGGTAGTTGCGCACCCCATCCCAGCCGGTCGCGCCTTCGCGGGCGAGATCGTGGATCGAGTAGACGTCGGGTTCACACTTGAGGAGCCAGTACTGCGGCATTTCCGAAGCGTAGCGGCGGAAACGCCGATGTTCCCACGCATGCGTGGACGCATCTTCCAGCGCCTGCCCGTCCTCGGAGCCCTCGCGGCCGCCACCTCGTGGTTCGCCGACGGGACAGGCACCGCCTCCTCACCCGCCAGGGTCGAGTTCACGCACCTCGGGACAGGCGAGTACGCCCAGCTCGCCAGCGCGCTACAGGACAGTCCCCCGCGAGACGGGACAGGCACCGCGGGCTCCCCGACGGACGCACGCCTGTCCTCTTTCGCGTCCGAAGCCCCGGGCACCACCGCCGACAAGCCCCCGGAGACGACCCTCGAGCGCGCCGAACGCTCCCGGCAGGCGGCCGAGGAGGCGCTCCGCAAGTCCGTTCTCCCGCAGCCCATGGGGCGGGAACGCTTCACGGCGCTCCTGAACGCCATCCATCCCGCGCTTGCGTCCGATGCGGCGCTTCTCGACGCACACGCGTCCTATCTCGGCGTCGTCGAACAGCAGCGGGAGACCACGTCGCGCCAGATCCTCCGCTTGCTTCCCGCCGCCTACAGGTTCGACGCCGCGCGCCAGGCCTTCACGCCCCGCGCGACACCCGAGTTGGTCGCGCTACTCTCGCTGCGCGAGAAGTCGCAGCGCGCCATCGCTGCGGCCGAGCGGGCACTGCTCGATGGCACGTCGAGCGCCACGCCACCCGACCGACGCGCCCAGTTCGCGAACGCAATCCTCGCCTGGCGGCTCGAGCAGCTCCCCGCGGAGCAGCTCCTCGCCTCCACCAGGCTGACGCTGCTCGAGATCCTGCAGCAGCTGCGCCTGACCGCCGAGACGCGCGAGTCGCTGGCCGCGACGCTCACCGACTACGCCACCGCCCTCGCGCGCGCCGTGGACACGCGGTCCACGCTCCTCCCCGAACTGGAGCGCCAGCGCGCCCTCATCGAAACCACGGCGGGAGCGCTGTGGCGGTACGCACCCGACGAAACCAGCGGGCCGACCGACGCGCAGCTCGCCGCACTCGACGACCAGGCCTTCGCGACGGAACTCGCGATCCGCGACATCCACTTCGACGCCTTGGTCCGGCTTCGAGCCCGTCTGCAGCCGCGCGATGGCCGCCGACTCGTCGAACTCTGGCAACGCGCGGTCCATCCCGAGCTGTTCGAGGACGAGCGCATGCTCGCGGGCATGGTCGAGGACACCCTCGCCCATCCCTCCTTCACCGCCGACCAGGACGCGGCGCTCCTCGACGCACTCGAGACCTCCTACCAGCGGCTCGAGCCGCTTTCGCGCGCGGCCTGCGAAGCCGCCGACCTCGTGCTCCCGCGGCTCGCGGGCGGAGGCATGTCCGCCATGGCGGCCGAGATCGACGCGCGGATCGCGGTCGCCGATGCCCAGACCCGCCGACGCGCGTTCGTCAAGGAGGCGATGCAGCGGGTCCGCGGCATGCTCGGCGATGCCGATCCCGCGATGACCGCGCGCATCGACGACGCGATCTACACCATCGACTCTCTCGGCCGCGCCGACCAGTTCGAGGCGCGCACGCTCGCGGTCCGACGCGACGCGCTCGCCGACGAACCCGCCGCGCGCCCCGCGGGCAAGACCGCGCCGGGCAACGCGGCGACGGGCACGCCCGGGCCCGCGCCGAACGGCGCCGATGCACCGACTCCCGATCGACCGAACGCGGCGGACGATGCCTCCGCATCGCCGCGCGAGCCGCAAGCCGACACCCCGCCGCGCAGCGGACGCGGGAGCCGGGGCGGGCGCCGCACGAGCGACCGCTAGGATGCCATGATGCTCCGCGCGTTTCCCGCCACCCCCCGCGTGCCCCTGCGGGCATGCCTTGTGTCGCTGCTCCTCGTGGCAGGGTGCTCCCGCGAGCCTCATGCACCAGCGGATTCAGCGCCACCCGGGACGACGGCGATCAATGTCCCGGCAGCCGACTTGTCCGCCACCTTCGAGCAGGACTCAGGCCCCATCCGCATCCGCCTCGCCGCCAAGGAGGCACCGCGTCTCACCATGGGCTTCATCCTCCTCGCCGAGGCGGGTTACTTCAATGGGCGCGCCTGGAGCGACTTCTCGCCAGTCGTGCGGCAGACGGGCGACTCCTCGCCCATCTACACGCTTCCCCGCGAGTTCTCGCCGCGGCTTCTCTTCGACGAAGGTGGCCGTCTGTGCGCCTCCAACACCACCGAGGACAGCTCGGCGCGCGCCAAGCCCAACCGGATCTTCCTGACGGTCAAGCCCCAGGACCGGTGGAACCTCGTCTACTCCGTGTTCGGCGTGGTGACCGAGGGCCTGGACACCGCGCGCAACCTTCGCGATGGCGAGATCATTCGTGCGGTGCGCATCGAGGGCGACACCGCACCGCTGCGCGCACGGTTCGCACGGGAGATCCCCGAGTGGACCGCAGCCATCCGCGCTGCCGTCAGTTCGCGATGACGCCCCGCTCGGCGTCGGTGCTGCGCGTGGACGCGTGTCCGACCATGCGCCGGAGGTACGCCAGCTCGCTCAGCGCGAACCTCGCGCGCACGCGTCCGTTCGGCTCGGCGAGAAGGCGGTAGCGCGCATCCGCATCGCGGCTGGAGAGCATCGCCACGAGCTGCTCCACGATGAACTCCGTGGGCAGGTTGCGCCGCCTGACCCACATGCGGACCGCGTCGAGCGCCGGCCACCGGGCAAGCTCGCCATCCTCGATGAGGGATGCGATCTCGCCCTCGAGCACGGGCATGCGCCGCGGCGCGCCCTGGCGCCGCTCCACAGGTGCCAGCCGCGCCAGGCGGTAGAGGCGCCGTCCCTCGGGCTCCGCGATGGAATCGATGCGCGCACGGCAGAACCCGTGCAGCAGCATGTGGTGCTTGCCATCGGGCAGCGCACGGTGCTCGACGATCTTCGCCACGCAAACCGCGGGCCTCAGCGCCGGCTCGCCGACGCGCTCCCCGCTCCACCCGCGACCCGCGTAGGTCGCCAGCGCGATCGGCGCGGCATCGAGCAGCGGTCCCTCGCCGCGCGCACGCAGGCAGTCCTCCACCATCTGCCGGTAGCGCGGCTCGAACGCGACCATCCACTCCGCGGTGTGCGGGAAGAGCGCGACCGCGGGCAGCGGAAACAGCGCGATGGGACGCGAGAAATCGATCTGCACCGTCGACGACATGGCGTGATGCTATGCGCCAGCGGGGTGCTGCGCCATGCGCTTCACGCCGCGAGGGTCGCCTGCGCCTCCGCGAGCTTCTCGCCGAGCTGCGACCGGACGGACGCGAGGTTCGCTTCCGAGATCCCCAGCGACTCGAAGGCGCCGCGCGGAATCGACCGGTCGACGATGTCGGCCTGGAATCCGCCCTGCTCGGTCGCCAGCCGCTCGGCCACGAAGATCAGCCACGCGATCTGCCGCGACTCCGCCGGGCACGCCATGGGGTCGTGGTGGTGCGCGCACGCGACCGCGAGCGAGCGCGGGAACTTCCACTGCTCGCAGAGCGCCTCGCCGAAGTGACAGTGATCCGCGCCGAACACGGCACGCTCCGCCATGCGGAAGTCGATGAGCGGCCGTCCGCAGCCGTCGAACTGCATGTCGCCGAACACCTTCACCAGCTTCGCGCGATCGGACTGCAGCTCCACCATGATGCCGATGTCGTGCATCAGGCCGCCCAGGAAGGCCTCGTCGCCCGAGCTCATGCGCGCCTCACGGGCGAGCAGGCGGGCGGCCGTGGCCACGGCGATCGAATGGTCCCACAGTTCCTTGGCATCGAAGCGATCGCAGAGCGCGCCGCCACGGAACAGCTTGGCCAGGCTGGCGGCGATGGCGATGTTCTTGACCGCGTTGAGGCCCAGCATGGAGATCGCGCGGTTGATCGAGCCGATCTGCCGCGGAAGCCCGTAGAACGCGCTGTTCACGACCTTGAGGACGCGCGCCGAAAGGGCAGGATCCCGACCGATGAGCTCGTTCAGGTCCTGCGCGCTCGAGTTGGGATCCTCGACAAGCTCGATGATGCCGAGCGTGACCTCGGGAAGCGTGGCGATGTGGCTGAGCTGCTTCACGGCCGCATTCGCGACCTGCATGTAGGCGTCGTGGGTCTGTGCGTGCATCGGGCTCACCTGCGAACGGGATCCAGCGGTTCGGTCGGGACGCGTGGCACGGCACGCGAGATCGCGCTCCGGGCCAGCGTCTGCATCGGCCGTTCTGACGCCGCGATTGACGGTGCAGGCGCAGTTCGCGGCGAAGGCGGTGTCCACCCACCTGCTGCTGCGCGCGATTTGCGGACCTGCCCGCGCAGATGGCACGGACAACGTGCGGTTCAGTAGCTGTTGAGCTTCTGCAGCGGATGCTGCGCGAGATCGCACTGCGCGAGCACGCGCGCGATGCGGAATCCCGCGCCGCCGCTGCCGTACGGGTGCCGGAGCGGCCGGTCGAGCAGCGCCACCGGACGCGCCGCCGCGGCGAACGCATCCGAGAGGGCGTGCGGCTCGGCGTCGGCGCAGTGCACCACGTTGGCGGCGCGCTCACGGCCGCGTTGGCGGCCGCCCACGTCGATCACACGCACTCCCAGCGCGGCCGCCTCGATGATGCCTGCACTCGAATTGCCCACGAGCGCGCGGATCTCCGGACGCTTGAGCAGGGCGACGAAGCGCGCGCGGGGCAGATGCTCGGCCACGCGCACCTGCGTGCAGCGCTCCGCGATCGCGCGGGCAATGCCGGCGCGGCCGGGATCGGAGTTCGGCATGAGCGCGAGTACGCGACCATGCGCGCGCGCCGCGTCGAGCATCGCGGCGGCATCGGCATGCTCCACGGCATCGCTGCGGCCGCAGGGATGCATGAGGACGACGTACTCCGGCGCGTCCAGCTCGGCGTAGGCCGCGTCATCCAGCGGCGCGATGGTCTCGAGCCCGTCGATCGACGGCGAACCCGCGAGATGCACGGTCTGCGGCTGCTCACCCATGGCGAGGATGCGCTGCGCGCTGGCGGCCGAAGCCGGGAAGTGCAGGTGCGCGAGCTTGGTGATGGCATGCCGCATCGACTCGTCGGCCACGCCCTCGGCGCGGTCCCCGCCGTGGATGTGCGCCACGCGGATTCCACCCACCGCCGCGGCGCTCGCAGCCGCGAACGCCTCGATGCGGTCGCCGAGCACGACGACGATCTCGGGCGCGATCGCGGCGAAGATGTCGGCGAGCGCGGCCGTCCCGCGCCCCAGCGCCCGCGCGTCCGCCATGCGCCCCGTGTCGCCCGGCACCTGCATGGCGAACTCGACGAGCCCCGGCGCGAACGCGCGCACCTCGTCGATCGTCCGCGCAGGCGCGAGCAGATGCGCACCGCCCGCAACCACCTGCAGCGTCAGCCCGTGCTCGGTGCGGATCGCCTCGCAGACCGGCCGAAGAAGCCCCCACTCGGCACGCGTTCCCGTCACCACCGCGATGCGCCGCAGGCTCACCGCGAACACTCCCGCGCCACCCGAACCGTGTCGCACTCGCCGCGTTGTTCCGCACGCAATCCGAGGTCCTCGTCGACCAGCACCCGGTCCGCCTCGATCGCGCGAACGGCGCGCCTGCCCACGACCTCGTCGAGGCGACTCGCGCAGATGCCAGTACCGGGGCGCTTGATGCACAGATCGACCGCCGTGATGAATGCGCCCGCGGGAATGCCGCGTGCCGCGACCAGCGACTGCCGGCTCACGCGGCGCACATCGCGCTCCACATCCTGCAGTTCCTTGCGGCTCGCGCCCACCATGCGCGCGGCGCGGCGCGCCAGCCGCACGTACTCGGCGAACTGCGCGGGATCGAGGCTGGCGGCGTGGTCGGGGCCGGCCGCACCCCGGTCGTGCGTCAGGTGCTTCTCCAGGATGCACGCGCCCGCCGCGACGGCGAGGCCGCCGGCATCCACGGCGGCCGTGTGGTCGCTGTAGCCCACGGGCCGGCCGGTGATCGCGAGGAGCTCGTGCATGCCGCCGATCGCCGCGCGATCGTCGGCGGTGGGATAGCTGCTGGTGCACTGCAGGAACGCGAGGTCGCCGCAGGGCGCGAGCCAGCGCGCCGCCTGCGCCACCTCGTCGCGGGTCGCGGCTCCCGTGGACACGACCAGTGGCCGCTCCATGCGGCTCGCTTCGCGCAGCAGCGGCAGGTTCACGAGGTCGGGCGAGGCCGTCTTGAAGGCGCTCCACGCCTGGCCACGCGCATGCTCGAACAGCGGCAGCGAGAACACCGTGACCATGGGCACGATGCCGATGGCGATGCACTCCTCCGCAAGCTCCCCGAGTGCGCGCACCGGCAGCTGGAGGCCGCGCAGCAGCTCGCGCGGATCGCGCGCGCCGCTCTCCCGCTGGTAGGCCGCCAGCACCGCGTCGCGCGAGAGCAGCATGCCGGCATCGAACATCTGGAACTTGGCGGCATCGGCACCCGCGTCCCGCGCGGCACGCACCAGCGCGCGCGCCTGTGCCACGCTCCCGTCGTGGTTGACCCCGATCTCGGCGATGACGAAGGGCTCTCCGCCCATCGCCACCGCGCGTCCGCCGATCCGCATCGAGCAGCTCATGCGTGTACCTCCGTTTGCGCCGCGAGGATCGCCTCCGCCACGGCGAGATCCACCGCGGTGTCGACGTCGACCACCTCGCCCTCGGCCGTCTCGATGCCGCGCCGGTCGCGGCCGAAGAAGGCATGCGGCTCTCCCTCGCGCACGTCGAAGAGACTTTCGCGCCGCACCGCGATCACGCCACCGTCGGGCATGAAGAGCGGGGGAAGCTCCTGCCGCCTGTAGATCCGGTTCTCGACGAACTGCGCCACGCGTCCCGCACCGTCGAGACGCGACATCCAGTACGGATGCGTCTTGCCCACGCGGTAGTAGCTCTGCACGCTGTCGGCGCCCGTCTCGACCAGCCGCGCCACGGCGCGGTCGGCGAGATCCGCGGGCCGCACGGGCACGTTTCCGTAGAGGATCACGACGATGCCCTCGCCCGCGGCCAGTGATTCCACGGCGTGCCGCACCGCGCTGTCGACCGTCGCGGTGTCGCTCGCGAGCGCCGCCGGCCGGAGGACCACCTCCGCACCCTCGTCGCGGGCGATCGCGGCGATCTCGTCGCCGTCGGTCGACACGACCACGCGGCCGATGCTGCGCGAGGCGCGCGCGAAGCGGATCGTGCGCGCGATCATGGGCACGCCCGCCACGGGCAGGGCGTTCTTGCGGGGAAGCCCCTTGCTGCCTGCGCGGCCGATCACCACCGCGAGCGCGCCGCGGCCCGACTCGTTCGACATTCCGGTCATGGGATGCGCGTCCTCAGGTCCTGGTGCGATTCACCCGACTCGCGTCGGATCTGCTTGCGCCGCTGCACGAGATCGCGCCAGAGCGCGAGCAGCGGCGCGCGGTCGACGTGGCCGAAGATGCGGTCACCGCGCAGGTCGAGCTCGGAGAGCGGCACGGTTCCATCGGAAAGCACCAGCATGCGCCGCAGCATCTCGCGCCACATGGCGCGGCTGGGCGCACGGGCGCTCGCCAGCGTGTCGGATGGATTCTCGGCCGACGGGTCGAATGGCGGAGGCCCCTCGACCACGGGCGTCCCCAGCAGATGCTTCCAGCGGTCGAAGAAGCCGTCGATGTCGTCGCTGCTCTCGACGCGGCGCTGCAGCCTCGGCACGATCCACGGGGTGGCGTACACGTCGGTTCCGTCAGCGCCCGCGAGCGCCTTCCGCACACCGAGCGCATGCTCCATGTTGGCGACCACCTCGCGATAGCGGTCCACGCCGTGCATGCGGCGGTAGGTGGCCGCCTCGTCGGCATCGAGCTCCACGCTCACCACATCGACGCCCGCCTCGAGCACCTGGTCGATCACGTGCCGCGGCGCCAGCAGTTCGGTGCGGATGTGCACGCCGCGCACGCCGCCGTCCTTCGCCATACGCACGAACCGGGCCACATCGGGATGCAGCAGCGGATCCCCCGCGCCACAGAGCGTCATCACGCAGTCGCGGCTCTCCGCCACCTGCTCCACCAGCCGCGCGAACCGCCGCTCGGTCATCACGGGACGCTGCACTGATCCCATGCGGTGCGGGCTCGATGCGCCCGAACCCTGGCGACCCGTGTTGAGCTCCACCATCAGATGCTGCGGCGTGTAGTACGGCACCGTGTCGAACAACTGGTGCTCCAGCAGCGCGACGGCGGCGGCCGTGTCAATGGCGGCCACACCGCCTCCACGCTCGCTCAACCCCGGCTCAATGGCCCGCCGCATGCGGATCATGTTGCGCGGCGTGTCGAACACCGCGCGGACCAGCGACCGGCGCACCTCGTGCGGAATCTGCACGCATACGTCCTTCGAGATCGGATCCTGCTGCGGCCGGCTGGGCTCGTAGCCGAGCAGCCACCCGATCGACGCGCGGCGTCCGCTGCGCGCGAGCTCCGCCATGAGGGACCGCTCCACGACCACCCCGCAGAGTCCGGGCGGCGACTGGTTGAACACGATCCGCAGCAGCTCTGGCCGCGTGCGGTGCCTCCGGACCAGCCCATCGCATCCATCGTCGCCCGTCACGCTCACGAGCGGCCAGTCGGGACCGACCACGACCGCCGCCGTCACGCCGAAGCGCGTCATCGCCTCGTACATGGGCTTCGCGGCCACGACCTCGTCGTACACCGTCGAGCCCGCGATTCCGCCGCGCCACGAACTGTCGGACCAGAGGCGCGCCGAGGCGATCGCCGTCCGCTCGGGGCCGAACGGGCTCCCCTTGGTGCGGTGGACCTCGATCGGCATCGCGATCGCGCCGCGGTCGATCAGCGAGTCGATGTCGAACCCCTCGGGAACCAGGAGGATGATCGCCACCGCCTCGCGCGACCGTGCGAGCCGCTCGAGCGTCCACTGCATGACGGTCTTGCCCGCGAGCGGCTCGGCCAGGCTGCGCGGAGTGCCGAGCCCGCCCTGCCAGGGATCGACGGGCACGATGAACGCCGCACGCACCTCCGCCGCCACGGACGCCTCGCCGAGGACCCGTCCGAGCGCACCGTCGGCCGTGGCGGAGATCGCCGCCTCGTCGGGCCCCTCGTCCACCGCCTCGCCATCGAGGCGACGAACGGCGTCGTGCAGCACCGACGCGTACTCGGCCGAACTCTCCTCGATCCAGCGCACGTTGGCGAGGTCGCGCTCGAACTGCAGCCGCTGCCGCTCCTCGGGCGCGAGGTCGCGCGCGTACTCGATGCGCCGATCGGCCTTGGCGCGCTTCAGCAGGCCGACCTGGCTGAACTCGTCGAGCAACCGCAGGCAGTCGAGGCGCTCGCCCACCTTGGCGCGCTCGGTGTCGATGGTGGCCCACAGGCGGTCCTCGCCCATGGTGCGCGGCGCCGCGCCGGTGAGCTGCGCGATGGCCTCCTCCGTGCGACGCGACGCATCGCGGATCGTGCGGACATCGGCCAGCACCTCGCGCAGCCTCGCCGCGGCCCGCCCGAGCCGCTCGACATCGAGCTGCGGGGCGGGCAGTGGCATCGGCGGTATCCGCTCGCGCGCATGCTGCGCCAGCGTGTCGGCGAGTCCGCGCACCTCGGTTCCCGCCTTGCGCACCCCGCCTTCGGTGGCGTCGATGGTGGTGAGCCCGCGCCGCTCGTCCTGCAGGAAGAAGTACTCGAAGCGCTGGAGGTAGGTCTCCATCTGCGCATCGGTGTAGATCGACCTGCCGTGCACGTCGCGGCGCTTCACCAGATGCGCGCGGTGGCGCACGATGCGCTCCCACTCGAGGTTCTCGATGGTGTTGAACGGGTTGAGCTCGGGCGCCCACACATCGTCGATGGCGGTGCCGCGGGCGTAGTACACACCGTCGGTGAAGCCAAGGTCCTGCCCGATGAGCGCGACGGGATCGCAGCCGAGGAAGCGCGCGATCTGGTAGCAGAGGTGCGCCACGGTGGCACCCGACGGCAGGCGCCCCCGGTCGCGCGCGAGCGGCCCGAGCAACGCATCGAGGTGCGGCGCACTGATCGTGCGCACGGGACCGGGGTAGCTCTCGGCGATCACGGGATTCGCCTGCGGATCGAGGACAAGCGTGGTGTCCGCCACATCGCGCTCGCGCAGCCCCTCGTAGAAGCGCCGCGAGATCTGGTGCCAGTCGAGCGCCGCCACGAAATGCGGTCGGATCCCCTGCTCGAGCAGTGGCTTGAGCACCGTCTGCGTGGCGACGATCACGCAGCGGTCGCGGACCCCGGGCTGCGCCAGCAGGTGCAGGTTGCGA
>Ga0192647_101034_pt1 | contig 18667 bp, 17 predicted proteins | sample LauGreFa1BDMLBSN_2_FD_133046 | JGI IMG/M metagenome (GOLD analysis project Ga0192647, IMG submission 133046) | Freshwater lake microbial communities from Lake Michigan, USA - Fa13.BD.MLB.SN - reassembly | ecosystem: Environmental > Aquatic > Freshwater > Lake | place: Lake Michigan, USA...
TGTCGCGGTAACGGTATTCACTGGCTACTTCCACTTGGCACGGTATGCGCGCCAAACTCTCCAACCAATACTTGGCCACGCAACCGCTGTAGTAACTGGTACCGCAAGCCAAAATCAACACATTGTCGATGTTCGCAAACACCTTTGCGGCAACCCCTTGCTTGCCGGGTGGGTCGAACAAATCAGGCACGATGCCTTCCACCCCTTCGAGAGTATCGGCAATCGCACGGGGCTGCTCGAAGATTTCTTTTTGCATGTAATGTTGGTAGGGGCCCAGATCGGCCGCCATGGACTGGGCTTTCACGGTTTGTACCGCCCGCGATACCGCTTGCTGTGATGCGTCGTAGACCTGGCAATGGTTCAATCCGATATCCACCACATCGCCTTCTGCCAAATACACAATTTGATCGGTCACGCCAGCCAAGGCCATGGCGTCGCTGGCCAAAAAATTTTCGGATTTACCCACGCCCCATATCAACGGGGAACCGGCTCGGGCACCTACCACGCGATGGGGCTCGTCTTTGGCGATGACGGCAATCGCATAAGCGCCTTGCAATTGCTGCACGGCTTGCATCACTGCTTGTAGCAAATCGCCTTGGTACAAAGCATCGATCAAATGCACCATGACTTCGGTATCTGTCTGGCTGGTGAATACATAGCCCTTGGCCACCAACTGGTCACGCAACACATCGTGGTTTTCAATGATGCCGTTGTGCACCAGCGCAATCCGTGGCCTGGCCGTCTCCAGAGATGCCTTGGGGCCGTGGCTGAAATGGGGATGGGCGTTGTGCACCGCTGGCGCCCCATGGGTGGCCCACCGGGTATGGGCAATGCCTGTGTGGCCTTGCAAACCGCCCTGACTGGCATCCACTTGGTCGGCTAGCTCGGCCACCCGCGAGGTACTGCGGGCACGCTGTAAACCGACGGCTTGTCCCAGCTGCTCGGTCAACGCATTGACCGCCACACCGCATGAGTCATAGCCTCGGTACTCGAGTCGCTGCAAGCCTTGCACCAGCACAGGAACGATGTTGCGGGTGGATACCGCGCCGACAATGCCACACATAACAATGAACCTTTACTTGCTTTTCTTGGTGGGACGCTGCCAGTTGGCAACTTGAATTTGCTTGCCGCGCGCCACGGTCAACGCACCTGCTGCGGTGTCTTTGGTGACCACCGATCCAGCACCCACCGTGCCGCCTGCACCCAAGGTCACTGGAGCCACCAACACACTGTTACTGCCCACATGCACATCGGCATGTATGGTGGTGTGGTGCTTGTTGGCGCCGTCGTAGTTGGCAGTGATCACGCCTGCGCCGTAGTTGACTCTTTCGCCCAATGTGGCGTCTCCCACATAAGCCAAGTGGTTGGCTTTTGCGCCTTTGGCCAACTGGCTGTTTTTGACTTCCACAAAATTTCCAATGTGTACCTCATCGCCAAGTTGGGTACCCGGGCGCAAGCGGGCAAAAGGCCCGATGCGTGCAGCTTGGCCAATGTGTATGGCTTGGTCTTCTCCGTCTATATGGGTAAACGGCAATATTTGGGTACCCGCGCCAATCACGGCATTGGCAATCACACAATGCGATCCGATACGCACACCGTCTCCCAATTGCACTTTGCCTTCAAACACACAGTTGATATCTATGTCGATATCGCTGCCACACACCAACTCGCCTCGCACATCCAAGCGCGAAGGATCGGCCAAACGCACACCTTGCTGCATCAGCAAATTGGCCTGGCGTTGCTGGTAGGCGCGTTCAAGTGCAGCCAATTGCACCGGCGTGTTGACACCCTCCACTTGCCACGCTTGGTCAATCGCATATGCCTTGACTTCACAACCATCGGCGACGGCAAACTTCACCACATCGGTCAGGTAGTACTCGGCCTGGGCATTTCGGTTGTCCAGTCGCGTCAACCAACCACGTAACAAACGAGTCGGCACGGCCATGATGCCGCTGTAAATTTCTGCGATCCGCTTTTGCTCGGCACTGGCATCGCGGTCTTCCACAATCGCGATCACCTCTTGCTTTGGGTTGCGCACAATCCGCCCATAACCGCTGGGCTGCGGCGTGTTCAAACTCAACAAAGCCAATGCGTTGCCTGCGCAAAGCGCCAGCAACGCCTGCAAAGTCTCTGATTGAATCAATGGCACGTCACCAGAAAGCACCAAGGTCACGCCATCGTCTGCCAACCATGGAACCGCTTGTTGCATGGCATGGCCTGTTCCTAATTGCGGTATTTGCCGCACAGTGGCCACCTTCGATTGCGTGGCCAGCGCCGCTTCCACTTGCTCAGCCCCATGTCCGGTGATGACCAGCACCCGTCTGGCCTGAATTTGACCTGCGGTTGCGATCACATGCTGCAACAAAGCCCTTCCTCCCAAACGGTGAAGCACTTTAGGCATACTGCTGTGCATACGGGTACCTTTGCCCGCTGCCATGATGACCACATCAATGTTTGACATGTATTGGGTTTCCTCTGTGACCAAGATTATCATTCAGCACTTAGTCGGCCTTAGGCGTGCTGTGAAACTCGTTTTTTTAGGCCACCTGCTGGTGTTATCGGGCTGCAGTCTGGTCGTTCCGGGCTACAACAACGCCCCCAATCTGCTGATGTTTTTGTGGATCAATCCCCACGTCAATTTGAATTCAGCCCAAGAAAAGCAAACCATTGCAGATTTACAAACCGTGCTTGAATGGCATCGCCAACAACAATTGCCTTTGTACGCGGATTGGCTCAAAACCATGCAACAACTCGCGACGCAAGATGTCACAGCCGAGCAGGTGTGCCAGATGGCGCAATCCATCACAGACAGCCTAGATCCTTTGGTGGACCAATTTGAAGAACCTCTGACGCGCTTGTCTTTGACATTGACCAACGCACAATTACAAACCCTGAAGAAAAAGTACCAGCAGGATTTGAAAGACTACCGCAAGGAATGGAAATTGGATGCTTCCGCAGAAGACCAACTGGACGTTCAAGTCGACAAAGGCCAAGCCAATGCTGAAAGGTTTTATGGACGCTTGAGCCCTTCACAAAAAAAGCTGCTGCGGCAATTGGCGCAAAACTCGGGTTACGAAGCACAGCGCACATTCGCCGAACGGGAAAGACAACAACGCGAAAGTTTGGCCATGCACACGCGCATTGTGCAAAACCGCTCCAACGCCGAAGAAGCAAGGGCCTTGGTGCGTCAATGGTTACAAAGCAGTTTGCACAGCGCCGACCCGGACTACGCAGCGTATTTGAAGAAACGCAAACAACTCAATTGCGAAGCAACGGCCCGCTTTCATAACAACACCACCACCGAACAACGCGAGCGCGCGGTGAAAGTGCTCAAGGGCTATGAAGAAGATGTGCGTGGGTTGATGCGCTCAAAATCCTGAGGGCCATCAGGCTTGTAAGGCCGCCCACATCTCTTTGTCGCGTTCAGCTGTCCAAATGCGTGGATGCTTGATGCCATTGGCTTCGTCATAGGCTCGGCTCACATCGAATGGCAAACAGTGCTCGTAAATAAACACTTTGCCAAACACCGGATCCATGTGTTGGCGGGTCAACGCCATCGCGGCTTTGAGGTCCAACTGGTCGGCGACAGCTTGTTTGCCGCAAGCAAACAAGGTTTCTACCCAGCGCTTGGTGTAATCCAGCGCTTTGTTGACATTGGCGTTGCCCCGCATGGCTTCACCACGGCCCGGCACAATTGCTTCTGCACCCAAAGCGCGCAGCGCCTCCAGCGTTGTAGGCCATTCCTCTAAATGTGCGTCGCCGGTGTAGACACCCGCCTCAAATTCCACCAAGTCCCCGCTGAAAAGTACTTTTTCGGCGGCCACCCAAGCAATCGTGTCGCCACGCGTGTGGCCTGCGCCTGGGTGCCATATATCCACAGTCACGCCGCCCAAGTCCACGCTGATGCCGCCTTGTCTGCCAGGGGTGCCGTCACCCACCACCAAACTGGGCCAAGTCAGGCCTGGCACGCTGTCAGCTCCCCTGAACAAGCGGGGGAAACGGTCCATTTCGCTTTGCATGTCTTGCGCGCCGCGCTCGACGATCAGGTCGTGCGTGCCCTTGCTGGCAATGATTTCTGTGGCACCCTCTGCAAGATAAGCACTGGCGCCCAAGACACGCACGGCGTGGTAGTGGGTCAACAACACATATTTGATGGGTTTGTCACTGACTTGGCGAATGCGTGCGATCAAGTCCTGCGCCATCAAAGGGGTGGCGGTGGTGTCGCTGACCAAGATGTATTTCTCGCCAATGATCACTCCCGAATTCGGGTCGCCCTCGGCGGTGTAAGCCCAGCAATGCTCACTGAGCCGGGTGAAACTGATTTGTTTGTCGCTTAAATCACTCTGACTGGCAAAACTTTTGGACATGACGCACCTGCATGAAAGTTGATGTTGGCATCATAAGGAATGGATGCCATTGCTTTAACTTAAGAAAAATGGGTGGGCCACACCACGCCGTTTTCGTTGAGCAACGCATCCAAAGGCACGTCATGCGGCTCGGGTGCCATGTCCTCAATGAATCCATGGGTGAACCCTAACCCTACGGTAAAAGGAGAGGGCTGCAATTGGGCCAGTGTGCGGTCGTAAAAGCCGCCGCCGTAACCCAACCGGTAGCCACCCGGTCCGTAGCCCACGCAAGGCACGAACAATAAGGTAGGCACCACCACTTCGGTGTCTTTGGGTTTGGGTATGTGATATGCATCCTCCTCCATGTCGCAACCGGGGTACCACGCATGAAAGGTCAACGTTTTGGTGACTTTGTCGACCACGGGCAAACCGATGCGCCGCAACACGGGGTCGTCGAGCAATTCACCGTCTTCTTTCCAGCGGTGCAGGGCGGGCAAAGGATCAAATTCCCCTTTGATCGGCCAGTATGCGCCGATGACGGTGTCTTTGCGATCGAACAGCCAAATACGCATGACGCGTTGCAACAAGTCAGCGCGCTGCGCCCGGTCAGGCATGTCAAGCCGCGCTTGAATCAATTGTTTGCGAAGGGCTTTTTTGTCCATGGGAGAATGCATCCCTTATGTCAGGTGTGTTCATTGTGTCATGACCTTGTTTTTGATTCGCCGCGTCGCCATTGCCATCTTTGGTGGTTTTTTTCTCACCTGCATACAACCTTGCATTGCAGCTTCTTTCAGCCCCTCGCCCGACAGAAATGACCAAGTATTGTTGGACATGTCCGCTGCTTACGCGCAAAACGACCGACGCAAACTGACCCACCTGCTGCCACAAGCCAAAGGCCATCCCCTAGAGCCATGGGCTGCTTATTGGGAACTGCGAGTGAGGCTTGGTGACGCCAGCGACCGCGACATCAAAGAATTTTTAACGAAATACGCGGGCACTTACCAAGAAGACCGCCTGCGCAACGATTGGCTGCTGGTTCTCGCACAACGCCAAGAATGGACGCAATTTGAACGTGAATTTGCGCTCTATCGCATGCATGACGACAAGGAGGTCGAATGCTATGCCAATTGGCTGAGCAGCAGCCAGCGGAAGTACCAAGGTACAGCTGTACAAGAAGATTTCATCCGCAGAACCTGGTTGGGATTGAAAAACACCGACGAAGGCTGCACATATGCGTTTGAGCAATTGCTGCTGGCCAAACGCGTCAGCGCGTTGGATGCCTGGCGCAAAGCCCGCAGCATGGTGGAGATCAACCGCAAAACGCCAGCCAAAGATGCATTGCACATGGTATCCGGCCAGAGCATGTCCAAGCTGGATGAATTGATGGCCAATCCCCTGCGTTTTTTACAACAACGCGCCAGTTCTCTGGGCAAAGAATCTCCCGAATGGATCACCATGGCGTTGGTCAAAATGGCGGCCAATGACCATGGCACTGCAGCCAAACAACTCCAATCCCACAAATCTGCCAAGCTGTTGAACCCAGAACAATTGAAATGGGTGTGGGCAGTGATCGGTCGCCAAGCTGCCATGGATTTCGACAACAAGGCCGTGACCTATTTTGAATCGGCTGGCCAAGCAACAGGGTTGAATGACGATTTATTGGCATGGATGGTGCGTGCCGCGTTGCGAGCCGAGGGCGCACCGCGTTGGTCGATGGTCGAGTCAGCCATAGAAGCCATGTCACCTGCTGTGCAAAAAGACCCGGCATGGGTGTATTGGCGTGCACGCGCATTGATTGGCCGTCAACCTGTCTCCACCACTGCCATGCCGCAAGCGCTGATGGCGCTGCAAAGCATTGCGGGTCACCAAGGGTTTTACGAACAACTCGCGCTGGAAGAACTGGGCCAAAAAATCACGTTGCCCGCTCGCCCTGCACCCCCCACCGCCGCCGAATTGGAAGCGGCCAAATCCCATCCGGGTTTGCAACGCGCAGTGCATGCCATTCGCATCGGCATACGGGCTGACGGCGTGCGCGAATGGAATTACACCGTGGGTTTGGTGGATGGCCAAGGCAAGCGCGGGCGCATGACCGATCGCGAAAGACTGGCTGTGGCGCAATGGGCTTGCGAACTCGAAATTTGGGACCGTTGCATCAGCAGCAGCGAGCGTGCTCAACAATTTGATGTGAATCACCGCTACCCGATGCCGTTCAAAGACGATGTGCTCAGCCGCACCCGTGAGATCAGCCTTGACCCAGCGTATGTGTATGGACTGATCCGCCAAGAAAGCCGTTTCATCATCAACGCACGCTCAAGCGTGGGTGCCAGCGGATTGATGCAAGTCATGCCGCGCACCGCCAAGTGGACAGCCAAAAAGATCGGTTTGAAAAATTATCAGCCAGAGCTTTTGAACCAACACGAGACCAATATTGCCATCGGCACTGGCTATCTAAAAATGGTTTTGGACAATTTTCAGGGCTCTATGCCCATGGCTGCTGCCGCTTACAACGCCGGCCCAAGCCGTCCGCGCAAATGGCGCAATGGTCCCTTGCTCGAGGGCGCCATCTGGACCGAATGCATTCCCTTCAACGAAACGCGTGACTATGTGAAAAAAGTATTGAGCAATGCCACCATGTATTCAGCCATCATCACAGGTGAGCCGCAATCGCTCAAAGCCCGGCTGGGAAAAGTCGGGCCGCGTGATAAAAACGACCCGCAAGAAGACAATGACCTGCCTTAATCTTTGTCTTCTTGGCTTTGCTGCAACGCCCACATTTGCGCATAACGGCCCTCAACCAACAACAACTGTGCATGCGTGCCGCGCTCGACAATATGGCCAGCATCTAGCACCACGATTTCATGGGCATCCACCACGGTAGACAAACGGTGCGCAATCACCAATGTGGTTTTGTTGTGCGCGGCTTCACGCAATTCGGCTTGTATCGCACGTTCGTTGCTGCTGTCCAGCGCCGAAGTAGCCTCGTCAAAAATCAATACATGCGGATTCTTCAACAGTGTGCGGGCAATGGCAACCCGCTGCTTTTCGCCACCAGACAATTTGAGGCCGCGCTCACCCACCATGGTGTCATATCCCAGTGGGGTTGACGCAATGAATCCATGGATTCGCGCTGACTTCGCTGCTTCCTCCACCTGTTCGCGGCTTGCATGCGTGTTGCCATACGCAATGTTGTAGTAGACCGTGTCGTTGAACAACACCGTGTCTTGCGGCACGATACCAATCGCTTGGCGCACGCTGTCTTGTGTCAGCTGCCGCAATTCATGGCCATCCATGCGAATCGCGCCTTGTTGCACATCGTAAAAACGGAACAACAAGCGCGCCAAGGTGGACTTGCCCGAGCCGGATGGGCCGACCACGGCAACGGTCTTGCCCGCAGGAATGGTCAAACTGATGCCATGCAATATCGGACGGTCGGGTTCATAGGCGAAATGCACTTGCTCAAAGCGCACTTCAGGCGGTCGTTCCAATCGCAGCGGTTGAGCCGTTGGCAAATCGGCCACTTCCCGGTTTTTTTCCAACAAACCAAACATGCGCTCCAAGTCGGTCAGGCTTTGTTTGATCTCGCGGTAAATCACACCCAAAAAATTCAACGGTATGTAGAGCTGAATCATGAAGGCGTTGATCATCACCAAGTCACCCAAACTCATCCGTCCTTGCACCACGCCCTCGGTGGCTCGCCACAGCATCGCCACCAAGGCCACCGCGATGATGAGTTGTTGGCCGATGTTGAGAGCGCTCAGCGAGTTTTGTGCATTGATACGCGCTTGTCTGAGTTTGTTCAGGCTTTCGTCATAACGCGCTGCTTCAAAAGCTTCGTTGCCAAAATATTTCACCGTCTCATAGTTCAACAATGAATCGATGGCCCGCGTGTGTGCGCCCGAATCCAATTCATTGACTTGCTTGCGAAATTTTGTACGCCACTCGGTGACCGTGACGGTGAAATAAATGTACAAGCCCAACGCCAGCAAAGTGATGATGGCGTACCACTTGTCAAACTTCATACCCAAAATAGTCAACACCAACACGACTTCAATCAGCGTGGGTACGATGCTGTAGAGCGAATAAGCAATCAATGATTCGATGCCACGCACACCGCGCTCAATATCACGGCTCATGCCACCGGTTTGTCGCTCCAAATGGAAACGCAAACTCAAGTTGTGCAAATGTTCAAACGTTTGCAAGGCAATTTTTCGTGCCGCACCCTGTGTAGCCGCCGCAAAAACCAATTCACGCAATTCGGTGAACGCCGACACAGACAAGCGCAACAAACCGTAGCCCACCAGCAAAGCCAAGGGCACAACCAGGGCTATTTGTGCGCCAGTGGGTTGCGGGGTCAATGCGTCAATCAATTCTTTGAGCAGCAAAGGCACGCCGACGTTGGCGAGCTTGGCGCCGACCATGAACGACAACGCAGCCACCACCCGCCATTTGTATTCCCACAAATAGGGGAACAATCGCTTCAAGGTGGTCCAGTCAGACGTAGACGGCTGGGCGGCGACGGGGACAGGCAAGGCGGGAGAAGGGGCAGCGTGAGGACGCATAAAGCACAATACAGGTTAATCAACAACCTGGATTGTGCCTGTGACTGAACCCCAAGATTCCCGACACACAGTGACCAGTTTGCCCACCGATGCGGAATTGGTACTCAAAGTGATTCCCATGCCAGCCGATTGCAACCAGAGTGGCGATATTTTTGGCGGTTGGGTGATGGCTCAGGTGGACTTGGCCGGTGCCGTATTACCAGCGCGTTATGTCAATGGCCGCATCGCCACCGTCGCTGTCAACGAATTTATTTTCAAGCAACCGGTCAAGGTGGGCGACATACTGAGTTTTTTCAGTTCGGTCACGCGCATTGGCAACACATCAATCACCGTCAAGGTAGAAGTATTCGCCGAGCGCTTCAGTATGCAAGGCACGTATTTGAAAGTCACCGAAGCCAACCTGACTTATGTGGCCATTGACGCCCATGGCAAACCCCGCACTATCACGCGCAAAACCCCTTAATTGTTACGCTGTGAGCCACCGGTTCGCTGGTTGGTCGATGGGCTGCTGACGCTGGCGTCAACCAAACACGGGTTTGCGTTTTTCCATGAATGCGCTGAACGCCTCTATCGCGGCTGGTTCTTTGAGCATGCGACCAAACACTGCAGCCTCTTGGTCCATTTGCGACAACACGGCAGGTGTACTGGCTTGCTTCATCAAGCGTTTGGTTTCTATCAATGAACTCAGCGGTTTGGCAGCCATCTTTTGTGCTTGGCGTTGCGCATACGCGTTGACTTCGGCGGGAGGCAATACGCGACTGACCAAGCCCATCTCCAGCGCAGTTTCCACCATGAAGGGCTCGCCCATCAACAAGGCCTCGGCTGCCCGTTGGTAGCCCATGAGTTTCACGGCCAACACGCTGGATGCCGCTTCGGGACACAAACCCAAGTTGACGAATGGCATGGAAAACGCTGCGTTGTCACCGGCATACACCAAATCACAATGAAACAGCATGGTGGTTCCCACACCCACGGCAGGGCCGCACACTGACGCCAACAAGGGCTTGGGAAACACCGCTATGCCGCGCAAAAACCGCGACACCGGTGAGTCTGGGTTGGCAGGCGGTTGTTGCAAGAAATCGGCGATGTCGTTGCCCGCACTGAACACGGTTTCATGGCCTTGCAGCAAAACCACGCGCACATCGTCTGCGGCTTGGGCCTGGTTCAAATGGTCCGCCAGCGCCGCATACATGTCTGCGGTCAGCGCATTCTTTTTGTCCACCCGGTTGAGCGTCAACGTGAGAACGCCTTGTTCTTGGTTATGCAGTATGGAGGTCATGGTTATTCCGATGATTGAATGACACTGAAGCTTTATTCGACCCGAACCCAATACTGGGTCCGGTAAAACACCCCAATGTAACCGCGAACTTGAAGCCGTTTTCCGCCCTCTATCGGGGTCATTTTCACGGTGTACACCTTGCCATTGTTGGGGTCAAGAATGGTGCCTTTGCCCGCCCACACATGGTCGCTTTCTTTGCCTTCTCGGGTCAGGTTGCGAATGATTTCCATGCCGATGATTTTTTGGTCTTTGCGGTCATCGGTGCACAAATCGCACACCGTTTTGGCCTTGGGGTCTTCCTTCAATGCACGGCCAACGACACCACTGAGTACACCGTTGTTTTCGGTGATGCGTACTTCGCCTTTGGGCTGTTTGGTTTCGTCGTCTATGGTGTGCCACACACCAACAGGGGTCATTTGGGCGCTGGCGGCAAAGCCCCAAGCCAGGGCCAACAGGGTGAGTGATTTTTTCATGGCGTGTCTCCTTGGTAGATGGTGGGTGTCAAGCAAATACTTCTTCGGTATCCATCAATACATCGCTGCCCGAACGGGCGGTGACCATCAAAGACGCGGTTTCGGGGAACAGCCTGTTGAAATAAAAACGTGCGGTTTGGAGTTTGGCTGTGTAGAAAGGGTCCTTGCTGCCACCAGCTATTTTTTGCAAAGCCACTTGCGCCATGCGTGCCCAGAAATACCCAAACACCAAATGGCCAGCCACACGCAAATAATCCACCGCAGCCGCACCCACTTCGTCTGCATTGGCCATGGCTTTCATGCCAATCTCACCGGTGAACTGGGTCATTTGCTGGCCCAATTTGGCCAGCGGCTGAATGAACGGTGCCATGTCCTCGTTACCAGTTTCAGCAGCCACTAACTCAGCGATCAATTTGCCAAATTTTTTCAAGGTCTCGCCTTGGTTACCCAACACTTTTCGGCCCAATAAATCCAAACTTTGGATGGTGTTGGTGCCTTCATAAATCATGTTGATGCGGGCATCGCGCACATACTGCTCCATGCCCCATTCGCTGATAAATCCATGGCCGCCCAACACTTGCAAGCATGATGAAGTGGCGATCCACCCGTTATCGGTGATGAACGCTTTGACAATCGGCGTGAGCATGGCGACCATTTCAGCAGACTGCTTGCGCACAGCCTCATCTGGGTGATTCAACTCTTTGTCGATCAATAACGCGCAATACAAATTCAACGCACGACCGCCTTCTGCATAGGCCTTGGCTGTCAAAAGCATTTTGCGTACATCCGGATGCACCAATATGCTGTCAGCAGGTTGCGACGGGTTTTTCACGCCAGACAAACTGCGTGACTGAATCCGTTCTTTGGCATAGACCAAAGCATTTTGGTAAGCCACTTCTGTCAAACCCAAGGACTGCATGCCCACACCGATGCGGGCCGCATTCATCATCACAAACATCGCGGCTAAGCCTTTGTGGGGTTGGCCAACCATGGTGCCAATGGCGCCATCTAAAACCATTTGGCAGGTGGCATTGCCATGGATGCCCATCTTGTGCTCCAGCCCACCGCAATGGATACGGTTGCGCTCTCCCAGTGAACCATCGGCATTCACCAAAAACTTGGGCACCACAAACAGGCTGATGCCTTTGCTGCCTTGCGGTGCATCGGGCAAACGCGCCAGCACCAAATGAACGATGTTGCTAACAAAATCGTGCTCGCCTGCGCTGATAAAAATTTTGTTGCCGGTCAACACATAACTGCCGTCGGCTTGCGGCTCTGCCTTGGTACGCAATAGGCCCAAGTCCGTGCCGCAATGCGCTTCGGTCAAGCACATGGTGCCGGTCCATTCGCCACTGGTGAGTTTGGGCAAATACAACTGTTTTTGCGCGTCCGTGCCATGCGCGTGCAAGCATTCGTAAGCACCGTGGGTGAGACCGGGATACATGGTCCAAGCCTGGTTGGCGCTGTTGAGCATTTCATAAAAGCACTGGTTCACCACCAACGGCAAGCCTTGACCGCCATAGGCCGGATCACAACTGAGCGCAGGCCAACCGCCTTGTGCGTATTGCGCAAAGGCTTGTTTGAAACCATCGGGGGTTTTGACTTCACGGGTGTGGGGATCCAGGCTGCAACCTTGTCGGTCGCCCACGGCATTGAGTGGCAACAACACCTCGGCGGCAAATTTACCGCCCTCTTCTAAAACGGCAGCAATGGTGTCGCTGTCAAGTTCGGCATGCGCAGGCAATTCGCGCAATTCGGTGGGTAAGTCCAGGACTTCGTTCAATACAAACTGCATATCGCGCAGCGGCGGGTTGTAAATGGGCATGGTGTCAGTCTTTCAAAGTGGATGCGCCATAGCGCAAAAGAATGTGTTCAAAACCCTGTTTGGCACGGCTCAGACTTTTGGCAGTCTTTAAGAAACGTGCTTCGTAATGCAAAGCCAAAATCAATCCATGGATTTCAAAGGACATTTGGGTGGCGTCTGTGTGCTCGGCCAAATGCTTTTCGTCGCGGGCTTGGCACACCGCCCGGTGCAGCGCGCTCAGCCAGGTTTTCACCGAACTGGCCAAGGCATCTCTGACCGGTCCGGGTCGGTCATCAAACTCGGCAGCGCCACTGATGTACAAACATCCTGAATCAATTTCAGCACTGGTGCGCGCCATCCAATTCAGAAACAACGCCTGCAACCTGGGCAAACCACGCGGCAGCTGCATGGCGGGAAAAAACACCTCTTGCTCAAACTGGTGGTGGTATTCACGAATCACCGAAATTTGCAGTTCTTCGCGGGAACCGAAATGGGCAAACACACCCGATTTGCTCATCTTCATCACTTCAGCCAGCGCGCCGATGCTCAAACCCTCCAAGCCGATTTGGGTGGCCAGTCCCAAGGCGGCTTCCACGATGGCCGCTTTGGTTTGCTGTCCTTTGTGCAGCAAACGCTGCTTGGACAAGGATTTATCGGTTTCTTTGGAAACCATGGCTGTTTTTGACATGGCGGGAGTCTAGCAAAAAAGAACGATCGTGCTATTTTATGGGCCTTGTCTGGGTCGGTGGTGTGGGATTGCATACACTCGTTTGCATGGAAACCACACGCATTTTGGCCATCCGACATGGCGAAACCGATTGGAATGTCGCCAGTCGCATTCAAGGACAAATCGACATCGAACTCAACCCCCAGGGACAATGGCAAGCACAGCAAGTGGCGCGGGCGTTGGCCGAGGAAGAGATCCATGCCGTGTACGCCAGCGATTTAAGCCGGGCACATGCCACGGCACAACAGATTGCAACCCTGCACGGCTTGCCTGTTCAAACCACCCCCGCTTTGCGCGAGCGGCATTACGGTGTGTTTGAAAGCCAGATCTGGGACGATATCCAACAAGCGCATCCGCAAGACGCTGCCCGTTGGCGTGACCGAGACCCGGATTGGACGCCTGCCAATGGCGGCGAAAGTTTGGTGATGTTGCAACAACGAGTGCGCCAAGTGCTGCACGACATCGCCTCTTTACACCGAGGACAACAGATTGCATTGGTCACCCACGGTGGGGTACTGGACATTTGGTACCGACTTGCCACGGGTCAAGATTTGCAAGTGGCTCGCACTTGGGGTTTGCGCAACACCGCCATCAATCGGTTGTTGTGGACACCGCAAGGTGTGCAACTTGTGGGCTGGGCAGATGAGCGCCATTTAGACCAAGGCACGCGCGAAGAAACCAGTGCGTGAGGGTTGGCAACGTGTGCCAACCATGGGTTTTAAACTTCACTCGTTGTCGGCGGCAAACAAACCAGCGCCGTTTTGCATGGCTGCAGGTGCTGTCACACCCAAGTGTCTGTATGCCGCGAGTGTGGCTATGCGACCCCGCGGTGTTCGCTGTAAAAACCCTTGCTGAATCAAAAACGGTTCGATCACGTCTTCAATGGTGTCGCGCTCTTCGCCAATGCTGGCTGCAATATTGTCCAAACCCACCGGTCCGCCATCAAAACGGTGGATCACCGCTTCAAGTAGTTTGCGGTCCATCAGGTCAAAGCCTTGTGCATCCACATCCAGCATGGCCAAGGCAGATTCAGCCACGGCACGGCTGATGCGTCCGTCGGCCTTGACTTCGGCATAGTCACGCACTCGGCGCAACAAGCGGTTGGCGATGCGCGGTGTGCCGCGTGATCGCTTGGCGATTTCGAAAGCGCCGTCTTCGTGCAATTGCGCTTTGAGCAAACCACCGCTGCGCATGACGATGCGCAATAACTCTTCAGACGAATAAAACTCCAAACGTGCCACGATGCCAAAACGGTCGCGCAATGGGTTGGTCAGCATGCCCGCACGGGTGGTGGCACCCACCAACGTGAATGGTTGCAAATCGAGTTTGATACTGCGGGCAGCAGGCCCTTCACCGATCATGATGTCGATTTGGTAATCCTCAAGTGCGGGATACAAAATCTCTTCGACCACGGGCGACAAGCGGTGGATTTCATCGATGAACAGCACATCGTTTTTTTCCAGATTGGTCAACAGCGCTGCCAAGTCTTTGGGCTTTTCGAGCACAGGGCCACTGGTCTGGCGCAAATTCACACCGAGCTCTTGCGCAATGATGTGGCTGAGTGTGGTTTTGCCCAAGCCGGGCGGACCAAACAACAACACATGGTCAAGCGCTTCATCGCGCTGGCGTGCCGCACCAATGAAAATTTCCAACTGCTCGCGTACCTTGGCCTGCCCCACATAGTCTTGCAACAACTTTGGCCTGAGCGCACGCTCAATCGCTTCTTCGCGCGGATTGACAGGCGCCGCAGAAACCACGCGTTTGTCAGGCAAAAAATCGTCTGAAAAGCTGTCGGTTTGTATGGTCATGGGTTATTTGGCCAATGCTTTCAATGCCTGTTTGATACCTTCACTGACACCGATGTCTGCGGGCAATTGTTTCCATGCCGCTGACGCTTCTTTGTCGCTGTAGCCCAAACTGATCAGCGCTTGCAAGATATCGTTTTGCGTCGAAGCTGTGTTGGTGGCGGGGTTGACGCCCAAGTCGGTGCCCATTTTGCCTTTGAGTTCCAGCAACAAACGCTCGGCGGTTTTTTTACCGATGCCGGGAATCTTGACCAATCTGCCCGCCTCTTGCAGACTGATCGCTTGTGCGAGTTCTTCCACGCTCATGCCGCTGAGCACTCCGAGCGCCATGCGCGGGCCAACGCCTGAAATTTTGATCAACTGGCGAAAAGCAGTTCGCTCTTGTGCGGTGGCGAATCCATACAAAATGTGTGCGTCTTCACGCACCACGAAATGGGTCAGCAAACTGAAGGAATCACCAACTGGCGGCAGATGGTAGAAGGTGCTCATGGGCACATCAACCTCATAGCCCACGCCATGGCAATCCACCAGCACCTGGGGTGGATTTTTTTCTAACAAGATGCCGTGGAGTCTGCCGATCATGGATATGTTGCCAATCAAAGGTTGTAGCAATTATCAGCGCGAATGCTTAGACGCTCACAAACGGCATCAGACCATGCGGTATGCTTTGCGCTCTAGGCGTTACCCACGGAACATCGCATGTTTTTTATCCCTTTATCCTGTGCTGTCATGCCCTCAGTGCAACAGGTTCGATCAGCCTTGCGGCTGAGGCCAACATTTTGATACTGCGACACCAATTCAGCCCTTCAAGCAATACCCGCCTGGGTAATCTGTGCGGTGCTTTGGATGAACATTTGCGCACCATCGAATCCGCGTTGCAAGTCAAAATCGCCCACAGCCACGAAAAATTCAAAATCGATGGCAATAAAGCCAATGCGATACGCGCGCTCGAACTGTTGCAAGCCTTGTATGAGCGTGCGGCCAAACCGATTCCCAAAGAACATGTGCAGCTGATGCTCGCTGGCGATTCGCGCCCCTCTACCGACTCCCAAGTCGTCAACACCCGACGCAACGAAGTGCGGGCCCGCACACCGACCCAAGGTTTGTACTTGGACAACATCGCCAACCACGACATCACATTTGGCATTGGGCCAGCAGGCACTGGCAAAACTTTTTTGGCGGTGGCGAGTGCGGTCGAAGCACTGGAGAGAAGCGCGGTACAACGCATCATCTTGACCCGACCTGCTGTTGAAGCTGGCGAAAAATTGGGGTTCTTGCCCGGCGACTTGGGACAAAAAGTAGACCCGTATTTGCGCCCTTTGTATGACGCTTTGTATGAGCTCATGGGTTTTGACAAAGTACAAAAAGCCTTTGAACGCAACGCGCTTGAAATTGCGCCCTTGGCTTTTATGCGCGGGCGCACGCTGAACCATGCTTTCATTATTTTGGATGAAGCGCAAAACACCACCCCCGAGCAAATGAAAATGTTCCTCACGCGCATCGGCTTTGGTGCCAAAGCCGTGGTGACCGGCGACGTGAGTCAAATCGATTTGCCCAAAGGCGATCCCAGCGGCTTGGTCGATGCCGAGCGCGTATTGCGTCGCACGGCAGGCATTGCCATCACCCATTTCACCAGCAAAGATGTGGTGCGGCATCCGCTGGTGGCCCGCATTGTGGACGCGTATGACAAACACCGCAAAGCGGTTTGAGGCATGGCGCTTAAACAACTGTCTTTGTCTTTGCAGTTTGGCGATATTGCGCAGGCGGCGCGTCACCGTGCTGCGCTACCGAGACATTGGGTCAGTCGTTGTATCAGGCATGCATTGTCCAGCGATGCACAAATCACCGTGCGTATCGTCAATGCCGAAGAAGGACTGGCTTTGAACAGCAGCTACCGTGGCAAACCCTATGCCACCAATGTGTTGACATTTGATTACGAACACCAACCTGTGGTGTTGGCTGACTTGGTACTGTGCGCACCTGTGGTGGCTGAGGAGGCCAAAGCGCTGGGTAAAACACTGCGAGCGCACTATGCGCATTTACTGGTTCACGGCACACTGCATGCGCAAGGCTGGGAGCATGAAACCTCTGCCAAAGAGGCCCAAGCCATGGAAGCTTATGAAACCGATTTGTTGACTGGTTTGGGTATTGCCAATCCTTATGCGTGAGACCGCCGTCAACCCATCAGACGCACACGCACAGTTTTGCCTTTGATGCGGCCTTGAGACAAGCGTTCGACAGCCTCGGATGCAATCGCGCGGTCGACTGCCACATAGGTGGAAAATTCGTTCACATTGATCTTGCCGATTTGATCGGCGCTGAACCCTGCTTCGCCTGTTAACGCACCCAGCACATCGCCTGGTCGAATTTTTTCTTTGCGACCACCGACAATTTGCAGTGTTTTCATGGGCGCCATGAGCCGGCCACCGGGTGTGGGCGTGAGCGTATCGAGCTTGGCCCATTGCGACTCCATGCCTTGCAATAACTCAATGCGGCCAACCGCACCCATTTCATCCAAACTGGCCAACGTCAGTGCCAAGCCCTGCGCGTCGGCACGGCCTGTTCGCCCAATGCGGTGGATATGTATTTCTGCATCCGGTGTCACGTCCACATTGATGACCGCGTTCAATTGGCTGATGTCCAGACCGCGCGAAGCCACATCGGTAGCCACCAGCACCGAACAACTGCGGTTGGCAAATTGCACCAAGACCTGATCGCGTTCTCGTTGCTCTAATTCTCCGTACAGCGCCAGCGCGTCAAAACCTTGGGCTTGCAATACCGCTAACAATTCACGGCATTGCTGCTTGGTATTGCAAAACACCAGTGTGGACTCTGGCCTGAAGTGGTTGAGCAGCAAGGACACCGCATGCAGCCGCTCGTCCTCCCTGACTTCATAAAACAGTTGTTTGATTTTGTCCGCCGCATGCACGGTTTGCACTTTGACGGTTTGCGGTTGGTGCATGAATTGAGCTGACAGCTTGGCTATACCTTCCGGATAGGTGGCAGAAAACAGCAGGGTTTGTCGCTTGGCAGGACATTGGCGAATGAGTTGCGCGATATCGTCAAAGAAGCCCATGTCCAGCATGCGGTCGGCCTCGTCAAGCACCAAGGTTTTGACAGAGTCCAGCCGCAAATTCCCACGCGTGAGGTGATCCAGAATACGACCGGGGGTGCCGACCACCACATGTGCACCGTGTTGCAGGCTTTGCTCTTGGCCGCGCAAAGCCACGCCGCCGCACAGCGTGACCACTTTGATATTGGCCGTTGATCGCGCCAGTCGCCGAATTTCTGTGGTGACTTGGTCTGCAAGCTCGCGGGTCGGGCACATGACCAATGCCTGTACCGCATGGAAATTGGCCGTCAGTTTTTCCACCAACGGCAAACCAAATGCTGCGGTTTTGCCGCTGCCCGTGCTGGCTTGCGCAATCACATCCTGGCCCGCCAGTGCCAACGGCAAACTGGCTTGTTGAATCGGTGTCATCTCGGTGTAGCCGAGTTGATCGAGGTTGTTGAGTGTGTCGGGAGAAAGAGTGAGCGTGCGAAAGGAGGAAGTCATGCAGGGATTATCAACCCCTCAATTTTCAACACGTGTTGCGGTACAAATAACCAAACTTATTTCAAATCGCGCACATCATCAAAATGCGCTTCTACATCGCTGGGCAACAACTGAATGG
>Ga0192647_101040_pt1 | contig 18597 bp, 7 predicted proteins | sample LauGreFa1BDMLBSN_2_FD_133046 | JGI IMG/M metagenome (GOLD analysis project Ga0192647, IMG submission 133046) | Freshwater lake microbial communities from Lake Michigan, USA - Fa13.BD.MLB.SN - reassembly | ecosystem: Environmental > Aquatic > Freshwater > Lake | place: Lake Michigan, USA...
CCCGTGGTGATGGGGCGCAGGACTTTCGAGTCCATCGGTCGTGCGTTGCCGGGTCGGCTCAATATCGTGCTCACCCGCAGTACGCAGTTTCGGCCTGCCGATCCCGAGGTGTGCGTGGTCAACGACTGGGCCGCCGCGCGGGCGGCGGCCGGTGAGGTGGCTGACATCATGGTGATCGGTGGCGCCGAGATCTATGCGCTCGTACTGCCAGAGGCGACGCGGGTATTGTTGACCGAGGTGCACGCCACGCCGGAGGGCGATGCGTTCCTGCCGGGCTTCGATCACCAAACGTGGCAGGAGCAGTCCCGTGAGCGATACGCTGCAGACGAGCGCAATGCATTCGACATGAGCTTTGTGGATTTGCAGCGGGTATAGAACTCCCGCAGGCGTTCCCCGGCTGTCGTCACCGATTTGTAACATCAATGTAACGGAGGGTTAACCGAAATCCAACAGGATTGCGCGCTCGGCGTCAGCTCATCCTGCGGAGGTTTTCGTGTCCAATTCCGTTGTCGTTAGTCCCTTTGCCGTGTGCACCGGAGCCGTCGCGGTCGCTGTGGCGAGCGCATTGACCTCCGCGCAGTCTGCCAGCCCGGCGCCGTCAGCCGACGACCTGCAGACCGTCACCATCACCGCCATCGTCGACGCCGCTTCGCGTGCGGCGCGTGAGCAGAAAGCCGCCCGCAACGTGTCGAACGTGGTCTCCTCCGATGCGATCGGTCGCTTCCCCGACTCCAATATCGCCGAGGCGCTGCAGCGCGTCGCGGGCGTCGCCATTGCCCGTGATCAGGGCGAAGGTCGCTATATCAACGTGCGTGGCGGTCCGTCCGAGTTCACCGCCATCACCATCGACGGTGTGAGCGTCGCCGCGCCCGACCCGACCACCCGCGCCATCGACCTTGACACGATCCCCTCTGACATCGTCGGTCAGTTGGTGATCAGCAAGACGCTGCGCCCAGATCAAGACGCCGATTCCATCACCGGTGCGGTGGAACTGAAAACGCAGTCGCCGTTCGACTACAAGGGCTTTCGCGCCCGAGCGTCGGCGGGCGGATCGTACAACGAGTTTGGCGGTACCAACGATACGCGTGGGTCCGGCTCGATCAGCACGATTTGGGGCGATGACAGCAAAGTTGGCGTGCTCTTCTCTGCCAGTTACTCGAAAACGGACCGGCAGGTCGACAATATCGAGACGGCATGGGCACGGTTGACCAAACCTGAGGGTGGCTCGGTGTTTGGTGTTGTGGAGAATCTATTCAAGGATTACGACACCGAGCGTGAGCGCTTGGCATTCACCGGTGCTCTGGAGTGGCGTGACAATGCGGATAATCGTGCGTACTTGCGCGGGACTTACTCCAAGTTCACTGACGACGAGTATCGCAATCAGTTGCTGGTGCTGTGGTCCGAAGGTGTCCTGCTGCCGGGTGCGACCGATCAGGCCGCGAGCTTTCGCAACATTCGGGTCGCGAAGCAGATTCGTCACCGCATCCAGCAGAATGTCATCTCCACCGCCGAACTCGGCGGGCAGCGTGCTCTTGGCGATTGGCTGATCGACGGCTCGGTGTCGGTGGCCAACACCGAGCAGACCTACCCGCGGCGCGATGAACTGCTGTGGCGGACCGCTGCGCTCGGCACGGCGACTGCGCCGGTAAGTTACGACTATCGAAGCAGCACCCTCGAGCCTGCTATTTCGATCTTCACGACACAGCCGCACTTGAACCCTGCCAACCTCTCCTTTCGCGAAAACGCCTTCCGAACCAGTGTGACCCAGGAAGATACAGTCGCTTGGACTGCCAACGCCAAACTGCCGGTCACGCTCGGCGGAGGCGAGGGGCACTTCAAGTTCGGCGCCAAGTACAAGGCGGGTGAGCGTGAGGCTGACGAAAACCGCTTCCGTGATCGTGCGGCGACCGCGGCGCCGTCGGGGACGCTGCAGTCCTTCCTTTCGGGTGAGCCGAGCCGCAATTACAGCTACGATCTGGGCTTCAAGGTTCAACCGGGTTTGGCGGACGCCTATTACGATCAGCGCAAGGCAACCTCACCGATCCGGGCCGAGCAGTCGGCGACTGCGGACTATCAGGTCGACGAAACGGTTCTGGCGGGGTACGCGCTCTGGGATCTCGATTTCGATCGACTGGGCGTGCTCGCCGGTGTGCGTTACGAGCGCACCGAGACCGAAGGGGCGGCCCCGGTCTTCAATGCGGCGACCGGCGTCATCAGCACGCGGACCGACAAGCGCTCGTACTCGGATGTGTTTCCCGGCGTCACCCTTCGATATGCGTTCAACGATGGCTTGATCGGACGCGCCGTCGTCTCGCGCGGTATGACCCGTCCGAACTTCACGGACATCGTTCCTCGTGCACTCGAGACGCAGGAGGGCAGCACGCTCGTCGTACAGCAGGGAAATCCGGAATTGACTGCTACGTTATCGAACAACCTCGACGTCTCGGTCGAGTACTACTACGACACCATGGGTTTGGTGTCGGCCAGTGCCTTTTATAAGGACTTGAAGGACTACGCCTACACCTTGCGCAGCAACGGAAGCTACCTCGGACAGGCCGCCATCCTCGTTCGGCCGGAGAATGCACCGAACGGGTCACTCAACGGCGTGGAGCTGGCCTGGCAGCAACAGTTCACGGCCTTACCGGGCTGGCTCTCGGGGTTTGGCGTGTTTGCCAACGTGACCTGGGTGGATGCGGAGATCGAAGTCGGCCGCAGCTACGCCGGTCGCAGCAAATTCCCTCTGCCGGGGCAGTCGAAGACCACCTCGAACCTCGCGCTGTTTTATGAGCGCGGACCGCTGAGCGTGCGTTTGAGCTATACCGACCGCGGCGATTACTTAAACGAGATCAACGCCGAGGACGGAGCGCTCGATCTGTATTGGGAGGGTCGCGACCAACTCGATCTGACCGCGAGCTACGAATTCACGAAGATGTTCGAAGCGTTCGTCGAGGCGAAGAACCTGACCAACACGGCGGGCATTCGTTACTACGGCGAGCGTAGCCGCGTGTACGAGTACGAGAAGTTCGGATACAGCGTATTCGTCGGTGGACGCGTGAAGTTGTGAGACCGTGATGATCCGTGGCGCCTGGATCCTGCTGTGCGCAGTCTGCGCATCATGCCTGGTTGCCGAGAGCAAGACCGGGACGGAGTCCGTGAAGCCGCGAGTCGTCAGTGGGCCGGTGAAGCACGACTCGGACGATCCGGCGATCTGGGTCGACCGGAAGAACCCGGCCAACAGTCTGGTGCTTGGCACCGACAAGGACGCCGACGGAGCGCTCTATGTCTTTGGACTCGACGGCAAGCCGCGGACCGATCGCATCGTCCGAGGGCTCCTGCGGCCCAACAATGTCGATGTCGCTTATGACGTGATGCTGGGCGGAAGGAAGGTGGACGTCGCGATCGTTGCCGAACGCTTCGCGCACCGGCTGCGTGTTTATACGCTGCCTGATCTGATCGCGGTGGATGGGGGAGGTATCCCGGTCTTCGAAGGCGATCGGGCCCGTGACGTCATGGGTGTGGCCTCGTACACGCGCAGTGCCGACGGCGCTTTGTTCGCCATCGTCAGTCGCTCGGATCGCTTCGCACCCAAGCAGGGCTACCTTCATCAATATCGCCTCGTAGACGACGGGAAAGTGACGTTACGCGGAGTATTCGTCCGGGCCTTTGGCGAGTGGAGTGGTCGCAAGGAAATAGAAGCGCTTTCCGTTGATGCGGTCGCAGCCCGCGTCTACGCGAGCGATGAAACCTTTGCGGTCAGGGTGTATGCCGCAGACCCCAACGCGGAAGATGCCGATGACGAACGGGCTCAACTGGGCGAGACGGGCTTCGCGCGTGACCACGAAGGCAGCGCTGTGTTGCGCCGCCCAGGGCAGGTTCCGTTGTTATTCGTGTCGGATCAGCAAGCGGGCGAATTACGCGTATTCGCCGTACCCGATGGCGGGACGCCGAGCTACCACGGACGGATTCGCTATTCGGCGAGTGAAACCGACGGCATTGACTTGACTGCCACACCACTGCCCGGGTTTCCCGGCGGGTTATTGGTGGCGATGAGTGATGATCGCACTTATCATTTTTACGATCTCGACGACTTGCTCCGCGCCCTGCAGCGCTGAGCGCCGCTGACTCAATGCAACTTAACGCGCGGCTCGGTCTGCGCGGCGATCATGCGCCCGAGCGTGGTGAGCGAGGTCTTCCAGAAGCCGTGCAGCGCGAGTTCGTGCAGTTTGTACAGCGACATGTACATCCAGCGGGCGAACAGACCCTCCAGCCAAAGATTGCCGCCGACGAAATTACCCATCAGGTTGCCGACGGTCGTGTATTCGCCAAGCGACACGAGCGAACCGAAGTCGCGATAGCGCCAAGGCTTCAGCGGTTTACCCGCCAGAGTGCGGCGGATGGCCTTGGCAAGATAACTCGCCTGCTGGTGAGCGGCTTGGGCCCGCGGCGGCACGTTGCGGCCTGGCTGTCCCGCCCACGCTGCCGCGGCGCAGTCGCCGAGGGCGAAGATGCGCGGATCATCGGGTGAGCGCAGCATGGTGTCGACGACGATCTGATTGACGGCGTTGACCTGCAGTCCAAGCTCGCACAGGAAGCCCGGCGCTTTCACTCCGGCTGCCCACACCACCATCTCGGCGGCGATCACCGTGCCATCGGCAAGTTTTACGGCGCGCGGCAGCACTTCGGCGACCCGTGCGTTGGTGTGCACTTCGACCTCGAGCTCGTGCAGCAGCTTTGCGGCCGCGGCCGAGATGCGCTCCGGAAGCGCCGGCAGGATGCGCGGCGAGGCCTCGATCAGATGCAGACGGATGTGCTTGTCGGGGTCGATGTTGTCGAGACTGAAGGAGACGAGTTCACGCGTGGCGTTGTGCAACTCCGCAGAGAGCTCCACGCCCGTGGCACCGGCGCCCACGATGGCGACATTGAGCTGATCGGGGCGCAGCGGTTCGGTCTGCGCGTGAGCGCGCAGGAAGGCATTGATCAGACGACGATGAAAGCGATCCGCCTCTTGCGTGCTCTCGAGCGCGATGGCGTGTTCCGTAACGCCCGGTGTGCCGAAGTCGTTGATGCGGCTGCCGACAGCGAGAACAAGGATGTCGTAGTCGATGCGACGAGCCGGCACAATCTGCTCGCCATTCTCGTCATGCACCGGCCCGACGAGCACTTGCCGTGCCGTGCGATCAAGCCCGACCATCTCGCCAAAGCGATAGCGGAAGCCATGCCAGTGCGACTGCGCGAGATAGTCGAGTTCGTGTACGTCGAGATCGACGGTGCCCGCTGCGAGCTCGTGCAGGTGCGGTTTCCAGAAGTGGGTTCGACCGCGCTCGATCAGCGTGACTTCCGCGCGACCCTTGCGACCCAAGGCATTGCCAAGACGCGTGACGAGCTCGAGGCCGCCGGCGCCGCCACCGACGACGACGATCTTGGGTAGGGTGGAGCCTGTTGACTTCGACATGCCGCGACTATGGTACGTCAACTCGGATTGTCGTAAGGATACAATCGCCACATGAAGGTCTTGCAACGGGTGATTCAGGCGCAGCGCACCTCCGATGGCGCGGGGGTCACGCTGCATCGCAGTCTTGGCCAGTCGCACTTCGCGCGGCTCGACCCGTTCCTAATGCTCGATGAGTTTGGGAGTGATCGGCCCGACGAATACATCGCGGGTTTTCCGGCCCATCCCCATCGCGGGTTCCAGACCGTAACCTACATGCTCGAGGGCCACATGCTGCACGAGGATCACCTCGGCAACAAAGGCCACCTGCGCAGCGGCGATGTGCAATGGATGAACGCGGGTCGCGGCATCATCCACTCCGAAATGCCGCAGCAGGAGCGGGGGCTCATGCGCGGGTTTCAGTTGTGGGTGAATCTGCCGGCCCGAGAGAAAATGGGGCCTGCGGCGTACCAGGATATCCCCGCGGCGGCGATCCCTTCCTATGTGGGCACCGACGGTGTGGTGGTGAAGGCCGTGGCGGGTCTTTTCGAGCGCGACGGCGAGCGTATCGAGGGACCGGTGCGCGGTGTCAGCACATCGCCGCTATTCTTTGATGTACACCTGCCGGCTGATGGACGACTGCAGCAGTCCGTTCCGGCTGCGCACAACAGCTTCATCTACGTGTACGAGGGCTCGTTGGTTGCCGCTCAAGGCACGAGCCTGACCCAGGGTCTCGGGGCGAAGCAGGGCGGCGTGTTCGGTCCCGGCGGCGATGCGTTGATTTTTCAGGCGGGCCCCGCGGGGTGCCGCTGTCTGCTGCTCTCAGCGCAGCCGATCGGCGAGCCGATCGCGCAGTACGGCCCCTTCGTCATGAATACCCGAGAGGAAATCGAGCAGGCCGTGCGCGATTATCAGAGCGGCCGGTTGACGGCCTAGCGCGGCGTGTAGGCGCGGATCGGGTCCGGTACGCCCTTGAGTTTGAGCGAGCCGATGTATTCGAGCACACCCGGATTCTTGGCCCGCTCGAGCGTGGCGTCGCTCAAGAGCACGACGGTGTCGTATTCCTTGTTGGAGGCTTCGAGACGCGCGGCAATCACCACAGTCTGTCCGTAGGCCGTGTAGTTGAAGCGCTTGGCACCGCCGAAGTTGCCGACGAGGGCCGCGCCCGAGTGGAGTCCGAGGCGGGTGCGGCCGAAACTGATGCCGTACTTCTCCATCACCTCGGCGCGGAAGCGATCAGAAAACACCTGGATATCGCGCGCGCAGGCGATCGCCCGGTCGGCGTGGTCCGCATGCAGCACCGGCGCACCGAAGAGCACGATCACGCCATCGCCGGTCAACTTGTCGAGCATGGCCTCGTGTTTCCACAACACCTCAAAAAGGCCATCGAAGTATCCGTTGATGATCGGCGAGAACTGCTCGACGGGCGTCTCCGCGAGGAAGGTCGAGGAGTCCTCGAGATCGCTCACCATCGCCGTGATGTCGCGCATTTTGGCGCCGATTTCCACGGGCTCAGAGCCATCCTCGATGCGCCGGATCACTTGGGGTGCGAGGTAGCGCTCGAGCGCTGTGGCATAGAGCTTGCGCTCATCGAGCAACTGCGTTGCGGCCACGCGGCTCACCACGAAGAACGACAGCGCAAAGGCGCTGAACGGCGCGACCATCGGCAACATCACGCCTGCACTCGAGAACGCAGCCCAACCACCCACGGCTCCTGCGGCGAGCAGCCCCGTCAGCCAGCGCAAGGCGCGCAGCCACGTGAAGGCCGAGCGGCCGAGTCCAGCGCCGCCCAGGGCCGCGATCAGGGCGAGCAGTCCGACCCAAGGCAGCGCGGGTTCGATCACGCGGTCCTTCTGCAGCATTTGCAGCACGGCGTGTGCGTGCACCTCGACTCCGGGCGTGCCGTCGTAGTGGCCGGGCAGATAGCGCAGCGGCGTGGTTTTCAGATCCTCGCCTAGGGTCTCGGCATCTACGCCCGCAGAGCGCGACACGCGACCGATCATCACGATCTTGTCGGCAAAGAATTTGGACGGCAGGAAGGCGACGTCCCCGGCGGAGAAGGACGGAGCGATGGCGCCGACGTTTTCGGCGGTGGCACCGGGATGCGGGGCGCGGTAGCGCAAACGGAAGATGCCGGGTTGGGCTTTAAGACCGAGCGTATCCAGCACGGCGGCGGCCAGTGATTTTCGGTTTCCGGGAAGCGCGTCGTAGCTGCGCACCACGTCGTCGTAGTCGTCGTTGACCAAGGCCCGCGCATCGGCGTAACGGATGTTGGGTACGACGTCGAAGTCGCGGCCGGGCACCCGGTTGGGGTCCGCCGCGACGATCACGGGGGTGCGCAGCATGCTCAGCTTGGGCGCGACGGTCAGAAACTCCTCTTTGGAGCGCCAAGTGTCAAAGAGGTAGTCGACGAGCACGACCTTCGCCCCGTGGCCATCGAGTGCGACGATGACATCGGCGAGCCAGTTCTTGTCGACCGGCGAGATGCAGCCGCAGGATGATTGGGAGCGCATCTCTTCGACCGCCCGGTCGTCCATCTTGACGATGACCAACTGCTCGCCGGGAAGCGGCGCGGCCAATGCCATGCGCAGGTCGTAGGTCAGGTTATCGACGTAGCGTGCTGGCGTTGTGAAATTGAACAAAACCGCGACGATGGCCGCGCCGGCCGCAATGGCCAGGGCGGCGAGATTTCGGCTTTGTTCGGTTTGTAATGCCATGAGCGCCCCTGAGGGATCATTGTGCACGCAAACGGCATATAAATGCGGTAAAACAATCCGCGAAACTGCCGATAACGGAAACAAATCACGGGGTTAGTTATGGCCGATGCGGTGCGTTGCACCAAAATTGCGGGAGTCGGGGCTGCGCTCGTTTTGGCGAGCATTCCGGCTACACCGCAGGCGGGCCTGACTCGCGATGAGGTCTTGCGCTTGCCTGCACCCTTGCGCGCCGCAGCCTCGGATTTCGGTGCCGTTGAGTGCGACAACCGGCCGGTTGTTGGCCTCATGCCCGGCGAGGCCATCATCGCTGAGGTCAAACTGATCGAGGCCGAGGGCATGACGGTCGTGCCCGCCAAGGAACTCGCGTATCTCGCAAGCGCCATGCCCGATCTGCCTGTGAGCCGCGAAGGTCTCGCACGACTCGTCGCCAAGCTCGAGTGTCGATACCGCGAACTCGGCTATGTGTTTGCGCGTGCTGCCGTGGTGGGTGACCCGGTCGCCGAACCCGGTCGCTATCGCATCGTCGTGCAGGAAGGTGTGGTCAACCGAGTCGAAGCGCTCGCGGATCAGGAGTCGGTGGCCCGGCTTGCGCTGCGCGCGTTTCGCCCCGTGAAGCAGGGGAAGCCGCTGCGCGCGGCCGATGTGCGTCGAGGCCTCGCGCATGCGGCTTCAGTGGGGCTCAGCAACGTGCGTCCGACCATCCGCCGTTCGCGCACCGACCCCTCGGCGCTCGATCTCGTGCTTATTGTCTCGGCGAACCCCAACCAGATGTTCGCGCAGGCGCAGAACGGCAACTCGGACATGCTCGGCCCCTGGGGAGCACTCGTCGGTACGCGCTGGTCGGGTGCAACGCCACTCGAGGAGAGCACGACCTTTGGCGTCTACACCGCGCAGACGCCCAGTACGCAGTGGTCGGCTCAATTCGACACGCAGGCGCTCGTTAACGGCGATGGGCTCAAGCTGCGTCTTGGCGGTGCGTACTCGCGCGCGCGCCCGGGCGGCGCACTTGCGCAGCTCGAGCTCGACAGCAAAACGCTGTTCACCGCTGCAGAGCTCTCGGCTCCGCTGCAGGTGCGGCGTGGACTCGTCACATCATGGCGCGCCGGCATCGAAACGCTCGATCAGAAGACGACTTTCTTTGGCGATGTGCCGCTCGGTGAGGACCACTTGCGCGTGGCCTTCGTCGGTACGCGTACGGATGGCCTGCTCGCCAACGGCGTGTGGTTCGCCGATTTTCAGGCGCGCCAGGGCCTGAGTGCATTCGGTGCGATGCGGTCCGGCGAGCCGAACGCCTCGCGCTTTGATGCCGACCCGCAGGCTTTGGTGCTGCGCGGCGAGATCGAGGCAGGGCTGCAACTGTCGCGCACTTATAGCCTCAGGCTTAATCTTAAGGGGCAGTGGACTGAGCAGCAGCTCTCTGCGTTCGAGGGCTTCAGTTACGGCGGACTCTCGGGCGGCCAGGGTTTCGATCCTGGTGCGTTGTCGGGCGATTCTGGCGTTGCAGCGCTCGCGCAGCTCTATGGCCCCGGGCAGCAGGTCAGCGAAACGAGCAGCCTGCGTCCGTTCGCCTTTGCCTCGACCGCGCGCCTCTGGGCGAGCAAAGATCAGGGCGCGGGTTATGGTCGCGCTCAGTCGGCAGGATTTGGCTTGCAGATGACGGTGAGCCCGAAGCTGCAACTCGAGGCGACCTTTGCGCAACCCTTCGGGCGCATTCAAGGCACGGGCCCTGATGCCTACGGTTCGCGCATGCTGCTGAGCTTCACGTATTCCTTCGATCCCTTGCCGCGCAAGGTGCTTGGCGAATTGCCCGAGGGTGAGAGGCCATGATGGTTAAGCTGCAGAGAATTTTTTGGGTTGCGGCTCTCGTCTTCCTTGCGGGAAGGGCGGCAGCGTTGCCGCCGCGCCCGTCGTTGGACGGTGTAAACAATATTCCTAACGGCACCGTGCCGACTGTTAGAAAAACCCCTGGAACCGTAACAGCGACTACGACGGGAAACACGCTCGATATCGTGTCGACCAGCAAGCGATTTGTGATCGATTGGACGAGTTTCAACATCGACTATAACAACCGTGTCAACTTCGCGATGCCGGATCGCGGCTCTATCGCAGTCAATCGAGTGACGGGGGTTGGCGGTACTTATAAAAGCAAAATCGGCGGTAGCTTGTGGTCGAACGGCAACGTATGGCTACTGAACCCCAATGGCGTTTTGATCACACGTGATGCGCGAATTGATGTAGGGGGATTACTGGCAACGCCCGCTGGCCTGAGCAACATCGATGAGTTCATCACCAGCTCGGGAACCTACGCCGCGACATCAACCATCAATTTCGTCATGCCGGCAAATCCAGGTGCGATCTCGACGCAGGGTGCAGGTACCGGCTCGTCACTTACGTCCTCGGCGAGCGAAATCATGGTACGCGGCGGGCCCGCCATGTTCATTGTCGGCAGCGCTGAATCCGGTAAAAGCTTGCAGTTCGACGGAAAAATCTTTGGAGATACGATTAACGGCACTGGCATGTTGATACCGCCCTCCGTCGAAGTGGGGTCGAGTAACACGAATACCATCAATACATCCACCGATGCAGCCGAGAAAGCCTCAAGCCACGTATTGCTGGCGGCCTCAGGGAGCTTTTCACTGCAAATCGCTGAGGGTGCACTGGTTGAGGCAGGTAGTCCGCCAAATCCCTTGTCGAGCGGCGATCTGGAACTCGTAGCGTTTACGCCCCAAACCGGTTTCGTCTCGGGGACATCGGCGGACAAAGTCATTCGGGTGGGTGACGGCGTAGCTAGCGGTGTGGCTAGCGGCTATGGAGACGGCATCAGGGAAGTCGGGCAGGTGCAGATTTCGGCGAAGGCTAGTGTCGACAATTTTTCCGGTGTGTCTGTTTTCAACCCCTATGCCCCGATCGATAAGCTCGTGATCGAGTCGTTCGGAAGAGTCAACATGGACATCGATGGATCTCAAGGGCAGTCGACGCTGACCTTCGCGGGAACGCGAGTAAATCCGCTCAATGTCGGTACACCAAACACCATTGTCATCGCGACGGACACCTTGGGCGTTTGTTTTGGCGCCGTCACTGGGTCGACCTGTGTGGGGAGCGCGCTCAACGCCAGCAATACCTCGCTCACGGTAAGTGCTTTCGACAACATACGCCTTGGAAATGTTTCGACGAGGAATGTCGCGGTCGTGTCGAAAAATTCCGCGATACAGGTGGGCGAGGTGCTCGCGACAGCAGGCGACGTTCGGCTTGAGAGCCGAACAGGGATCGCCATAGCCGGCTCCGTGACATCGAGCGTCGGCAGCGTGCGTCTGAATGCCAATGCAGGACAGATCGAAACCGGCAACCGGGATGTCGCAGCGGGAAAAAGTGTTGATATCCAAGCGGGCGTCAACACGGCGTCGGCGGTGGGAGAAGACCCCTACGTCAGTGATTCGGGAACTTTCAATGTTGCCGTCGGCAACGTTACGGCGAGCAACGGTACGATGCTCATCGTCGGACGCGACGGCATCACTACCAACGCCATTACGCAGAGCCGCACGACGAGCACCGTTCCGGCTGTGCCAGAAGTCGACTTGCAAACAAAGGCCGGCTCCGTTCGCGCCACGGTGGTTGACTCGCGGGGCTTGGTCGGCCAAGGCAATTCGGCGGGAGCGGGAGGCCGATTGCGAGTGGTAGCGCCGGGGGGTATCGAACTCGGCTCCGCCCGTGGATCCGACGTCGAGTTGATGAGTCAGTTCGGAAACGTACGCATTGGCACGCAGAGTGCGCAGTCTAACCCGGGCACTGTCACGGCGACGCTCGGCGATGTCAGGGCGAGTGCACGGAGCATCGAGGCGGGCAACATCAGCGCAGCCCGCGATCTCACGCTGACGGCCAGCGAGGGCGCGCTGACGACCGGTGTCTTGTCGGCCACGCGCAATCTCTCGTTGTCTGCGGCCAATAGCCTCGCCGTCAACACGAGCGCGATCGGCACCTTGTCAGGCAACGTCTCGCTGAGCTCCACCGCGGGTTCACTGTGTGTCGGTACACGTTCTGGCGCTGACTGCGTCGCCGGTGATGTGATCGCCGGTGGCACGGTCAATCTCGTAGGTCGCGATGGTGTTACGGCGTCCAACGTCCGAGCGAGCGGTGGCAATCTCTCTATCAGCGCGGCCTCGGGGGGCGTGACGGTAACTGGTATCGAAGCAGCGGCGGCGACGAGTGCTGGCCGCGCGGATGTCAACGTCACGGCGCGCGACAATGTGCAGGTTCGGAGCCGTACGGTGTCTGAGCGGACGGTGGGTGGAAGCGTCGGTGCTGAGGGCAATGTCAGCATCAGCTCCGCGCAGGGCGCCATCACCGTTGATCGTGAGATCGGCGCGTCGAAGGGCTTCGCGCAGTTGGCTGCGCAAACAGGTGTAACGACCGGAAACATCACTTCGCTCACTGGGTTCGTCGATGTCCAGGCGAAAACGGGGCCCGTTCAGGTGGGTGACTTGTACGGTTTGGTCGGCAAGCCTGCACCCACCACAGGGCCTGCCGATCCGTGCGCCGGTAACGCGATCTGCGTTCAGGCCGGCACGGGCGGGACCGCGACGAGCACGACGAATTACACCGTTTCAACAGGCACGATAAGGACCGATAACACCGCGAGTGGCAATGTGCTGGTCGGCGGCGCCAACGGCGTGCAGACCGGTGCCATCGACATCAACAATGGTTCGGTAGCACTGAACTCGAGTCAGGGGGCGATAAACGTCGGCTCCGTTGGTCTCAGCGGGTCTTCGATCGGCAAGTCGGTCGTGGCGAATGCACGCGGCAAGGTCACGATGGGGAACATTACCGCAGGCAGTGGCAGCATCGACCTGCAGTCAGCCAATGACGAGCTCGTGCTCGCTCGAGTATCTGGCGGGGGCGATGTGCGGTTGCGCAGCGCCGCCAATTTGACGGTAGATCTGTCCAAGGTCGATGCGGGTGGGGTCGCATCCTTCACGTCGACGGGCGGCGAGTTGCGGGTCGGTACGGTCAGTGGCAGCAACTTCACTCCGGGTGACCTAAACCAGACGCTCGGTGCCGTGGAGCTCAGCGGTCAGACGGGCGTGACCGTTGGCAATGTGGCGGCGCGTGACGGAGCGAGCCTGCAGTCGGCCGCGGGCAGCATCAACGCGGGTGAGGTGGTATCGAGCGGCGGTGCGGTGCAAGTGACCGCTGCAAACGACGTGAATTTGCGCCGCGCGCAGGGAACCGCTGCGACTATCGCGTCCAACACGGGGCGTATTCGCGTCGGCACGACGAGTGGCAGCTCGTTCGTTGGTGGCAATGTCAATGCCACCACGGGTGCCGCATCGGTTAGCGCGCGCACGGGTGTAGAGGCCGCCGACATCACGGGCGGCACCACGGCGACTGTCAACGTGGCGGAGGGTGCAGTCGTGGCCCGTGCGCTTTTCGCGGGTAACGGCGCAGCATTCGTCAGCGGGCGCGACGGCGTATCGGTCACTTCGGCCTCAGCGCCGAAAGGGAGTATCGATCTCATCGCCGACCGGGGCGCCGTTAAGGTCGGTTCAACTTCGGGTAGTACATTCTCAGGCGGTCAGGTCAATGCGGGTCGTGGTGGCGTGGGCATCGATGCGCGTGACGAGATCGCCACCGGGAACGTCACGGCGTCGAACTGGGTCAAGATCGGCTCTGAGTCCAGTAAGGTTTCTTTGGGGAATGTTTCCGCCAGCGCAGCCCACTCGTCGGATGATGAGTGCAACGGTAAGTCGGTGTGTATTGGCGCTGCGTTCGACTCGGCGAACGGCAGCGGTCAGACGCTGACGGTCGGGTCGGTGACGGCCTCTGCCGGCGATGTGTTGCTGTTCAGCCGTAATGGAGTTACTGCCAACGGAGCGGTGACGGTCTCGCGCGGCGAACTCGTGGTCTCGGGCGGTTCAGGTGCGGTGACGGCGTCGGGTGCGCTGACGACGGGCACGGGCGCCACGACGGACGCTAACTATGGCGTCAAGGTAGACGGCGCAAGCCTTGCACTGCAGAACGTGACCGCGAGCGGCAACATCGATCTCGCCGCCAATTCGACGACAGGCACGATCACGACTGGCACCCTCGCGGCGCGACGTAATTTGACCGTTCAGAGCATCGGTGGTTTTGCAGTCGGCGGCGACAAGATCGCTGGAACCCCAGAGTCGGTTCGACTGACTTCGAGCGCGGGCAGTGTGTGTGTTGGCACCGTGGTGGACGGTCGCTGCACGGGCTCGACATTGACCCGCGACACGACGCTGGTCATCGATGGTGCGACGGGGGTGACCACGGGCGATCTGTCCGTGCGCAGCGTCAATGTCAGCGCCGCGGGTGGCAGCGCGACTCTGGGTCAGGTCACCACGACCGGTGCTGTGTCGGTATCAGCTCGCGATGCGTTGTCAGCGCGTGGTGTGGTGGCGACGGGCAGTGTGCGGTTGGCGTCCATCAATGACGCCGTTCGTGTGACTGAGACCATCACGTCTCAGCAGAGCTCGGTAACGGTGGCGGCCAAAGGCTTGGTGGAAACCGGAAATGTGACAGCCGGTACATTCCTCGATATGCAGTCGCGTGCGGGTGCATTAAAGACCGGGAACCTGGCTGCGCGGTCTGCGCAGACGGCGACGACCAGCGCTACGGCGAACACTACGAACCCGTGCATCGGTACGGCAATCTGCATTCAGACGGGTACAGATTCTGCGGCGGCGAATCCTGCCGCGCTTACGGCAAGCGTTGGGGCCGTCGAGGCTGCAGCCGGCAATGTTCGCCTCGACGGGCGTGGCGGTGTTGAAGCAGGCTCGGTCCTCGCGAACGCAGGCTCCGTGGTGTTCAGTTCGAGTGATGGCGGTGTGCGCGCAGCAACAGTGCGCGCCGCAGCCCCTGTGTCGGTCGTGACTGCTTCGGCGGCTACGGTAGCTTCGGAGGTCCCGCGATCGACAGTCGCGGCAAGTGTGACTTCGTCCAGCGTCGAGGCACTCGCCAAGGGGTCGATTATTTTGGGTGACGTGACGTCGGCGGGTGCCGTGACTCTGCAGTCGGTCGAGGGCAGCGGTGGCGTCACCGCGGGATCTATCGATGCCGGCACCTCTGCAGCAGTGAGTGCGGGTCAAGGCACGGTGACAGTCGCGAAGGTTGCAGCGAAGTCGGGCAATCTGAAGGTTGTCGGCAAGAACGCGGTGAAGACGGGCGATGTCACGGGCAGTGCCGCGGTCGACCTCGCCTCTGAGAGCGGCACGCTGGAATCGAGCGCCGTGAATGCGGGCGGCGTGGCCAAGCTCGCGGGTGCGAGTGGTGTGACAGTTGCCTCGATCAAGGGCGCCTCGGTTGATGCGCAGAGCTCGGGCGGCGGCGTCACGGTCGGCACGGGGACGGGCAGCAGCTTTGTCGCGGGCACCGTAACGGCGACGAGCGGTGCGGTGAACGTCGCGGCCTCGAAAGATGTGATTGCAGGCGCCATCGATGCGGCGACCTCGGCGACTGTGAGTGCGGCTCAAGGTGCCGTGACGCTGGCGAATGTCGCAGCGAAGTCGGGCGATCTGAAGATCGTCGGCAAGAACGCGGTGAAGACGGGCGATGTCACGGGTAGTGCGGGCGTTGAGCTCGCATCAGACAGCAGCGCGCTGGATGCCGGTGCCGTGACTGCCGGTGGAACCGCGAAGCTTTCGGGTGTAAGCGGCATTAAGCTCGCGTCGATCCGTGGTGGAGCGGTGGATGCCACCTCAAGTGCCGGCTCTGTGGCGGTCACGGGTGGTGTCACCTCGACGACTGCGGGCGTGAAGCTGGATGGCCGCGACGGTGTGACGAGTGGTGCGATCGATGCGGCGACGAGTGCGACCGTGACGGCAGCGCAGGGCGCTGTAGCCGTCGCGGCAGTCAATGCCGGCGGCGCACTCGCTGTGAGCGGATCGAACGGCGTATCGGTGGCCTCCGCCAGGGGTGGCTCGGTCGATATGCTCGCCTCCGCTGGTGCAATCCGTGTGGGCACTGGCACCGGCAGTGATTTCGTCGCCGGTTCGGTGACATCGACTGCAGGCGGTGTAGGCCTCGTCGGTCGCGATGGCGTGACGGTCGGCGCCATCGATGCTGCGACATCTGTACGACTGCGCGCCGATGCCGGCCGGGTTACGGTAGGTCGGGTACGAGCATTCAACGGACTGATCGACATTGCCTCGCGTGACGATGGCTCGAGCGGCGAGTTGGAGGCCAGCGAAGACATCAGTGTCGTCTCGACCAATGGCAACGTTCGGGTCGGCGGCGCGAAGTCGCGTGCCGTGGTGGTGACTGCCGCGCGTGACGTTGCCGTGGCCGGTGCCGTCAACGCTGAGCGCGGCGCTGCATTCACGGCTGGCAGCCGATTTGCGAACACCGCAGCCGTTCGTGTGACCAACGGCACGCCGGGTGACGGCAGTGGTCCGTCAGGCTTCGGTGGCATCGACATTCGTGCTGCGGATGCAGAGGTTGGCGCTGAACTCTTCGTGCGCGGTGCGGGTGTCAACATTCGCGGTACGGGCGCAGGTGGCGTCGTCATCGGCGATGGGGTAACGGCGCCCGCAGGTGCATTGCAGTTGAGTAATGCCGAAGTGCAGCGTATCGACGCGGGCAGCCTTGCAATACGCTCGGGTCCGAGCACGGCTTCAGGTCGGGATCTGGTTGTGGGAGATCTTTCCCTCGATCGATCGAAGATTCCGCAGTTGCTGCTCTCGACCGGTAAAGGCGGTCAGGTTCGGGTGACGGGTGCCGTCCGAGGTTCGGGCGCACCAGCGGTGAGCATCGGTGAGTCGACGGTTCGACCCGACGGCGTCGAGATCACGGGGTCCTTGGGTGCCACCGACGCGGCGCTCGGTACGGTGCAGATTCGTTCGGGCGCAGATGTCCTCATCGGCACCCAAGGGTTCGTCGATGCCGCCAAGGCGGCTGCCGACAAGACTACATTTGATGTGCAGTCTGCTTCAGTGGCCAATGCGGGCACCGGCAACACTAGGCGCCTTTTCCTAGTGGCCGGCGCGACAGCGTTCGATGCGCCCGGATTCATCCTTCAGCAGAACACGGGAACGTCAGGCAACAACGGTGACGGTTTGCGCATCGGTGTGCCCTCGGGTGATGTCACCGCAACCTTCGCGAATGGCACTGCGCCGCGCCGCATCGCTGTGTTCGGCAGCGTGGTCGATGCCGATGGCAAGGCGCTGACGTCGTCGAGCGCTGCTGTAGCGAAGGGGTTGCTGCCTGCCAACGTGACGGCCAACGATGTGTGGCGATTGAACACCTGCATCATCGGCACGGGCGCCGCCTGTGCGGCCACGAACTTGCTGCCGCCGCCGACGCAGCTGGTACAACCGCCTGTTACGCCACCGCCGGCGGCGCCCGCGACCCCGAGCACGCAGACCTCGCCCACCGCGAGCACGGCACCGCGCGCCACGAGCACCAGCAGCTCGAGCAGTGGTTCGAGCAGCTCGGGCAGTTCAAGCGGTAGTTCGAGCAGCGGCTCAAGCGGTTCCAGCGGATCGGATGGCTCAGGCAGTTCCGGTGGTTCGGGTACTTCGGGAAGCTCGGATGGTGGATCGAGCGGCAGCTCTGATGGCTCCAACGGTAGCAGTTCTGACGATCAGTCCGCTTCGAACGATGAGAGCGCTGCCGAGGACGAGAGCGACACTGAGGATACGCAGGAGCAGGAGCCGACCGAGGAAGAGGAGCAGGCCGCGAACGAGGAAGAGGCCACCGAAGAAGCGGCCGCGCAAATTGCCGACGCGGGAACGCAGCAGGAAGAGGAAAGCCTGAAGCCTCTCGAGGTGGATGCGGGTTCACGCGATCTGCTGAAGCCCGATACGGATGGCGGTATTCGTGAGCCGGGCGTGGGCTCGGCTAACGAAGACCTCTGGCCGCAAGAACCGCTGCCCACGCCGCCCTCCACGCCATGAGTCGCTCGAGTCACGCGATCAGATGGTTCACCGCGGTGGCAGTCAGCGCAGCCGTCGCGATGTTTGCGGTCGGCGCGCCCGCCGCAACCCCAGTGTGGGTGAGCAAGCCCTCGGTCAACCTGGGTGCGGATCCCACCGGTCGTGCCTGCACCGCGCGACGCTTGTACGGTGATCCGCTGCTGCGCGACGGCGGGCGCGATCTCGCTTACGACATCAGCTGCGGTCGTGCCGGTGGCGTCGGGCGTATCTACGTGCTCGGCAGCCGACCTAAGGATGACGCGCTCAAGGGCTGGCGGGACGCCGTGGCCCCGCTCTGCGTGGGACCTCGGCCGCAGGAGTGGTCTCCGGAGGGTGTGACGGCAGAGGTCAGTTTCTTTTGTGCGGGTGGTACAAGTGCCGGCGAACGCCCCGCGACCATCTTGCTGGCGGCTTCGAGCGCGCGTGGCCTGGTTGCGGGTGATTCGCCACCGGCGTCGGCGCCCGTTGTGGAACGCGCCATCCGCATCTTCGCAGGCGTCGAGCCCGAGCCTACCAAGGCGCGATC
>Ga0192647_101044_pt1 | contig 18584 bp, 18 predicted proteins | sample LauGreFa1BDMLBSN_2_FD_133046 | JGI IMG/M metagenome (GOLD analysis project Ga0192647, IMG submission 133046) | Freshwater lake microbial communities from Lake Michigan, USA - Fa13.BD.MLB.SN - reassembly | ecosystem: Environmental > Aquatic > Freshwater > Lake | place: Lake Michigan, USA...
AGGCTATTTGCATCCGGTGCTGGCCGGTGGCGCCATGGCGCTCAGCTCGGTCAGTGTGATGGCCAATGCCTTGTTGCTCAAGCGTTGGAAAGGGCCTTGAGGGTTTTATGGGCAGCAGGTGGCGCTAAGGCGCTGCCTGCTGCAACTGGCGGCCCAATGCGGTTGCTAGCAAGCTAAGCCACTCGCCAAGCGAAGGTGCTTTTTAAGACTTGAGCGCTGGATAGTCGGTGTATCCCTTGTCACTACCGCCATAAAACGTCATGCGGTCCGGCGTGTTGAGTGGGGCACCTTGGCGCATACGCTCGGTAAGGTCGGGGTTGGCGATAAACAGGCGCCCAAAAGACACCAGGTCCGCGCCTTCGGCCAAGGCTTTTTCGGCCAGGGCCTGGTCGTAGCCGTTGTTCACCATCCAGGCGCCTTGGCCGCCTGCGTTGCGGTAGGCCTGGCGCAAAGCCGCGTAGTCAAAAGGCCCGTCGCCCTGCTGGTAATCGCGCTCGGCAATCGTCGAGCCTTCAATCACATGCACATAGGCCAGGCCCATGGGCCCGAGCGCTTGCACTACATGCGTGAACAAGGCTTTGGGCTCGGGGTCAAACGCATCGTTCGCTGGCGTAACAGGCGAGAGGCGTAGTGCGCAGCGCGGCCCGCCAATTTCCTCGCACAAAGCCTGCATTACCTCGATGAGCAAGCGCGCCCGGTTGGGCACCGGCCCGCCATAAGCGTCCTCGCGGTGGTTGCTGCCCGAGCGCAAAAATTGGTCAATCAAATAGCCGTTAGCTGCGTGTAGTTCTACGCCATCAAAACCTGCGGCTACCGCATTGCGCGCAGCATGCCGGTAGTCCTCCACGATGCCGGGAATTTCTTCGATGGCCAAAGCGCGTGGCGCCGAGGTGGCGACGAATTTAGGAGCGCCATCTTTGATAAGCACGGTCTTGGTGTTCGCGGTAATCGCCGAGGGCGCGACCGGCGCCTGGCCTTCTGGCTGCAAGTCCACATGCGAGACGCGCCCTACATGCCAAAGCTGCATAAAGATGCGTCCGCCTGCCGCATGCACCGCTGTGGTAATGGGTTTCCAGGCCTCTACCTGCGCATCGCTCCAAATGCCGGGTACGTCAGAATAGCCTTGCGCCTGGTGGCTGATCGCCGTGGCTTCGCTGATGATCAGGGCCGCACCTTGTTGCGGGTCGGCGCGCTGCGCGTAGTAGCGGGCCATGCCCGCATGCGGCAAGGAGCCAGGTGCGCGGTTGCGCGTTAGGGGTGCCATAACCAGGCGGTGTGGCAAGTCAAGAGCGCCTACGCGCAGGGGTTCAAACAAATCGGCCATGGTGTGTGTTTTCCTGTCTTCCTTGTGCTCGGGTGCCGGTGTATCGCTTGCGAATTGCCTGCGCAATGCAGGCCTCACAATCGGGCGACTGATGAATTTTTTGGAGTGTATGTGCAAGCTTCCCCAGGGCGCCTTTTTGCCCTCGCATTGGCTTTGTCCGTAGGGGCTGCGCTTTCATTGGGCATTACCCGTTTTGCTTACGGCTTGTTGCTGCCCGCCATGCGCGAGGATCTGGTCTGGAGCTACACCTTGGCCGGCGCCATGAACACCGTCAATGCAGCGGGTTATTTGATGGGCGCTTTGCTTGCCCCTTGGGCCTTGCGGCGTTGGGACCCGGTATTGCTTTTGTCGCGCGGCGCATTGGCGGCGACCGTGTTTATGGGTTTGAGTGGTTTTTTTACCGATGCTTCGGTGTTGTTGTTGCAGCGTTTTCTGGCGGGCGTTGCCAGCGCTTCGGTGTTTGTCACCGGCGGCTTATTGGCCGCACGCCTGGGCGCCCGTGATCCGCAGCGCGCTGGCTGGCTGCTTGGGGTGTATTACGGCGGTACCGGTTTGGGTATCACGGTGTCTGCACTCTTGGTGCCCTGGGCTTTGGAGTTTTTTGCGGCGCAGTCGCATAGCTGGCGCTACGCTTGGTGGTTGATGGCGGCGGTGTGTTTTCTAGGCAGCTTGGTCTTGCGTTGGCCTGCCAAACAGTTGGCTGATGGCGCACCTGCGGGCCAGCAGGCGCAGCGCCATCAGGTGGCCTTACGGCCCTTGTTCTATGGCTTGGCAGGCTATGGCATGTTTGGCGTCGGCTATATCGGCTACATGACTTTTGTCGTCGCTTTGTTGCGCGCAGAGGGTAATAGCACCCAGGCCATCGCAGTCTTTTATGCCGTGCTCGGCTTGGCGGTGATGGCGTCATCGCGCGTGTGGGCGCGTTTGTTGGATCGCGAAAAAGGCGGGCGTGCCATGGCGCTGCTTAACGGCTTGTTGGGTATGGCTACGCTCTTGCCAGCGGTGTCCGATAACTTCACCGTGTTGATGTTTTCGGGCATTGTGTTTGGGGGAGTGTTTTTATCTATCGTCGCCTCCAGTACCGCTTTGGTGCGGCACAACTTGCCACAACACCAGTGGGCCGCCGGTATCAGCGCTTTTACGGTGGTGTTTGCAGCGGGTCAGATCGCCGGGCCTACGATGGTAGGTTGGATCGCTGATGGTGAGGGCGGTCTGGCGCGCGGTCTGTTGGTTTCTGCGTTTGCGCTGTGGGTAGGGGCGGGTTTGGCTTGGCGGCAGAAGCCCTTGGCGCCACACTAGACCTAAGCGCCTAGATCGCTTCATTGTTTAAGATGCTTTAGCTGACTGGTTGGACTGGGATTGTGGAGTTTTGCGCCCCCTACTTAGCTTATCGACGTGTTCCTCAACAATAAGGTCGTTACAAAAATTAGCGGTCTTAACAAGGGCCTTGTGGAAGCTCATTTTGCACATCCGGTGGATGATAAATGTACTAATGCGTCGACAGGGTTCGCTTGAAAGCCGGCAGCAAAAAATTTAGATACGTTGAAAAGCAGTAAGGTTGAGCGGCCCCACTTTCTTTTTCTCTGGCCCCAAAGCTGCGCTATCGCCGCCATTTGTCTACGCCTCTCTGGCGGCACATATTTGCATGTGGCACCCAATCCCGAGTGGCCCAGGTTGTGGCTCAGCCTGTCTAGTGGTAACTCCAGGGTGATCTGGTCGATTGCTATGGTCTGTTTTAGCCAATGGGTAGTTTCCGTGCCAAGCCGCTCCGCGGCCATTGGACCTTGGAGTTTTCCTAGGTTTTTTACCTGTTCACCGGGCGAACACCACTGAACAATACTTGGAAGGACGGGGTGCGCAAAATGGGAGTCCTAACCCAAAGTTCGCGAAACAACCCCATGTCTAGCATGAATTCTGCTAAGCAACTCTTTCTTTAAATTAACAGGGATCAAGTCGATCATTTGTATGCCCCTAAGCCCATCAAATTTAGTAAGAATTTTGATAAACATAGTACAATAAAATGTCAATGTTATATTGATATTTTTTACACTTAGGATCACAATGAAAAACTTTTTTATCGCCGCTGCTATTGCAACATCGTTCGCTGCCCCTCAAGCTTTTGCGCAAGCTAAGAACTTGGAAGGACTTAGCGTTGGGGGCAATCTAAATTTGATTTCCACGACGACAGAAGCACCACTTGGCGTATATCGCCTTAACGGTATTGGTCAAGGAGCGACAAATGCAGGATTGCAAGCTGCTTACAGTTATGCGGTTTCTGATGTTTTTCTTTTGTCTGTTGGTGGAACATATAACTTGGGGGATGTTGACGCTGGAACATACACGTCTAATGGATCCACTATTACTTTTAGCTTGCAAAATGGTATGTCTTTATATGCTGAACCTGGCTTTATGTTGAACGATAAAAATCTTGGCTATGCGAAAGTTTCTTACAACAGAGCAAGTGCTAAAGGTCAGACAGGAGCAATATCCAGTACGCAAGACATAACGGGGAATGGATTCGGATTTGGTATCCGTACGCTGTTGAGCAAGAATTTGTTCTTGCAAGTTGAAGTAGATCGTATTCAATTTGGCAGCGCGCGATTTTCGGGGGCTACAGAAGACTTTAAATCAAGCGCCACTATGGGCAGCCTTGGTATAGGCTACAAATTCTAAGGTTTACTGATTTTTACGCCCACGTAAAGTGGGCTTTTTTTGCCTAGAAGTGGAAGATCACTTGTTTGACACTGCCAAGGTGTACCGTATCTTCCATTTGCTAATGCGCAGCAGCGCCTGACGAATGGGTTGCGTGTCGCATGTGTTTTTTGTAAGGCACTAGTGTTGCGCCCGGCGACACTGCTTATTCAAGTTGGTTTGAGTGCCTGGCGACCAGAGCGATCCACTTACTCGGCCCGATTGCGATGATGGCCTGTTGTCGAACCGTGCAACGCTGCGTTTGTGCGCTAGCCAAGGAGTTGACGGCTTTGCTTTGCGATAGATCTAATGCTGTTCGGTTTGCGAAGTTGCAAGTGCGATCTAGCCGCGATGCTAGGCTCTAAAACTACTGTCTATGCGGTCGAGTTTGCGCAGCATCGCGGGCCAAGCAAATGCCCCGCCGATGCCATTGCTTTGGGTGCGCATCGCGTGCCCCACGCCGTCGATGATGCGCGGGTCTACCTGGGTGAGTTCGCCGCCCGCTTGTGCGCTGATCTGGATCTGGCAAGTGGACTCAAAGTTGTACATCAGCAAAAAAGCCTCGGGAATGGATGTGCCCACGGTGAGCAGGCCGTGGTTGCGCAGCATCAGATGGTTGGCGCTGCCCAGGTCGGCTTGCAGGCGCGGTTTTTCATCGTCGCGCAGGGCTACGCCTTCGTAGCTGTGGTAGCCCAAAGAGGCCAGCACAAAGGTCGATTGTTGGCTGATGGGCAGCACACCACAGACCTGGGCGCTGACCGCCACGCCCGCGCGGGTGTGGGTGTGTAGCACGCAGCCGGCGTCTTCGCGCACCGCATGCACCGCGCTGTGGATGACAAAGCCAGCCGGGTTGACCGGGAAGGGCGAGTCCATTAATTTGTTGCACTGCTGGTCCACTTTGATCAAGCTGCTGGCGGTTATTTCTTCAAACAGCAAGCCGTAAGGGTTGATCAAAAAATGGTGCTCATCACCGGGCAGGCGTGCGCTGATGTGGGTGAAGATGAGGTCGCTCCAGCCATAGGCGGCGACCAGACGGTAGCACGCGGCCAGGTCCACGCGTAATTGCCATTCTTGCTCGCTGACTTGGTCTTTGATCGAGGGGATATGCATACGAAAACTCCTGTGGGTGTGCGCTTCACTCTAACCCAAAGGTGTGGCCTGCGTACCTAGGGAAATGACTAGGCCATCACGTTTGCGACAGCGCCGCCTAAAATGCAGTCCCCTCCTTGATTTGGACCGCGCGCCATGCTGTACCCCCAACACTTTGATGTGATCGTTGTCGGCGGCGGCCATGCCGGCACCGAAGCGGCACTGGCGGCAGCGCGCATGGGCTGCAGCACGCTATTGCTGACGCACAACATCGAGACGCTGGGGCAGATGAGTTGCAATCCCTCGATAGGCGGAATCGGCAAAGGCCACTTGGTCAAAGAAGTCGATGCCCTGGGCGGCGCGATGGCGCTGGCGACCGACGAGAGCGGCATCCAGTTTCGTATTCTCAATTCCAGCAAAGGCCCTGCGGTGCGCGCCACCCGCGCCCAGGCCGATCGGGTGCTCTACAAGGCAGCGATACGCCGCATGCTGGAAAACCAGCCCAATTTGTCCTTGTTTCAGCAAGCAGTGGACGATCTGCTGGTGGAGGGCGACCGTGTCGTGGGGGCGGTTACGCAAATTGGAATTATTTTTAAAGCCACCACGGTCGTGCTGACCGCCGGCACGTTTTTGGACGGCAAGATTCATGTCGGCATGAACAACTACGGCGCGGGCCGCGCCGGGGACCCGCCAGCGGCGCGTCTGAGTGCCCGACTTAAGGAACTGAAGCTGGCCCAAGGCCGTCTCAAGACCGGCACGCCCCCGCGTCTAGACGGGCGCACCATCGATTTTTCGCGCTGCCTGGAGCAGCCGGGCGATGGCATGCCCGGCGGTATGGGCGCGCAGTTGCCTGTATTTAGCTTCATGGGCAGGGCAGCGCAGCACCCGCAACAAGTGCCGTGCTGGATTACGCATACCAATGCGCGCACGCATGAGATCATCCGCAGCGGCTTTGACCGCAGCCCCATGTTTACCGGCACCATCGAGGGCGTGGGCCCGCGCTATTGCCCCAGCGTGGAAGATAAGGTGAACCGCTTTGCTGATAAAGAAAGCCACCAGATTTTTCTAGAGCCCGAGGGCCTGAGCACCCATGAGTACTACCCCAACGGCATCTCCACCAGCCTGCCTTTTGACATTCAGTACGACTTGGTGCGCAGCATGGCGGGGCTGGAGAAGGCGCATATTTTGCGGCCCGGCTATGCCATCGAGTACGACTACTTTGACCCGCGCGAGCTCAAAAGCAGTTTCGAGACGCGCGCTATCCGGGGCCTCTTTTTCGCCGGGCAGATCAACGGTACTACCGGATATGAAGAGGCGGCGGCGCAGGGCTTGTTTGCTGGCATTAACGCCGCCTTACAAGCCGGTGCCCGCACCAGCTATACCGGTGACACCTGGCTGCCCGCGCGCGACCAGGCCTATATCGGCGTGTTGGTCGATGATCTGATTACCAAGGGCGTGACCGAGCCTTACCGCATGTTTACCAGCCGCGCCGAGTTCCGCTTGCAGTTGCGCGAAGACAATGCAGACGCGCGCCTGACCACGGCAGGCCGTGCGCTGGGCCTGGTAGACGACGCGCGCTGGGAGGCTTTCAGCCGCAAGCAGGACGCTGTTTCACGTGAAACCGAACGCCTGCGCAGCCTGTGGGTCAGCCCCAAAAACTTGGCTGCGCTGGAGGCCGAACGCGTACTGGGCAAGGCTTTGGAACATGAATACAGTCTGGCCGATCTCTTGCGCCGCCCGGAAGTGGGCTACGCGGATTTGATGGCCATGGCGGGTGGCCGATTCGCTAACCCTGATTTTCCGGTGGCGGTCCCGGCGCAGGACGTTTTTGTGCAAAGCGTCATCGAGCAAGTAGAGATTGCCATCAAGTACGCCGGTTATATTGATCGGCAAATCGAGGACGTGGGCCGCGCCGCGCATTACGAAAACTTGCGCCTGCCGGAGACCTTGGATTACATGCAGGTATCTGCGCTCAGCATCGAGGCGCGCCAGCGCCTGAACAAGCAGCGCCCCGAAACCCTGGGCCAGGCTTCGCGCATGTCCGGTATCACCCCAGCCACGATTTCGCTCTTGCTCATCCACCTGAAAAAAGGCAACTTCCGCGAGTTTGCGGCCAAGCCACCGCAGCCTGCGACCGAGGCGGCGCAGTGAGCATCAGCCTGGCGGCGGGCCTGGATGCAGGTCTGAAAGCGCTGGCTCTAGACCTTGGCTCGGCGCAACGCCAGGCCTTGCTGGACTACCTGGTCCTGCTACAAAAATGGAACCAGGTCTATAACTTGACCGCGGTGCGCGACCCGCAAGCCATGCTCAGCCACCATCTTTTGGATTGTTTGGCCGTGGTCGCGCCGCTGCGCACGCAACTGGCAAGGCTGGCCGTGACGGCTCCCATACGCCTGCTCGATGTCGGCTCTGGCGCCGGTTTGCCAGGCCTGGTGTTAGCGATTTGCCTACCGCAATTGCAGGTCGATTGCGTGGACACGGTGGCCAAGAAGGCCAGCTTTATTCAGCAAGCCGCCCTCAACCTAGGCCTGGCTAATCTGCGCGGCCTGCATGCACGGGTGGAAAGTTTGACCGTCGCCTACCACGTGGTCAGTGCCCGCGCGTTTTCGTCTTTGCCCGATTTGGTGGCGGGTTCGGACAAAGCCTTGCTGGCCGGCGGACTCTGGATGGCGATGAAGGGTAAAACCCCGGACGAAGAAATCCAGGCGCTACCGCCGAATGCGCAGGCGTTCCACGTGGAACCTTTGCAAGTGCCGGGCCTGGATGCCCAGCGCTGCATCGTCTGGATGCGCCGCGCGAGTGCATAGCCAAGTGCTGTTCCACGTGAAACGTTTGATCACGTAAACTCGCCCCCTTGTTTCCTGAGGGTTTGCGATGCTGGGCGTCACCGATTACGGCACTTTTGTGGCTGCCGTGCTGATATTTCTTCTGATTCCCGGGCCGGGCAATTTGGCGCTGGTGCTCTCCACCAGCAAAGGCGGCATACGCGGCGGCTTGGCGGCGACCTTGGGCGTCATCCTTGGCGACCAAGTTTTGATGTGGATGGCGGTGGCCGGTGTGGCCGCCTTGCTCAGCCACTACCCGACGGCGTTTCATCTGGTGCAATGGGGTGGCGCTGCGTACCTGGCCTGGCTGGGGGCTTATATGTTGTTTGCCAAGCCCGGCGCGCCGTCGCCCATCGAGATTCGGCCTAGTCAGTTTTTGCGCCAGGCCTTATTTATTACTCTGCTCAACCCCAAAGCCATTTTGTTTTACATGGCCTTCTTCCCGCTGTTTGTGGACCCGGTGCAGCAGCAGGGCGTCCTCACTTACGGTTTTATGGCTGCGACGATTGCCGCCCTCACTTTTCTGTACGGCCTGGCCGCGACGCTGCTGACCTACTTTTTTGCCGAGCGCGTACGCGCCAGCCCCAAGATCAGCCAGGCGCTGGAAAAGCTGGCCGGCGTCGTCTTGATCGGCTTTGGCGTCAAGCTGGTGGTGTCGCAATAGCCGCACGGCCAATTGCCCCGCCACGGAACCCAGCCCCGTCTCGCCTCTGAAAACCCCCCCTTGTTGAACGACTTTTTACTAAGACAGCCCATGGCCCAGATATTTTGTGTTGCCAACCAAAAAGGTGGCGTCGGCAAAACCACCACCACCGTCAACCTGGCGGCCGGTCTGGCGCTGCAAGGCCAGCGCGTGCTGATGGTGGACCTGGACCCGCAGGGCAATGCCACCATGGGCTCGGGCGTGGACAAGCGCAGCCTCAAGCTTTCGGTGTATGACGTGCTGCTCGAATCCGCCAGCATGGCTGAGGCCATAACCCGCAGCGACAAACTGATAGCGGCCCAATGTAGCTACGACATATTGGGCGCCAACCGCGAGTTGGCCGGTGCCGAGGTCGAGATGGTGGAGCTAGAGCGCCGCGAGCGCCGCCTCAAAGCCGCCTTGGCCGAAATCAATGACCAATATGACTTTGTGCTGATCGATTGCCCGCCTTCACTGTCCATGCTCACGCTCAACGGCCTGTGCTGCGCGCATGGTGTGATCGTGCCCATGCAATGCGAATACTTCGCCCTGGAAGGCCTCACCGATTTGGTCAACACCATCAAGCAAGTCAAGGCCAATTTGAATGACGAATTAAAAATCATTGGCTTATTGCGAGTGATGTTCGATCCGCGTATTACCTTGCAGCAGCAGGTCAGCGACCAGCTCAAAGCGCACTTTGGCGACAAAGTGTTTGACACCGTGATTCCGCGCAATGTGCGCCTGGCCGAAGCGCCCAGCTACGGCTTGCCCGGCGTGGCGTTTGATCCGGCGTCCAAAGGCGCGCAGGCTTTTGTGGCCTTTGCGCAAGAGATGATTCGCCGCATTCCTACTATGTAACAAGAACCCGATGCACGCACAGGTATTGCTCTTGCCCGGTTGGCAAAACTCCGGGCCCGACCACTGGCAAAGCCGCTGGGAAGCGCGCTATGGTTACACGCGGGTGCAGCAACACGACTGGATGCGGCCCTTGCGCGGCGACTGGATGGCGCAGCTTGAAGAGGCCGTGCTCCGCTACCGCCAGCCTTGTCTGCTGGTGGCGCATAGCCTGGGTTGTTTGCTGGTCGCGAGCTGGGCCGCGCATTCGCGCAACACGGCCAAGGTGCGCGGGGCTTTGCTGGTAGCGCCGGGCGATGCAGAGCGCGAAGACTTGCGGCCCATGCTCGCCAGTTGGGCGCCGGTAACCATGCAGGCACTGCCGTTTAGCAGCGTGCTATTTGCCAGCCGCAACGACCCCTATTGCAGCTTTGAACGCGCCAGCGCCATGGCTACGGCTTGGGGCGCACGCTGCATCGACTACGGCATGGCCGGACACATTAACGCGGACTCGGGCCTGGGCGACTGGCCCGAGGGACACGCACATCTCACGCAAATGTTGGAAACAAAGGACGACTCGCATGGCGACTAAAAAACTCAAAGGCTTGGGCATGGGCCTGGAGGCCTTGCTCGGCCCCAAAGTGCAAGACAAAGCCCCCGGCGCGGCAGACGAAAACGCCTTGCCGGTGAGCCTGGCTTTGGATGATTTGGTCGCCGGTCAATACCAACCGCGCACCCGCATGGACGAAGGCGCTTTGTACGAATTGGCCGAAAGCATCAAGGCCCAGGGCATCATGCAGCCGCTGCTGGTGCGCCAGCTCAGCAGCGAGCAAGCACAAGCGGTGCAACCGGCACGTGGCGCCAAGCCGCTGTATGAAATTATCGCTGGCGAGCGCCGTTTCCGCGCGGCCCGCTTAGCGGGATTGGATGCAGTGCCGGTGCTGGTGCGCAATGTGCCCGACCAGGCAGCCGCTGCCATGGCACTGATTGAAAACATGCAGCGCGAAGACCTGAACCCGCTGGAAGAAGCGCAAGGCCTGCAACGCTTAATCAAAGAATTTGGCCTGACGCATGAAGCTGCTGCCCAATCGGTAGGGCGCTCGCGCAGTGCGGCCAGCAACCTGATGCGCCTTTTGCAACTGGCCGAGCCGGTGCAAGCCATGCTCATGGCCGGTGACTTAGACATGGGCCATGCGCGCGCTTTGTTGGCCTTGGACAAGGCCACGCAAATTAGCGCCGCCAACCAGATCGTGGGCAAAAAAATGTCGGTCCGCGAAGCCGAAAGTCTGGTGAAAAAACTCGGCGCCGAATTCACACTGACATCGGCCAAACCGAAAAAAGAAAAGTCGCGCGACTTGAAGCGCTTGGAAGAAGAACTGTCCGACACCTTGGCCGCCGAAGTGGAAATCCGCATCAAAAAGCGCGTCAAACGCAATGGCCGTATGGACGATATGGGCGAGATGGTGATCCAGTTTGGCTCGCTCGATGCGCTCAATGGTTTGGTGGAGCGTCTGTTGCCGCAAGCGGAACGTTAAACCGTGTTCGACACCCCGCCCGAAGCTACTGCCAGCGGCTGGCGCAAAGCGCCGCCCTGGCCTGCGCCTGCGCTCTTGTCGTGGGGCGCAAGCTGGATTTTGTTTCGGTTTTTAAACATCCAGGGTTGGCCGCCGGTGTGGGTTTTGGTCATGTCTGCGGCGGTAGGCGTATTGCTAAGCGTGTGGGGCAACAGTTGGTGGCGCAAGCTGTTCATCGCAGGGGGTTTCCCGGTATCTTTTGCGCTCAGTTTGCAAGTGCTGGGACAAGGCGATATGCCTAGCTGGATGTGGCTATTGCCGCTGGCCATCATGCTCTTGGTCTATCCGGTCAATGCCTGGTCGGATGCGCCCTTGTTTCCCACGCCAGCCAAGGCTTTGTTGGAGCTGCCTACGCATGCGCCGCTGCCGGTGGGCGCAAAGATAGTGGACGCCGGTTGCGGCATGGGCCATGGTTTGCGTGCTTTGCGATTAGCCTATCCGCAAGCGCAGTTTTATGGCTTGGAGTGGAGCGTGGTGTTGCGCTGGTGGTGCGCGCTGCGCCTGCCTTGGGCGCGCATACGCCGCGCCGATATTTGGGAGGCCGATTGGTCTGGCTACGACATGGTCTATGCCTTTCAGCGCCCCGAAAGCATGCCGCGTGCGGTGGCCAAAGCGGCCAAGCAATTGCGCCCTGGCGCGTATTTGGTGAGCCTGGATTTTCAGGCGCACGACTTGGTAGAAAAAGCGCGCTACCAAGCGCCCAATGGCAAAATGGTTTGGATCTACCAAACGCCCTTTGTCTATGCCCATGATTGACGCAACCCAGCCGGACGCACAGCCTGCCAACAAGGTACAGGCGACGGACGTGTTGCTGTTGGCCATGGCGACCTTACTAGAACAGCGCGACACGCAAACCCACCAGCATTTGCTGCGCGTGCACGCCTATGTGGGTGTGCTGGCGCAAGCGCTGCAATCGCATCCGCGCTGGCTGGCTTTGCTCACGCCTGATGACATCCGCCACTTGTTGGCTAGCGTCTGGGTGTATGACATGGGCACGCTGTCCGTGCCCGAGCGCGTTTTGCTCAAGCCCGGTGTCTATACCCCCGATGAGCGGCGCGCCATGCAAGCGCATACGGTGCGCGGATTTGCCGCCTTGCAGCAGTCGGAAAAAACTATGCTGTACAGCGACCATGCGCTGCGCGTGGCCAAAGAGGTAACACTCTCGCACCACGAACATTGGGATGGTCAAGGCTACCCGCAAGGCTTGCAAGGCACGTCGATTCCGCCTTCAGCGCGCATCATGGCCGTGGCCGATGCGTATGACGCGATGGTGAGCAGCAAAGTCTACAAAACCACCCTGACGCATGAGCAAGCTTTATCCCAGCTCCGGCAAGAACGCGGCGTGCAGTTTGACCCCGATGTGGTCGATGCCTTTATCAACCAAGGCCACGCCATGCGACTGATCGCGCAGCGTCTGGCCGATACCGAGCAAGACCTGCAACGCAAAATGGAATTTTTGGATGACGCACTGGCTGAGCCGCCAGTCGCCTGAACCCGCGGTAAGCAAATCACCGCGCATACCGCATCACCTTTTGCAGCCAGCCTGCAAGCAACCTACCGAAAGCACACCCCATGGGACAACGTTTGACACAAATTGCCACCCGAACTGGCGACAACGGCACCACCGGATTGGGCGATAACTCCCGCGTATCCAAAAATAGCTTGCGCGTGCACGCCATGGGCGAGGTCGATGAACTCAATAGCCACATCGGCGTGCTCTTGTGCGAAGAAATGCCCGAGAGCGTGCGTAGCGTCTTGGTGGAAGTGCAACACCAGTTGTTCAACTTGGGCGGCGAACTGTCCATCCCCGGTTTTGAGTTGCTCAAGCCCGAGGCGGTGTTAGCGCTAGACCAGGCCCTGACGCATCACAACGAACACCTGCCCAAGCTGCAAGAGTTCATCCTGCCCGCAGGCAACCGCGCTGCATCGCTAGCGCATGTATGCCGCACCGTAGCCCGCCGCGCCGAGCGCGCTGTGGTGGCGCTGGGCAACGAAGAAGCTTTGAAAGAGGCCCCGCGCCAGTACTTGAACCGCTTGTCCGACCTGATGTTTGTGCTGGCCCGTGTGCTCAATCGCCATCGCACCGATGGGACTGTGGGGGATGATGTGTATTGGAAGAGTGAGAGGTTGGCGCGGGGGGAGTAGGGCGTGTAAAACAAGTATTCAGGCTTATCAGTTTGTTGGGGGTAACTCTTAGTATCCGGGAACTGCACCCCACGCAATTGAGACACCGGTCTGGTGAGTTACGTTCCTACGGAAGGGGTCGCTCCAGCCACGGCCGCGATGGACTTCCTTTTCAGCCCAAAAGCCAAACACAGCATCACGAACATGCTCACGCCCACAGCAAGATACGCGTGGCTAAAGCCGCTTAGCCCGCCGCCTTCAAAGTCAGCAATGGCGCTGATGCAGGTCACTGCTAACAGTGTTCCCACCGCATTGAAAATATTGATCAGCCCTTGGGCTGTGCCGCGCAGGGTCGGCGGTGCTTCATCAATCGCAATCGCGCGCAGCGCACCGCTGACCACCACACCCAGACCAATACCCACCAGTACAGACGCCACCGCGAACGCGCCAAGGCCGGTCTGTGGCACTGCGCTTTGCAGGTAGCCCAGCGTCAACAGTGCGAAACCAAAAATCACCATATTGCGGGCACCCAGACGGTTTAGTAGCCTTCCTGCCGCCATCGAGCCCACCATGGAGCACAGCACCAAAGGCAGCAGTGCCAGCCCCGCGTGCTCCACGCTGACCCCATAAGCTAGCGTGGCAATGGTGGTTAAAAACACAATGCCACCCATGGAGAAGCCCACGCCCAGCGTCAGCAAATAGACAAAAGCGAGTTGCCGGTTGGCAAACAGCGCAATAGGAATCAGCGCATGCGCCTGGCGCTTTTCAATCGCCACCAAAGCGGCTAGGAGTACGCCACTGGCAGCCAGAAACCAGGGCCATAGCAGCACCCCGGTGGCCGAGTCCGCTAGGCGCGATATCCCCATCACCAAACACAGCAGGAACAACAAGGTGACGGCAATACCCGCTGCGTCGACGGGCCCTGGTGCCGCGTCGCTGCGCTGGCCTGGCAAGCTGCGTGCGCCCAAAACCAGCACAACCAGCGCAACGGGAATATTCACCAGGAACAGCCAGCGCCAGCCCAGCGTGGAGGTAAGCACGGTAGCCAGTGGCGGCCCGAGTACAAAGGCCATGCCGTGGGTGGCACCAAGCAGCCCCAGTACACGGCCCCGCCGCTCGGCGGTGAACACGTCACCAATCACCGCACTGGCCACTGGCGCAATACCCCCTGCGCCAATGCCTTGGATCGCACGGCTGAGCAGCAGCAGGTCAAAGCTGGGGGCCGCAGCGATGCACAGCGAGCCGATGGCGAAAAGCGCCACACTGGCCAGATACACCGGGCGGCGGCCATGGCGGTCGCTGAAGTAAGCCATCAGCGCCGTGCTGCACATCGAACAAAGCGAAAACACGGTAGAAAGCAGTCCGGCAGTCCGGTTGTCGATATCAAAAGCCGCACGCAATGCAGGCAGAACCGGTCCCACGATGGCCGAATCGAGTGCCGCCATGAAGACACCGACAAACAGCACCTGCACTAAGCGTCGCTGGGCCGCATCAGCAGCAGGCAAAGTAGTAGCGGCTTGGGTCTGCTGGCTCATCTAAGTGACGCAATTAGGGGAATTATTTTTTTCGCTGTTTGCGCGCTCGATGCAGAAGCGGCTGCGTTAGCTCTTGCAGCTTGATGGAGCGGTGGGCAACATCCACCTGCCTCGCCGAACCCCCATCATCGCAAGCAATCCATTTAAGCCGCAGGCGCCAAGATCGCCATCGTGATGCGCGAGATGCAGGTCATATTGCCGGCCTCGTCACGCAATTCAATTTGCCACACATGGGTTGTACGCCCGCGATGCACGGAGCGCGCGGTGCCGGTGACCCAGCCTGAGGACACGCCGCGCAAATGGTTGGCATTGATGTCCAGGCCGACAGCGCGGTAGCCTGGCGGGCAGGAAAACGCCGCGCCGCACGAACCCAATGTTTCGGCCAGCACGACGGACACGCCGCCATGTAACAGGCCATAGGGCTGGCGGGTGCGTTCATCCACCGGCACGCGGCCCACGATGTAGTCGTCGCCTACTTCTACAAACTCAATACCCAGGCGCTCGTCCGCGCCATTGCGGGTGTTGGCGGTGAGTAGTTCAACGCTAATAGGTTTTTGCCAAATACGCATGCGGCGCTCGCTTTAAGAAAATGTGCGGGACAACTCGGCAATATGCGCGGGCGAAATGCCGCAGCAGCCGCCCACCATGGTGGCGCCCTGGTCCACCCAGCGTTGCGCCCAGCCGGTGTAAGACAGCGGATCCAGGTCGGCGCGGATGTCCAAAATGACCGCATTGGCCGTGGCTTTTTTGGGCTGCGGCGGGAAGGCATTGGCATACACGCCGATGTCTATGCCTGTGTCGCCAATCACTTGGCGCGCCGCCACGACAGCCGCTTCCATTACTTCGGGTTGGCTGCAATTGAACAGCACGGCTTTTGCGCCCAGGGCCAGCGCTTCGTGCACCGCCACATCGACGGCTTCGCCCGATCGCAGCGTCACCGCATCGCCTTCAGGCTCGTCGTCCAAGGTGAACGAAATCCACAAAGGTTTGGTATTGCTGCCCAGCGCTTCATGCGCGGCGCGGATTTCGGCAATCGAGCTTTGCGTCTCGGCCAACCACACATCGACCAGCGCATCCATGCCTTCAATCAATTTGCGATGTATCGCCACCGATTGCGCATGCACAAATAAATCAGGCCGGTACGAGCCCAGCGCCGGTGGCAGCGAACCGGCTACCAGCACTTTGTGCCCAGCCGCATCAGCGCTGGCCCGGGCCAGTTCGGCAGACAAGCGGGCTAGTGCAACGCCTTGCGCCTCAAAGCGCTCTTGGCCGATATGAAAAGGCACAACCGCGTAGCTATTGGTCGTTAGCACCTGCGCGCCGCTGTGGGCAAACGCATCATGCGCCTGGCGCACAAACCGCGGGCCTTGCATGAGCGCCAGCGCAGACCATTCGGGTTGCTGAAAAGGAGCGCCTATGCGTTTGAGTTCACGGCCCATGCCGCCATCGAGAATTGTGACCATGTGACCCATCTATTAAAGCTCGTCTTGCATCCAGTACCACTTGTACAGAAAGTGCTGGCCCAAACGCCGAAACGGCGCAAGGGCTTCGGAGCGGAACAGCTTGAAGAAATTCGGATATTCCAGGGGCGAACTGTATATGGGAAGTTGGAACACCGCCTGCCCTTGGTCTTTGCCTGCCACGCGCTGCGCAATGCGCTTGCCCGCCCAGGTGGAAAAAGACACGCCATTGCCACCGTAGCCCAGCGCGTGCCACACGGTTTGTGTCGGGTCCGGGCGCGTCAGGCGCGGCATCATGTCGTGGCTCACGTCCACCCAGCCCCACCAGGAATAGTCAATTTGAATACCGGCCAAGGGCGGAAACTTGCGGGCAATCGCGTCCGTCAGCAGTTTCAGATGGGCCGGGCGCTCGGCATCGGCGCCGCTGATGGCGCTGCGGCTGCCTAGTTGCAGCCGGTTGTCGGGCAACAGGCGGTAGTAAAAACGCAAGGTGCGCGTGTCGGTCAAAAAGGTTTGCGACTTGAAATTCGTAGCCTTAAGTTCGCCATCCGTCAATGGCCGCGTGACCACCGAGTTGGACAAAATAGGCAGCAGCTTGTTTTTCAGAATCGGCGTCATGCCTTGGCCGGTATAGCCGCCAGTACAGACTACCACGCGCTTAGCACGCACCACGCCGCCGGGGGTTTGTAAATGGTGCACACCGTTGATGGTTTGCCAGCCTTGCACCGGGCTGGCGGTGTGCACTTTGGCGCCCAGCGCGCGGGCTTTTTGCATCAGACCAAAGGTAAATTTCAGGGGGTGTACGCCCACGCCTTCGGGTTCCCACATAGCGGCGTGTGCGTCGCGCTCGTCGCAATAGTTTTCGTGCAACTCCTCGGTGCTCATCATGCGCGTGCCATAGCCAAAGATGTCGCGGCGCACGCGTGTTTGTTCTTGCAAATACGCCACTTTGGATGCGCGGTGCGCCACATACAAATGCCCGCCATCAAAGGCATTGCAATCGATCTCCTGGGTCAGCGCCCGAAAGTTTTCAAAGCCGGTGCGGATTTCAGTGTCCAGTTTTTTGGCCGTATCCAGGCCCCAGCGCTCGATCCATTGCGAGCGCGTGAGGCGCCCGCTGGCGTTTTGGCCCTGGCCTCCGCTGCGGCTGGAGCAGCCCCAGGCGGTTTGGTTGGCCTCCAACACTACCGCGCCAATGCCATGGTCTTGCGCCAAATACAGCGCGGTGGACATGCCGGTAGAGCCGCCACCGATGACCACCACATCCACGTCCATATCGTGCAACACCGGGCCGTCATCGGGCGGCGGTGTGCCGGCGCTGGCTACCCAGTAAGTGGGAGCATAGTCACGCCCGGCGCCCGGCGTGGGCATGACCAGCGGGTCGTACTGTGGGTCGTAACGCGTATCGGAGGGACGGCTGGGAGGCCGGGCCGTGTGGGCCTGGAAGTGCTGCGCGGTGCTCATGGTGGGGTGCTCGGTGGGTCAGGCGACGGGGGGCAAATTGGGACGGGCTTTGCGGAAAACGTTTTTCACAGCGATCTTGCCATTCTTGAAGGTGAAAACGTCCACGCCATCGGTCTCGACGCGGCTGCCGTCGGCAGCGGTGCCGGTGTAAGTCCATTGCGACACACCAAAGTCGCCGTGCACAAAATGCACGCCATTGCGCCACTGCGCGTCCGCCAGCGTCGCCCAGCCCAGCGCGAAGGCCTTGCGTACTGCTTCGGGGCCCACATGGCGGGCGCCGCAGGCATCGGGGCCACCGGCGGTCATGAAGACACAGTCCTCGCTCATGAAGCTCATAAGGGCATCGAGGTCATGGCGGTTCCAGGCTTCGCTAAAGGCTTCCAAGGTGGCGGTGGTTACAGGCGGGTGGCTCACAGATATTCTCCAAATACGGTTGGCACAAGTTTGAGCCAAGGATAGGGTTCCTACCGGCCTGGCGCTAGAGCCAGATGCGCTTATCGGGCAAGCCAGCCAGGCGCTGGTACCGTGTTTTATTCGCCATGGACAGACTGCTGGCCCGCTGGCTCCCACTGGCCCTTTCTTTATACTGGCTGGCACTATGACCCAGCGCCACCGCACCAAAGACGCCCAATGGGAAAGCCTGTTCACGCTGCCCGATAAGCCGGCCCTGCCTTTGCAGCAGCGCTTGCGCTTGTCGGTGGTGCAATCCATTTTGGATGGCCGTTTGCCCGCGGGCGCTTTGTTGCCCTCGTCGCGCGAACTGGCCCAGGTGCTGGGCCTGAGCCGCAATACCGTCACCGCCGCTTATGCGCATTTGATGGACGATGGCTTTATCGAATCGCGCCCGCGCAGCGGCGTGTTTGTTAGCGATAACGCGCAGGCCGCTGCCAGCAAGCCGCTGGCATTGGGTGTGGGCCGCGGCACGGATGCTGCGCAGGCCAAGGCCGAGGCCCTCGCAGGCGCGGCCCAGCCCGATTGGCAC
>Ga0192647_101047_pt1 | contig 18563 bp, 18 predicted proteins | sample LauGreFa1BDMLBSN_2_FD_133046 | JGI IMG/M metagenome (GOLD analysis project Ga0192647, IMG submission 133046) | Freshwater lake microbial communities from Lake Michigan, USA - Fa13.BD.MLB.SN - reassembly | ecosystem: Environmental > Aquatic > Freshwater > Lake | place: Lake Michigan, USA...
ACTGTAAAGGGAAGAGATAGCTGATAGTTAGTTTTAGGTGCTTTGCTTTAGGCTGCAAGATAAAAGAACTTAGTAAAGCCCTTATGCCTTCATACCGGTTTTTATCTCGCAAATAGTAAGCTTTAGAGAATAATTGATCAGAAAAATTAAGTTCCATTTTCTTTATTCGAACTTTCCATGCTTCTTTTTGAGATTTAAATGTGCGGAGTAGTTGCTGGGTTGCAGCTATTTCGTTATTCATTTGTCTTTGTCTAATTTGATCTAGGTTAAGATTTGGTGGCCAACCAAAATTGTTATCATGAATTCGCCATTGCGTTGCCGGTTCCTTGGTAAGAGCCAGAGTTCCAATGCATGAAGCATGTATGGCCCATGCTGATTCGCTATAGAGACAGTTTTCGTCGAAGCCTCCCGTTATATTCCAGAATCCACGCCTAGCTGCGGGTCTTTGGAAATCGATAGGTACAGTAGTTATGAGCGCATCAAAAAGGTTGCCTGAGAAAAAATAGAGCTTATCTTGTTCTTCGGGATTTGATTTATTGATGACATCACATAAGGAAAAATTACTGCTTTCAGCTACGCTATCAGCATAGGGTCCAAAGGGTTGAACCCTTAAAAATAAACAATCAATATTTGGGTAATTCGAGAATGCCCAAAAAATTCTCTCTAAAGTATTAGGCATTAATAAATCGTCATCATCTAGTATAAGAGTGATTTCACCTTTTGCCGCTTTAACGCCTGCATTCTTGGCTTTTGGAACACCTAGAGCAAAATCATTTCTGTAAAGAGTTACACGTTGGCCTAGTACTCTTTCCAGTTCTGATAGCAAAATGCAAGGAACTGAGCCGTCATCAATTACTATTACTTCAAAATTAGAGTATGTTTGCACAGCGATGCTATTTATAGCTTCTAGTAAAAATGCGGGTCGATTATGTGCTGGAATGACTATGGAAATTAGGATAACGGACTCCAATATATTTTTAGGTGTCTTAAAATAATGAGGAAAGTGGTCAAGGTACTGATACCTTATAGGTCATTATTCCTGATTTGATTGTGTAATTTTTGTTTTAGTACTCTAGAGCAGGTTAGTGAAATTTTAGAAATTTTCAATAGGTTGCATTAGGACTCTTTGTCAATTCAAAGCTCACTAAAATTGCACTAAAAGGTGTTTAATTGATCGCCTTTTTAAGGTGCCATAAATATCTTTTTAAAAAACTGCTGGCTTCTTATTTGAAAATGTTAGAATTGTCCAATAATTATTGATTTAATTCTTAAGTAGAGCTGGTATTTGAATACTCAATTAATCTGCCTGTGTGGTTCAGGTTTTAACTATCAAGAATGCTGTGAGCCATTTCATTCTGGTGAAAAAAAACCGACAACAGCTGTAGCATTGATGCGATCGCGTTATACCGCTTATGTGCTGAGAAATGCGGTTTATTTGCAAGAAACATGGGATGCAACAAGGCGACCTAAGCTGATAGATTTTTCCAAAGAGAAAATAGATTGGTTACGTTTGGAAATTATTGATATTAAAAAAGGTGAAGCGAAAGATAGCAAGGGTTTGGTCACATTTAAAGCATTTTATAGCCAAGAAGGTGAGATGTGCGTTATGAATGAAATTAGTCGTTTTACCAAAAATAACGGCTGCTGGTTTTATCTTGACGGTGTGATTAAATCAATGGGTAAAGTGGATGTGCAATTTAATCACGGTAAGAATGCACTGTGTTCTTGTGGTAGTGGCAAGAAGTTTAAGCGTTGTTGTGGGGCATGATGTAAGGCGTGCTTTGCCCTACTGTTTTGTTAAATTAAAAGTTGTAGGTAGGGCTGGTCTTTGATGAAAGCTTTATTTATGAGCTATCAGATTGGCGGACAATTATGAATAACTACGACAATAGATTGACTTCATTGTAAGTAGTCGTAGAAAATACCCAATTTAAATTAATAACTTTCATTAATATTACGCATGGATAATAGCGTTTCTTCTCAAGACAGTTTAGTCTCAGTACGTAATTTGTCTTTTTCACGTGGGAATCAGAAAATATTTGATAATATTTCGCTTGATTTTCAACGAGGCAAGATTACAGCAATTATGGGGCCTAGCGGTACCGGAAAAACCACTTTACTTAAGTTGATAGGTGGTCAATTGTTTCCTGATAAAGGTACAATTACTGTAGATGGTCAAAATGTTCATAAGCTGCGTCGAACAGAGCTTTACAATCTGCGTAAACGCTTGGGCATGTTATTTCAAAGCGGTGCATTATTAACCGACATGAATGTTTTTGATAATGTCGCTTTTCCTTTACGAGAGCATACTCATCTGCCTGAATCTATGATTCGCACACTGGTGTTAATGAAATTGCAGGCGGTAGGTTTAAGAGGGGCTCGTAAATTGATGCCAAACGAGCTCTCTGGTGGCATGTCCAGACGAGTTGCATTGGCAAGAGCGATCGCTTTAGATCCAATGATGATTCTTTATGATGAGCCATTTACCGGTCAAGATCCGATTTCTATGGGTGTTTTAGTTCATCTTATCAAGTCCTTAAATAGTACATTAGGATTAACCAGTATTATCGTTTCTCATGATGTGCATGATACTTCTGCGATAGCCGATTATATTTATGTGCTATCAGGTGGCAAGATTGTTGGTGAAGGGACGCCTAAAGAAATTCAGGAGTCAGATTCTGAGTGGGTGCAACAATTTATGACGGGTGCGGCAGATGGTCCCGTGCATTTTCATTATCCTGCTAAAGATTATGTTGATGATTTGATGTCATCTGGAAAACGTTACTAATTAAAGTTAATACAAATTACTCGTCGCCATACACTTTAAATCAGATGATTTAATTGTTGTTAGCATACGATAAACTCAATACTACCGATGTAAATAGACTATAAAATGATTCAATTTATACAAAATTTGGGTAGAAATACATGTATCAGTTTTAACAAACTGGGACGATCAACCTATTTTCTGCTTCAGACAATGTCTGGGATGTTCAGTGTCTTGGGACGACCTAGATTATTACTTAATCAGATGTATTCTGTGGGGGTATTGTCTTTTTTGATTATTACCATTTCTGGCTTATTTGTCGGCATGGTCTTAGGGTTGCAGGGATTCTATACGCTTTCTGATTTTGGGGCAGAAGAAACGCTAGGCGTTATGGTCGCAGCTTCTTTAGTTCGAGAGCTGGGACCAGTTGTATCTGCGCTTTTGTTTGCGGGGCGTGCCGGTTCAGCTTTAACTGCTGAGATTGGTCTGATGAAAGCCACCGAACAGCTTTCAGGCATGGAAATGATGGCAGTTGATCCGATCAAGCGAATTATTACTCCGCGTTTTTTGGCAGGATTAATCTCAATGCCTATATTGGCTGCGTTATTTAGTGCTGTGGGTATTATTGGCGGGCAAATGATAGGTTGTGGCTTGTTAGGCGTTGATGAGGGTGCTTATTGGTCACAAATGCAGGCCAATATAGATTTTCAGGATGATATTATTAATGGTGTAATAAAAAGCATCGTATTTGGTTTTGTAACATCTTGGATAGCCTTGTTTGAAGGTTATGATGCTATCCCCACCTCAGAAGGGGTTAGTAGAGCGACTACGCGTACCGTAGTTAATTCAGCTTTTAGTATTTTAGGTCTGGATTTTATCCTGACTGCACTGATGTTTGGAGATAATTAACATGCAGCATACCAGTACCCAGGACACACTTGTCGGGCTTTTTGTCGCCTCAGGGATTGTCGGATTATTTTTTCTTGCTATGCAAGTCAGTAACTTAACCTCATTTGTTGACGAGGATAGTTACACTGTAACTGCGCGGTTCGATAACTCTGGAGGTCTGAAAATTAAGTCTCCAGTATCTGCGGCAGGGGTAAAAGTTGGTAAGGTCAGTTCGATTTACTTGGATCCTAAAACCTATCAGTCTGTAGTCCAGTTAAGTATTAATTCTAAGTTCAATACGCTTCCAGATGATACGACTGCCAGTATTTTTACAGCCGGTTTATTAGGTGAGCAATATGTAAATCTTGAGCCAGGTGGTTCTGATGTTTATTTGCAAAAAAATGGAAAGATTGAGATTACTCAGTCCGCTATTATTTTAGAAAAAGTGATAGGCCAGTTTCTGTTTAAGTCTGCGGAAGAAAAGAAGTGACAAAACTGAGTATAGTTAGTCAGGGCTCAGGCTCTTTTATTGTTAATGGCGATTTAACTTTTTCGACTATTGATATTAATATCTTAAAGTCATTCGCATTTTTAAAAGAAACAAAGCAGGTTACTATTGATCTTGGTCGAGTTGTTTGCACAGATAGTGCGGGACTTGCGTTAATGATGGAATGGATCAAATATACGCGACAACATCGAGTTCAAATAACGTTTAAAAACATTCCTGAGCAGTTGCATAATTTGGCTAAACTCAGTGGACTTGATAAGACGTCGCATTTCGCATCACAAGCAATGGGGGAACATGTTGTTGAATCGTTGCCCAATAAAGAGATGATCTAAAGTACCGATTATGGATAAATTAATAATTACTGGTGGAGCCCGTCTGTCTGGAGAGCTAAGGATCTCTGGGGCGAAAAATGCTGCCCTGCCAATTCTAGCGGCAACTTTACTTTCAGAAACACCTGTCAGTGTTGGTAACATCCCGCACTTACATGATATCACTACGACTATGGAGTTATTGGGTCGTATGGGAGTTCATCTGGTTGTCGATGAGAAAATGAATATCGAGGTTAACAGTAATACGATTACTAGTTACGAGGCGCCTTACGAGCTTGTAAGAACTATGCGCGCTTCCATATTAGTGTTAGGACCTTTATTGGCAAGATTTGGTGAGGCTCACGTTTCCCTCCCAGGTGGTTGTGCTATTGGCTCTAGACCTGTAGATATTCATATTAATGGTTTAATTAAGATGGGCGCTCATATTACTGTTGAGGGCGGATTTATTCATGCAAAAGTCGATCGACTAAAAGGTTGTCGTTTAGTGCTTGAACAAATCACTGTTACCGGGACAGAAAATTTATTGATGGCAGCTACCTTGGCAGAAGGGACTACTATTATTGAGAACGCTGCTAAAGAACCTGAGGTGACAGATTTAGCTAACTTTCTTAATGCAATGGGCGCCAAGATTTCTGGTATAGGCACTGATGTATTAGTCATTGAGGGCGTTAAAAGCTTGGGTAAAGAAAATCTCCATTATGATATTCTTCCTGACAGAATTGAAACTGGCACCTATTTGATTGCAGCGGCTATTACTGGAGGGAAAGTTAAGCTTAAAAACACCCGTCCCGATATTTTGGATGCTGTTTTGGAAAAACTGGTTGAAGCGGGTGCTGAAATTACCACAGGTGAAGACTGGATTCAGTTGGATATGCAAGGTAAAAAACCTAAGGCAGTTTCTATTCGTACAGCCCCCTATCCTGCATTCCCCACAGATATGCAGGCTCAATTTATCGCAATGAATGCTATTGCTGATGGCGTTGGCGTTATTACCGAAACGATCTTTGAGAATCGTTTTATGCATGTTCAAGAGTTGCAACGTATGGGTGCTAATATAAAATTAGAATCTAATACGGCTATTTGCACCGGAGTTAAAAAATTGATTGGTGCTCCAGTGATGGCAACCGATTTAAGAGCGTCAGCGAGTCTTGTTGTTGCCGCTCTGGTTGCGGAAGGCAATACGTTAGTTGATCGTATCTATCATATTGATCGTGGTTACGATCATATTGAAGAAAAGCTTGCTCAATTGGGTGCGACAATCCGTCGTGTTCCAAGGTAAGGCTTAAAATGCTAACTATTGCCGTATCTAAAGGCAGGATTTATGAAGATGCTTTACCCTTGTTGGCTGAAGCAGGAATAGTTCCTGTTGATGATCCTAAAACATGTCGGAAATTAATACTTGATACCACTCGAGAAGATGTGCAGTTAGTCATAATTCGTGCTACTGACGTGCCTACTTTTGTGGAATATGGCGCTGCAGATTTGGGAATAGCTGGAAAAGACGTTTTGCTAGAGCATGGTGCTGAAAGTCTTTACGAGCCTTTGGATTTGAATATTGCTTGTTGCAGGTTAATGACAGCAGCACATAAAGATGCTCCGGAGTTAAAAGGTCGTATTCGAGTGGCCACTAAATACGTTAAAATAGCCCAGAGTTATTTTGCCAGCAAAGGTATGCAGGCTGAAATTATTAAGTTATACGGGTCTATGGAACTCGCTCCGTTAGTCGGTTTAGCAGATTGTATAGTTGACTTGGTTGATACGGGTAATACTTTAAAAGCTAATGATTTGGAGCCGCGTGAGCTTATCATGAATATAAGTTCAAGATTAGTTGTTAATAAGGCGGCGATGAAAATGAAGCATGAAGCAATTTCGGTATTATTGACTCAATTTGAGAAAACTTTGGCAAATAGATAAGTCTATGTCCTTTTTAAATATCACTAAACTTGATGCGTCATCAGCTAATTTTAAGCAACAGTTAAAACAGTTATTAGCATTTAATGAGTCTGACGATAGAGATATTCATCAACGAGTATTGGATATTATTGCTGATGTTCGGAAAAGTGGTGATAAAGCTATTATCGACTATACCAATCGTTTTGATCATCGTAATGTTACTCAGGCAAGTGAATTGGAGTTGTCTCAACACGTTCTTAAAGCGGCTTGGGAAAATTTGCCAGTTGATCAATCACAAGCGTTACAAGTTGCTGCGGATCGTATTCGCAGCTATGCAGAACACCAAAAAATACAGTCATGGCAATACACTGAATCAGATGGAACTGTGTTGGGACAAAAAGTCACTCCACTCGATCGAGTTGGTCTCTATGTGCCAGGCGGAAAAGCCTCTTATCCTTCATCTGTTTTAATGAATGCAATTCCGGCAAAAGTTGCCGGTGTTGGCGAATTAATTATGGTTGTTCCAACGCCTTATAATGAGACTAATGATCTGGTTTTGGCGGCAGCTTTTTTGGCGGGGGTCGATCGCGTATTTACTGTTGGTGGAGCACAAGCAATTGCTGGTCTTGCATATGGTACTGAAATGATTCCAGCTGTTGCAAAAATTGTCGGACCAGGGAATATTTATGTCGCAACTGCCAAGAAGTTGGTCTTTGGGCAAGTTGGAATAGATATGATTGCTGGTCCATCAGAAATCCTAATTATTTGTGATGGCAAAACTAATCCAGATTGGATAGCAATGGATTTGTTCTCTCAAGCAGAGCATGATGAAAATGCGCAGGCCATTTTAATAAGTCATGACAATGATTGTTTAAATGCGGTAGAGCAAAGTATTAATGCTTTATTGTCGGGAATGGAGCGTTCTGATGTTATTAGAGCCTCTCTTTCAACACGAGGCGCTTTTATTAAAGTTGAAAGTTTAAAACAGGCTGCCGATATTGCTAATATAATCGCGCCGGAGCACTTGGAATTATCTGTAGAAAATCCCGAGCTGTTGAGTGATAGCATTCATCATGCTGGTGCTATATTTATGGGGCGGTATACGGCTGAGGCCTTGGGTGATTATTGTGCAGGCCCTAATCATGTTTTACCCACCTCTGGCACAGCTAGGTTTTCATCCCCTTTAGGTGTTTATGACTTTCAGAAACGATCCAGCTTAATTAATTGTTCTCAAGTTGGTTCTGATAAACTGGCTAGAACAGCATCAGTTTTAGCGCGTGGTGAAGGTCTCACTGCCCATGCGAAATCTGCAGAATATAGAATTAAATCTTTTTAAAGATATAGTGCTGTAAAAGCTAGATAATTCCCCCTCACCTCATCTTTCACTGAAATTGTGACTAAAATTAATAATCTGATTTCTACCATTTTTCGTAAAGAAGTATTGGCGATGGAGGCTTATAAAATAGCTGATGCAAAAGGCTTAATTAAGTTGGATGCTATGGAAAATCCTTATAGTTGGTCAGATGATATTAAAAAAGATTGGCTGAAGACTTTAAAAGATTGCCATTTAAATCGCTATCCAGATCCTCAAGCAGCTCATCTGATAGATACCATTAAACAATTGAATCAACTGCCTGAGCAATTTGAAGTGTTATTAGGTAATGGATCAGATGAAATTATTCAATTACTATTAATGGCTTTGCCTCAGGCAGTAAGTGTATTGGCGCCTGATCCAGGTTTTGTTATGTATAAACAGTTGAGTGATTGTTTGGGGTTGAATTATTTGGGTATTCCTTTGTGCGCAGATAATTTTGACTTAGATATGCCGGCTATGCGGGAAGCTATAGAGAGGTATCAGCCAGCAGTTATTTTTTTGGCCTATCCTAATAATCCAACTGGAAATTTATTTAGCGAATCGGCGATTTTGGAAATTATACAAATAGCTAATGGCTTAGTGGTAATTGATGAAGCGTATGCGCCATTTGCGAATGCCAGTTTTATAAACATGTTAGGTCAATATACCAATCTTTTGGTTATGCGAACAGTTTCCAAATTAGGCTTGGCAGGATTGCGTTTGGGTTACATCATGGGGCATCCTAAGATCATTGAGCAACTTAATAAAGTTCGGCTGCCTTATAACATTAATACTCTTACCCAGAGTAGTGCAGATTTTGCGCTTTCAAATAAATTTCTTTTTGAGCAACAAACGGAAAGCATTTGTAAAGAAAGGTCGATTCTTTTTAAAAAGCTTAATGAGCTTGATGGCATTATTGCGTATCCAAGCGCAGCTAATTTCATTTTATTTAGAACGCCTAAAAATAAAGCTACAGAAATTTTCTTATCGATAAGGGAGCAGGGGGTTCTAATTAAAAACCTAAGCAATCATGGTCGGTTACTAAGTGATTGCCTGCGAGTTACTATTGGCACACCACAGGAAAATATTGCTTTTCTGACCGCTTTAAGAAAAAGTCTTTAAGAATGTAACGAGCGTAACTTAATCAAAAACTTTTGATTGATATTGTAAATAGATTTAAGGAAAACCCCATCAAGAAGAGGTTGCGATACAATTTAGTTAAGAGTAAATAACCGTTTGCGTAACTGTGAAAGCTCCAAAGGATTGGAAATCACGAGCATTCAATTTAAATACTGGGTATCATCTCGTGTAATTCAGCATAAGCACTTCAAATTCACATGCTTCTAGTGGTATATTGACACAAAATAAAAATAAGCTGTAAAGCCATGGATAAAATCAGGAGATTTTCATAATGAATAATAAAGGCGTCGATAAGACTAAGCGCCAGTTTTTAACCTCGGCTTTGACCGTTGTTGGCGCTGTTGGTTCAGGTTATTTAGCTGTTCCTTTTTTAGCTCAAATGCAACCAAGTGTTAAAGCAATGGCTGCTGGGGCACCGGTTGAGGTTGATATTAGTAAAATGGAAGCGGGACAGTTGATTAGAGTTGCATGGCGAGGTAAACCAGTATGGGTGCTTAATAGACCGGCTGAAGTTCTTGAGACATTAAAAACGTTAGATAGTGATCTTAGAGACCCGCTTTCAAATGAATCAGAGCAACCGGCTTCAAGTAAGAATCCGGTTAGATCCCTTAAGCCTGAAATTTTTGTTGCGGTAGGGTTATGTACTCATTTAGGCTGTTCGCCTACATTTCGTCCAGAAGTGGCGCCTGTGGATTTAGGTGATAAGTGGAAGGGTGGTTTTTTCTGTCCGTGTCATGGATCATGGTTTGATTTGGCTGGCAGAGTTTATCGAGGTGTACCTGCTCCTACTAATTTGGAGATTCCACCTTATCGTTATATAACTGATACACGGATAATGATTGGCGAATCCTCTGGGGAGAAAACTGCATGAAACCAAACCGATTAACCGAATGTGGTAACTGGGTTCTGGATCGTTTTCCCGCATCTAAATTCTGGAATGATCACATGGCGCAATATTATGCGCCAAAAAACTTCAATTTTTGGTATTTCTTTGGATCATTAGCATTGCTGGTTTTAGTTAATCAGATTCTTACTGGAATTTTGTTGACGATGAACTATAAGCCGGATGCAAAGCTGGCGTTTGATTCTGTAGAATACATAATGCGCGATGTGCCTTGGGGGTGGTTGGTGCGCTATATGCATTCAACCGGCGCTTCTGCATTTTTTATCGTAATTTATCTTCATATGTTCAGGGCATTGCTTTATGGATCGTTTAAGCATCCGCGAGAATTGATCTGGATATTTGGAATGTTATTATTCGTTGCTTTAATGGCAGAAGCATTTATGGGTTACTTGCTGCCTTGGGGTCAAATGTCGTTTTGGGGAGCGCAGGTTATCATTTCACTTTTTAGTGCAATTCCAGTTATTGGTGATGATTTATCACTTTGGATTAGGGGTGATTATGTTATTGCTGATGCAACATTAAATCGCTTTTTTGCTTTTCATGTAATTGCAGTTCCTTTAGTGTTGGTGATGCTGGTTTTTATGCATTTAGTCGCACTTCATGAGGTGGGTTCTAATAATCCTGATGGTATTGAAATAAAAGAATCAAAGGACCCATGGGGACATCCTGTTGATGGTATTCCTTTTCATCCATATTACACGGTTAAAGATTTTGTTGGCGTGGGGGTGTTTTTATTGTTTTTTGCGACAGTCATTTTTTATATGCCTGAAGTTGGCGGCTATTTTCTTGAGCATGCCAATTTTATTCCGGCAGATCCAATGAAAACGCCTGAGCATATTGCACCTGTCTGGTATTTCACTCCGTTTTATTCAATTCTAAGAGCTATACCTGATAAGTTTGCTGGCGTAATTGGTATGGGTGGATCTATTGTTGTTCTATTCTTGATGCCTTGGTTGGATCGTTGCAAGGTAAAGTCTATTAGGTATCGTGGAGGCATTTTCAAAAAAGCTTTGTTTTTATTTGTGATCAGTTTTTTTGCATTGGGTTATTTGGGTACTCAGCCAGTAACGCCTTTAGCAACAACCATGGCAAGACTGTTTACGACTATATATTTTGGTTTTTTTCTTTTAATGCCGATTTATACTCGTTGGGAGAAAACGAAGCCAGTGCCGAAAAGTTTAACAAAAACACATAGTCTTGAAGAGCAATTCCATGCTCTTGAGGAGCAGTTGCCGGCATTAATTGATGAGATTACTGATATTAAGCCAGTAAATAGTGAAATTGGTCATCCTGCATTTAAAAGTACCTTTTTTAACAGAAGGCCAAATCCACAAGGTATTGCCCATGTTATCAGTCGGTTTTTTAAAAAATTAGTAGAGAGCCTTGATTGATATGAAAAAATTACTCCTATTATTTTTATTATTATTGAACCTTTCTTTTGGCGTTGTTGCTTCAGAAGAAGTGGAGTTACAAGAGGCAAATATAGACTTGTCTGATAACGAGTCATTGCAGCGAGGTGCGCAGCATTTTGTAACCTATTGTTTGGGTTGTCACTCGGCAAAGCATATGCGTTATTTACGTATAGCTATTGATATTGGTGTGGATCAAAAGAAAATGCTGAAGGATATTGCTCCTGAAGGCGCAAGTATCTATGATCAATTGCACAGTGCCATGAACAAACATGATGCGGAAAAGTGGTTTGGCGTGCAACCACCTGATTTGTCGTTAATTGCTAGATCACGTGGCGCAGATTGGTTATATACGTATTTAAAAAGCTATTATCTTGATGAGAATAGGCCAACTGGCGTAAATAACCTGGTTTTTGAAGATACTGCAATGCCTAATCCTTTATGGCAGTTACAAGGAGAGCAGCACACTAAGGTTAGAAAAACGATATATGGTGACGATACTGATTTAGTACTTGAAACATCAGGAACTTTATCTGAGAGAGAGTTCGATCTTTTTGTTAATGATCTGGTCAATTTTTTGGTGTATGTCGGTGAACCTGTTCAACTTGAAAGGCAACGTATTGGCAAATATGTAATAGTTTTTCTACTATTATTTCTGGTGGTTGCTTATTTGTTGAAAAAAGAATATTGGCGGGATGTCGATTAGTTTCTTAGGGGAAGATAGTATTATTTTCTAAATAACCCTAACTCAAAAGAGTATTTGTATATGTTACAATACCTTTTTTCGTATTATACGCCCAAAGAGGTTGCTATTCGTGGCAAATATTATTACTCGTAAATCTGTAATGACGCTTTTTTCAGCGCCAAATTGCGCAATGAGTCATTGCGCTCGATTTGTTTTGCACGAAAAAGCGGTTACCGCAGACATAGAATATTATGATCCAACGGATCCTCCTGAGGATTTGCTCGAACTCAATCCCAATGGTTCGTCGCCTACCTTGATAGAGCGCGATTTGGTTCTTTATGACTCGCGTATTATTATGGAATATTTGGATGAGCGATTTCCTCATCCACCTTTACATCAGATGGATCCGGTGTCACGAGCTAACGCCAGAATGCAGATTAAAATAATAGATAAAAATTGGTATCAATTATTAGATGAAATATTGTATTCCGGTGAAAAGAAATCAGCACGAGCTAAAAAAATGCTTAGGGAAAGTATACTTTCTAATGCGCCAGTTTTTGCAGATAAACTCTATTTCATGAGTGATGAGTTTTCATTGATTGATTGCGCTATTGCTCCGTTGTTATGGAGATTGCCTAGCTTGGGTATTGATGTCACTACACCAAATGATGATATTAATAATTATGCGAAACGTATATTCAATAGACCTGCCTTTAGGCGCAGTCTGAGTGATTCTGAAAAAGAAATGATTGAGTCTTAAACAGCGATAATTAAAAATGACGCCTTTAAAACCATACTTAATTAGGTCAATTTATGAATGGATTATTGATAATGATCTAACGCCCTACTTATTGGTGGACGCAGAAAATAGCCGTGCGATTTTGCCAGTTCAGTTGATTGAAGATGGAAAGATACTTTTAAATATAAGACCTGAAGCTACAGATGCTCTTTCTGTTGGCAATGAGTGGATTGAATTTAACGCAAGGTTCAGCGGTAAACCAATGCATATCGTAGTGCCTGTAGTTGCTGTATTAGCCATCTACGCGAAAGAAAATGGTAAAGGCATGGTCTTTGATCATGAAGATGGGGAGGCTGATGAAACTCCACCTCCAACAAATAAGCCTCCAGTAAAGCCTAATTTAAGAGTAGTAAAATAATACCTAATTAGGTGTTAGGTTTAAAGGGTGGAGGGGTCTTATTTCACTAGTAGCAAATCAATTAAGAGATGTAAAGTTCAGTAGTGAATGGCACCGAATATGTTATTAATGGATTCATAGATATTTTGATATTCCATGAGCTTTAAGTCCCCATGCCATTAGTGATTCTATTCTATGAGAGCCACCAGTCATTCGTATAATGACTGTTTTAACTATCTGCTTAAAAAACAAATATCCCTGATTCTGATGGTTGTCTAGATACTCGCAAAGTGTTTTTCCATTAATCTCAATCAAAGAGCCGTTGGTAACGGCGGTGATAGAGTTAATTCGTTCGCTTGAGTCGAATAAAGAGATTTCCCCAAAAAAATCTCCCTTTATAAGATCACTGATGCCTGCTTGAATATTTCGCCGTTCTTCGATGTCTACATGAATGCTTTCTCTTAAAACGCCTTCTTCAATTAAAAAAAACGATTTGCTAATATCGCCCTGACGGATAATAATTTCATTGCTAATAAATTGACGGCGTATCCAGGCTGTTCCTTCGCGGAAATTAGGGTCCTTGATAATTTCGTTAATGGTTGAGTTTAATATATTAACTGTATTTAACTCTTGCTCTTGAGATAGAAATGACATCTTAGTTTTTAGTAAGATAAGTATTAGTTTTAATTCCCTTTTTAAAATTGAAGTATAGTTGTTAATGGATTTATTCCAATTATTGTAATTAAGTAGAGTTGAATGAGTAACAATATTTAGAATGCTTTATCATAATTACATGTTAAAGAAGAAATAACCTAGTCATTTCTAAATCTTATTGATGGTTAATCGTTTATAATATTAAACAAGAACTTAGGCGGTTTATATTTTATCTCGCTTGGGATAGGTTTATTGCAATATATTGATTAGGGTTGAGGCATGGCTGAAATTTTTTCTGAGAACCTAACAACTCAAGCATCCAAGCTTAGTGTATATATTATTACCTTCAATGAGGCGGATAAGATTGCTGCAGCTTTGCAAAGTGTAGCTTGGGCCGATGAGGTGTTGGTGTTGGATTCGAACAGTAGTGATGATACTGTCAAGATTGCAGAAGAGTTGGGTGCCACAGTTAAACAAATTCCATTTACTACATTTGGTAAGTTGCGAAATGATGCAATAGCATCATGCCAACACGAATGGGTATTTAGTCTTGATGCAGACGAGCGATGTACCCCTGCAGCTAAAGCAGAAATTTTACGGGTGCTGTCACATCCAAATGCTGATGCATATTATGTTCCTCGTCGTAATTGGTTTATGGGAAGATGGATAAATCATTGTGGATGGTATCCAGATTATCGTCAGCCCCAACTATTTCGTAAAAGTGCTTTGACATTTGATAATAGTGAAGAGGTGCATGAATCATTCACGGTACAAGGTAAGATCGGTTATTTCAAGGCAGCTATAATTCAGGTTCCTTTTCAAAACCTAGAACAATTACTTCATAAGACGCAGCGTTACTCTTCATTAGGTGCCCGTAAATTAAATCGAAAAGGAAAATCTGTTAGCATGACTACTGCCTTAGTGCATGGGTTATGGGCTTTCTTTCGTATTTATGTAATCAAACTTGGTTTCTTAGATGGGTGGCCAGGTTTTGTATTAGCCTTTGGTAATTTTGAAGGCACATTTTATCGTTATGCAAAGGCTACAACGGCAAATATAAATTGGACTGATCCGCCTGTTGATGAGATCGATCTAAAATAATTTTCGTATATTTGATTCAATATAATATCGGATCTGGTTTAATGGTTTTATTTACATTACTTTAAATAATATAGATTTATAGATTGGTGAAGTTTTAGTACTACAGTAGTTTAGAAACTCACCGTATAATGACCTGTTATTTTAAGTGATAGTTTAGGTGTCGATTATGCAAATTATTCAGGAAGCACTCACGTTTGATGACGTTTTATTGGTGCCTGCGCACTCTACTGTGTTGCCACGTGATGTAGAAATGAAAACACGGTTGACAAGAGACATAACGCTTAATATCCCATTGGTTTCAGCTGCTATGGATACCGTTACGGAAGCAAGGCTAGCTATCGCAATTGCTCAAGAAGGAGGGATAGGAATTATTCATAAGAATATGACTATAGAGCAACAAGCCAGAGAAGTCCGTCATGTAAAAAAGTATGAGAGTGGCGTAATCAAAGATCCCATCACTGTTTCGCCTAATGTAAGTATACGCGATGTTATTAAATTGACGCGTGCCAAAAATATTTCCGGAGTTCCGGTAGTCAATGGCGATGAATTGGTTGGGATAGTGACCAGTCGTGACTTGAGGTTTGAGACGCGTTTTGATGAGCCAGTTTCAAAAGTTATGACACCTAAAGAACGATTAGTTACAGTTATCGAAAATACAGATCGTAAAGAAGTTATTGCTTTGTTGCATAAACATCGTATCGAAAAGGTACTTGTGGTAAATGATTCATTTCATTTGCGTGGCATGATTACTGTCAAAGATATACAAAAAGCAAAAGATTACCCCTTAGCTTGTAAAGATGAGCAGGAACGTTTGCGAGTTGGTGCAGCAGTTGGCACCGGCAATGATACTGAAGAGCGCGTTGGGGCATTGGTTGAAGCAGGTGTAGATGTTATTGTCGTTGATACGGCGCATGGTCATTCAGCGGGTGTTTTGGATAGAGTGCGCTGGGTTAAACAGACTTATCCATTTGTCCAGGTAATAGGAGGTAATATTGCTACCGCAGCAGCTGCATTGGCGCTAGTGGAAGCCGGTGCTGATGGGGTGAAGGTCGGTATTGGTCCTGGATCTATTTGTACAACAAGGATTATTGCAGGTGTTGGCGTTCCTCAGATTACTGCAGTTAGTAATGTAGCGGATGCTTTGAAAGGAACAGGTGTGCCGTTGATTGCGGATGGCGGTATTCGTTATTCTGGTGATGTTGCCAAAGCGCTGGCTGCTGGGGCATATGCTGTGATGTTGGGTGGTTTGTTTGCCGGTACTGAAGAGGCGCCTGGTGAAGTTGAATTATATCAAGGACGTTCATATAAATCTTATCGTGGTATGGGCTCCCTGGGCGCCATGGCGCAACAGCAAGGTTCTAGTGATCGCTACTTTCAGGAAGAAACTGATTCAGTTGAAAAATTGGTTCCGGAAGGCATTGAAGGTCGTGTACCTTATAAGGGAAGTTTGCTTGCAGTAATTCATCAGTTGTTAGGTGGAATACGTGCCAGTATGGGTTACACAGGTAGTCAAACGATAAGCATAATGCATGAAAAAGCACAGTTTGTAAGAGTGACAAGTGCAGGTATGAGGGAAAGTCATGTTCATGACGTCGCTATTACAAAAGAAGCACCTAATTATCGTACAGAATAGTTCCTAAAAATTTGGAAATGATGATGTGAATGGAAGATTCCATAGGAATTATGGAAATAAGATTAATTTAGGTTAAATTATATAACAAAACAGTGAAAGCAGACTTGACTAATATCCATACTCACAAGATTCTAATTTTAGATTTTGGATCACAATACACTCAGTTAATCGCACGTCGCATTCGTGAAATTGGTGTTTATTGTGAAATTTATTCCTGTGAATGCAGTGAAAAAGAAATCAAAGATTTTACGCCCAATGGGATTATCTTGTCAGGGGGGCCTGATACTGTAACTAGTGGTGATACTGCAAGAGCACCTCAGGTGGTATTTGAACTTGGCGTACCAGTATTGGGAATTTGTTATGGCATGCAGACCATGACTGAGCAGATGGGTGGCAAGGTTGAAACTTCAGATCATAGAGAGTTTGGTTATGCACAAATAAGAGCGCGAGGTCATTCAAAGTTATTGTCTGGTATAGAAGATCATCTTTCAGATCAAGGTTTCGGTTTGCTAGATGTATGGATGAGTCACGGTGACCGTGTTGTTGCCTTGCCTGATGGTTTTAAGTTAATTGCCAGTTCAGACGGAGCACCTATTGCAGGAATTGCTAACGAAGAAAAGTCTTTTTATGCCTTACAATTTCATCCTGAAGTGACACATACCAAACAAGGCGGACGTATTCTGTCACGATTTGTATTGGATATATGTGGTTGTGTTGCGCTCTGGACAGCTAGTAATATTATTGAAGATAGTATCGCCGCTGTGCGGAAAAAAGTTGGAACTGATCATGTTATTTTAGGGTTATCGGGAGGGGTTGATTCCTCTGTAGTTGCAGCACTTTTACATAAAGCAATTAAAGACCAACTTACTTGTGTATTTGTTGATACAGGATTGCTACGTTTACACGAAGGCGATCAGGTTATGTCAATGTTTGCAGTAAACATGGGCGTTAAAGTGATTAGGGTTAATGCGGAGCAACGTTATTTGGATGCATTGGTTGGCATCTCGGATCCTGAGCAGAAACGTAAAATTATCGGTAATCTGTTTGTTAAAATATTCGATGAAGAGGCCGCAAAAATTTCCGATGCAAAATGGTTGGCGCAAGGTACTATTTATCCAGATGTGATTGAATCAGCTGGGTCAAAAAGTGGGAAAGCACATTTAATAAAATCACACCATAATGTTGGTGGGTTACCAGAAAATATGGTTTTAAAACTGGTTGAACCGTTGCGTGAATTATTCAAGGATGAAGTGAGGCGATTAGGATTAGAGTTGGGTTTACCAGCGGATATGGTTTTTCGTCATCCTTTTCCAGGCCCAGGTTTGGGTGTAAGAATTTTAGGTGAAGTGAGAAAGCAATATGCAGATTTATTGCGCCAAGCTGATGCTATTTTTATTGAAGAATTGTATCGACATGATCTTTATGACAAAGTGAGCCAAGCTTTTGCAGTATTTTTACCGGTTAAATCAGTTGGAGTAATGGGTGATGGGCGACGTTATGATTATGTGGTTGCTATACGTGCAGTAGAAACCATTGATTTTATGACTGCTCGTTGGGCTCATTTACCTTATGAGTTTCTTGATTTGATATCCCGCCGCATTATTAATGAAGTGCCAGGCATTTCTCGGGTTGCTTATGATATATCTGGAAAACCTCCGGCAACTATTGAGTGGGAATAGTTCCTTGCTCCACAGATGCCTAATATGCTCATATTTAGTGTTACAAACTTGCTAGGATAATGCTTGTTTAATTTTCAGTATTGTGTAAAATCAATCACTTGCAAATAGTGAGTTACAACAATTTGAACCTATCGTAAAACAATAGTTTCAGACACAATACTGAACGGTCAATGACAGCAATTAAGCAGAACAATCAAGCAGTCAAAACAGAACAACCCCGCAGTAAAAAAGATGCGTTTTCTATTCTAGATAATCAAGTCAAAATCTTTAGAACCAACTCCAAAATCTATCAGTTCCAACTCTGGATAAAAGAAGAACAAAAGTATGTGCGGTTATCTTTGCATACTGAAGATAAAGACACAGCAATCACCAAAGCAACTGAACGATTTATCTACTACCGTTCAAAAACACTTAATCACGAAAAGATATTCTCAATTACAGCAACTGAACTACGAGATGCTTTTCTTACCCATATTCAACAGC
>Ga0192647_101051_pt1 | contig 18496 bp, 9 predicted proteins | sample LauGreFa1BDMLBSN_2_FD_133046 | JGI IMG/M metagenome (GOLD analysis project Ga0192647, IMG submission 133046) | Freshwater lake microbial communities from Lake Michigan, USA - Fa13.BD.MLB.SN - reassembly | ecosystem: Environmental > Aquatic > Freshwater > Lake | place: Lake Michigan, USA...
GATTCGGTCCTCGAGAAGATCGCCCGCGAGGGCGCCGACCGCCTGACCGATGCGGAGCGCGCGACGCTTGCCCGGGCCACCGAGCGGCGCCGCGGGGACCGCCGCTGAGCGCACGCACGGGGCATTCCGATTATCGTCCTCGCTTCGCCATGGGCATCCACGATCGACCGTACTACCGCGCCGGAAGCGGCCAACCACCGAGGCATCCGCTGCCGCGCGGCTGGAGCGCCACGGTCTGGATCATCGCGCTGTGCGTGGCGGTGTTCGTGGTCGACGGGTTCCTTCCCAAGGGCGCCGAGCCGGTGGGTTCGCGCCTTGCCGACGGACTGACCGCGGCAGAGGTGCGTTCGCTCGATCCATCGAACGTACGCCTGCAGGTCCCGCAGCAGGTGTCGCGCGACGTGGCCATCGGCCAGGCCGGGTACGTGGATCCCGCAACGGGGTCGGCCACGCTCCTCGGCGAGGTCGAGTACCGGGTGAACCACCCGCTGCAGCGATGGGGCTACTTCTCCACGGCGCGCGCCGTGTACGGCACGGACCCGATCCTCGGCTCCACGGGCTACGAGGTCTGGCGCTTCATCACGTTCCAGTTCCTGCATGCGAACCAGACGCACCTGCTGTTCAACATGCTGACGCTCTGGTTCTTCGGGCCGATGGTCGAGCGGTTCCTGGGAACGAAGCGCTACGTTGCCTTCTACCTGCTGTGCGGAGTCGCGGGCGCGCTCTGCTACCTGCTCCTCAACGGGCTGGCCATCGGCGGCCAGGCTGCGTTCGGCGAGTCGTTCCGACTTCCCGGGCTCCTCTTCAACGACCCGACGACGCCGCTCGTCGGTGCATCGGCCGGCGTGTTCGGCGTGATCATGGCCTGCGCGTACCTGGCGCCCAACGCCGAGGTGGCGCTCTTCTTCGTGATCCCCATGCGCCTGGGGACGCTGGCATACGGGCTGCTGGGCTTCGCGCTGCTTGCGGTCATCTTCGGGTGGTCCAACGCGGGCGGCGAGGCTGCGCACATCGGCGGCGCGCTTGCCGGGTGGTGGCTCATCCGCAATCCCGCGCACCTGCACGGCCTGCTCGACTTCGTCGGCCAGTATGACCCCACCAGCCGAGTGGCGCGCGCACGCGCCGGCATGCGACGCTCCGCCGGCGGCCCCGTGGGGCGCGACCCGGGCGCCGCGGAGGTCAACCGCATCCTCGACAAGATCACCGCGCAGGGGCTGCATTCGCTCAGCGAGGACGAGAAGCGAACCCTCCGCGAGGCGAGCCGCAGGTCCCGGTGAGCGCGCTCCGCTTCGAGGTCCTTGCGCGCTGCGGCGCCAACCGTGCGCGGCTCGGGCGCGTGCACACGCCGCACGGCTCGTTCGACACCCCGGCATTCATGCCCGTGGCCACGGCCGCGGCGATGAAGGGGCTGACGCCGGCGCAGGTGCGCGGCACCGGCAGCCAGATCATCCTGAACAACGCCTACCACCTCATGCTCCGTCCGGGCGGTGACCTCCTCGAGCGCTTCGGCGGCTCGCGGCGACTGATGCGCTGGGACGGGCCCATGCTCACCGACAGCGGCGGCTACCAGGCGTACAGCATGAGCGACACCGCCCGGCTCGACGAGGACGGCGTCACGTTTCGCAGCTTCGTGGACGGCTCCAAGGTGCACCTCGGGCCCGAGTCGAGCATGCGTGTCCAGAACCAGATCGGGGCCGACATCATCATGGCCTTCGACGACTGCCCTCCCGCGGCGCTGCCGACCGACGGCGACGAGCGGCGCCTCGCGCGCACCCGTGGGGTGGCCGACCACGCCCGGCGGCTTGCCGAGGCGCACGAGCGCACGCTCCGCTGGCTGGGGCGGTGCGTGAAGGCGCACGCCCGCCCGCGGGAGCAGGCGCTCTTCGGCATCGTGCAGGGCGCCACCGACCTCGACCTGCGCCGGCGCTCCGCGGAGGGCGTCTGCTCCTTCGACCTCCCGGGCTACGCCATCGGCGGCGTCGCGGTCGGGGAGGGGACCGACGCCATCCGGACGGTCGTCGAGTTCACCGCGCCGCTCCTGCCCGACGACCGCCCGCGGTACCTGATGGGGGTGGGGTACGAGCGGGACCTGGTGATGGCCGTGGCCGCGGGGGTCGACATGTTCGACTGCGTGCTTCCCACCCGCAACGGCCGGAACGCCAACGCCTTCACCCGGGAGGGCCCGATCCGCCTCCGGAACGCCTGCCATGCAGAGGACCCCCGGCCGATCGACGCCGGCTGCGACTGCGAGGCCTGCGGCGGTGGTTTCAGCCGGGCCTACCTGCGGCACCTCTTCGCGGCCGAGGAGATGCTCGGCCCGACCTTGGTGAGCATCCACAACATCCGCCACTTCCAGCGCCTTATGATGGACGTTCGGGCCGCGATCCGTGACGATGCGTGGCCGTGGCTCCTGTCGTCCTGGCCGTGCCTCGGCCGGCAGCAGCCTGCAACCGATTCGGACAGACCATGACCACCGCCTCGCTCCTCGTGCAGTCCATCCTCGCCCAGGCCTCCCAGGGTCCCTCGCTCCCCGGGGCGCCCGCGGCGGCGCCCGCGGCGGGTGCGGATGCGGCCGCCACCGGCGCCGCTGCGCCGCAGGCGGCGCCTGCGGGTCCCGGCTTCATGATCATGATGGTGGTCCTCCTCGGGGCCATGATCCTCTTCAGCTTCGTCAGCGCCCGGCGCGAGAAGAAGAAGCGCGCCGAGCTCCTCGACAACATCAAGAAGCACGACAAGGTCCTCACCATCGGCGGGGTTGTCGGCACCGTCGTCGAGATGAAGGACGATGCGGTCGTCCTGAAGGTCGACGAGACGTCCAACACCCGCATCACCTTCACGAAGACCGCGATCTCGCAGGTGATCCAGCAGGGCGCCACGGCCTGACCGGCCGCCCACTTCCCGCGCACGACGCCCGCCGCCCGAGACGCCACTGATGCAACTGCTCTTCCACACGCTCATCCTCCCGCTCCTCCTCGTCGTCTACGTGGCGGGGGTGCGCAAGTCTTTCGCACCGCTCAAGCGCTCGCTCGCGGACACGATCGTCATCGCGGCGACGTGCGTGGTGATGTTCCTTGCCATCGTGCCGTTCGACCAGAAGATCAAGCTCGGCCGCGACCTCCGCGGCGGCGTCAGCCTGATCTACGCGGTCAACATGCCGCCGGAGGCCGATTCCCAGGCCAAGTCCGACCTGCTGACGCAGACCATCAAGACGCTCAAGAACCGCGTCAACCCGCAGGGCGTCCTCGACCTGACCATGACGCCGCAGGGCGAGGACCGCATCGAGGTGGTCATGCCCCTGCCGGGCGACGAGGTTCGCACGGCGCAGAAGTCGTACAACGCGGCGCTCGGCGCGCTCCTCGAGAAGGCGCGCCTCACGCCCCGCGAGCTCGATGCCGCGCTGGCCGCCGGAAAGGTCGCCGAGCTCGCGCGCGGCGACGCCGCCCGTGCCGCGCAGCTCGAGAAGCTGCAGGCCGCGTGGACCGCGGCCCGCGACGCGCGCAAGGCGTTCGACGACGCGCAGCGCGCCGGGACGCAGGGCTCCGACCTCGACCGGCTGGCCGATGCGGCCGCCGCCGCGGAGGTGTCGTACGAGTCGCAGCGCTCGTCGGTGCAGACCGGCACGCTCACCGCCAGCCGATGGCAGCGCGCGCTGGCGCTCGGCGATTCAGGCAAGAAGCCGCAGGAGCGCACCGACGCAATCGCCGCGCTGAAGGCGGAGTTCCCTGCCGCGGTCGGCGAGATCGACGCGGCGCTCAAGGCGTGGGACTCCTACTCGGGCCTGCGGACCGTGCTCGACGACCCCGAGGACCTGAAGCGCCTCCTCCGCGGGGCGGGCGTCCTCGACTTCCGCATCGCGGTCACGCCGCAGAACTCGCTGGGAGTGAACGTCGAGGAGCTCCGCAAGCAGCTCGCCGAGGGCGGTGCGCTCGCGGCGGAGAGCCCCGTGGCGCGCTGGTTCCGCATCAACTCGCTCGACGAGTGGGCGCGCACCCCGGAGCAGAAGACGGCGCTCGAGGCCAACCCCGTCCAGTACTTCGCGTCCGTGCGCGGGCTTGTTGCGGGCACGGGCCCCGACCGGCAGATCTACGTCCTGCTCTGGACCACCCCTGACCGCAGCCTGACCCACGAGCCCGGCAGCAAGGAGTGGGCCATCAAGCAGGTCGGCCGCACGGCCGACGCGCTCGGCCGCAACGCCGTCAGCTTCCGCCTCGACGACACGGGCGGCTCGGAGATGGGGCGCCTCACGGGAGGCAACGTCGGTCAGCCGATGGCGATCGTCCTGGACAACCAGGTCTACACCGCGCCGAACCTCAACTCCAAGATCAGCGACAGCGGCATCATCGAGGGCAACTTCTCCGAGAAGGAGATCGATTACCTCGTCCGCGTGCTCGCCTCCGGCTCGCTCGGCGCGCGGCTCTCGCCGGAGCCCGTGTCCGTGAGCGTGCTCGGTCCCGCGATGGGCAAGGACAACCTCTCGCGCGGGCTCGACAGCGTGAAGATCTCGCTGTTCGTCACCTTCGCGGTGATGCTCGTCTACTACTTCATCCCAGGCCTCATCGCCAACCTGTCGCTGGTGGTCAACGCGCTGGCGATCTTCTTCTGCATGGTGCTGGTGGACGCCAACTTCACCCTCCCGGGCCTCGCGGGCATCGCGCTCACCATCGCCATCGCGGTGGACAGCAACGTGCTCATCTACGAGCGCCTGCGCGAGGAGCTCGTGGACAAGGGCGAGCGCCTCGCCGACGCGGTCGAGACCGCCATGGGCCGCGCCGCGAGCGCCATCATCGACGGCAACATCACCAACCTGATCGCGGTCGTGGTGCTGTACTGGTTCGCCGGCGCCGAGGTGAAGGGCTTCGCCCTCGTGATGGGCATCGGCACCTTCACCACGCTCGCCGCCGGCCTGATCGTCACGCACGTGCTGCTCCGCGCCTACGCGCTGGGCACCGGCGCGCGCACGGTGGGCATGCTGCCGATCGCCGTGCCGGCGCTCGCCACCGCGCTGCGCCCGAAGATCGACTGGCTGCGGTTCCGGCACGTGTACTGGGCGGGAAGCCTGGTGTTCGGCATCGTCTGCGTGGCGGCGCTCGTGAGCCGCGGCGAGGACATCCTGGAGACCGAGTTCCGCGGCGGAACGTCGATGACCATGTCGACGCGTCCCGCGCGCGAGGGCGAGGCGGCCGCTGCCGGGCGGATCATGCTCGAGCGGTCCGCGGTGGAGGAGCGGCTGCGCGCGGCAGGTGCCGCAAGCGCATCCGATCCCATCCTGTCCGAGCTCCGCAACGCCGTGGTCCTCACCGTCGGCGAGGCGGGCGAGGGCGGTGCGTCGACCGGCTTCCAGATCAAGGTGCCGAACCCCACGGGGATCAGCGACGAGGCCAAGGTGGCCCCGGCGCTGACCGCCGCGGTGGTGGACGCCTTCAAGGACGACATGGACATCCGGCGTCCGGTGTCCTTCGACGGCGCCGCGGACCGTTCGTCCGCCGGGCGCGCGTTCCGGATCGACCGCCCGAACCTCGGCGACGTGCTCTCGCGCACCGGCCTCGACGTGCCCACCGACGAGGCGATCGGCGGCGTGGCCATCGTGGTCGCGTCGATCGAGCCTCCGATCGCGCCTGCCGATGCCGCCGAGCGCATCCGCCGCCTCCGCAGCCAGCCGGACTTCTCCGACGTGGCCGGGCGATCGGTGGACGTGGTCGGCCTCAAGCCGTCGGGCGACGGCCGGTTCACGGAGATCGCCGTGGTCGTGGCCGACCCGGACCTCGCGGGCCGCAAGGTGTCGGATGCGGCGTGGCAGAAGAACTACGCCGACCTGGAGTGGCGCCTGGTGTCGGGCGCGCTCAGCCAGCAGGCGTCGCTCGAGCAGGTGTCCAGCATCTCGCCCTCGGTGGCCCGCGACCTGGCCCGCCAGGCCGCCCTCGCGGTGGTCCTCTCCTTCGTGGGCATGCTCGTGTACATCTGGATCCGCTTCGGGAGCCTGCTGTACTCGGTGGCGACCATCGTGGGCGTGGTGTTCAACGTCGCGGTGTGCCTCGGCCTGCTGGCCATGACCGGCTGGATCGGGGAGACGGGCGTCGGCCACGCGCTGCGCATCCAGGACTTCCGCATCGACCTCAACGTCATCGCGGCGCTCCTGATCGTGATCGGCTACTCGCTGAACGACACCATCGTCATCCTGGACCGCGTGCGCGAGAACCGCGGCAAGCTGCCGTACGCCACGCGCGGAATCATCAACGACTCCATCAACCAGACGTTCAGCAGGACGCTGCTCACCGGCGGATGCACGGCGGTCACCCCGATCGTGCTCTTCTACCTCGGCGGGCCCAGCATCCAGCCGTTCGCGTACACGTTCTTCGTGGGTCTCGTGGCGGGCACGTTCTCGTCCGTCGCCATCGCGGCCCCGCTTGTCTATGTCCCCGGCAATGGATCGCCGGAGCAGGCCGGTGGCACTGCGTCCAACGCCACCGCCGCGGCCGCCTGACGGCCTCGGTTGTCCTGAATCGCCATGGAAGGAGATTCGCCATGTCAAATGGAGCCCGCCTCACTGCCGTGATCGTCGTCGTCGCGGTGGCGGCCATCGGCCTCTACCTCGCGCTCACCTCGCCGTCGCAACCCGCTGCGGCCACGGCCGGCGCCGAGTCGCTCACGCAGCCCTCGCCGACGGAAGGGCTCGGAGAGCTCGCCGGCTCGTCGTCGGCCTCCGCGCCCGCGGTGCCCCCTGCGGATGCCTTCGGCACGCCGAGCGGCACCATCACCCCGGCCGTCCCCGCGGCGCCCGAAGCGTCCTCGAGCACGCTCGTCGGCGGCGCGGCCGGCGCGTCGATCGGCGGCGGTTCGGCTGCCCTCGGCGGCGCGCGTCCCACCGGCGCCGCCCCGACGACCCCCACCACCGTCGTGGGTGTTCCGATCGTGACCAACAGCCCCGGCCCCGCAGGCCTGACGGCCCCCGCCGGCGAGTCGTCCGCACGGGAGTACACGATCAAGTCGGGCGACACCCTTGAGGCGATCGCACGCGCCGAGCTTGGCAGCGGCCAGAAGTGGAACGCGATCGTGGCGGCAAACCCCGGCCTGGACCCGAAGGCTCTCAAGATCGGCCAGAAGATCAAGCTTCCTGGCTCAGGTTCCGCTGGCTCAAGTTCCGCTGCGACCACGGAGACCATGAAGTCCTCGGGCGGCAACACCTACACGGTGCAGCGTGGCGACACGCTGTACGGCATCGCCCGCAAGGTGTACGGCGCTTCCACGGATGCCGACATCCGGCGCATCGTCGAGGCCAACGGTGCCCAGCTCAAGAGCAAGGACACCCCGCTCAAGCCGGGCATGAAGCTTGCCGTGCCGGCGAAGCGCTGACACGCGTTATCGGCCACCAAAGACCCCTTCGCAGCAATTGCGAGGGGTTTTTTGATTCCTCGCACCGCCTGCCCGCGAATGACGTACAGAATCCGTTCACCTGCGGGCACGGCGCCGTTCGGGCCGTACCGGCGGTGCCTGTGATCCGTCGCACCCCACCTTCCGAGACCAAATCCCCATGATCCAGACCAGCATCCGGCCGCTTGCCTCCGTCGCGCTGCTCGCCTCCGCCTCCGGGCTGCTCGCTGCGTTCGGTCCCGGCGGGCAGACGGCCGTCCTGCAGGCCGCACGCACATCGGCGGGTTCCGCCGACCGCATCCAGATCGGGCTTGAGCCCACCTGCATGTCGGAGATCCCCGGCGTTCCGGTGTCGGTGTGCTTCGTGCCGAACGCGTCGCCGGCGGAGGTGGAGCAGGTGATCAAGTCGATGCGTGCCACCTGGGCCGCCGACCTGGCCGCGCGCGATGCCGAGGCCGAGGGCGGCGCCGCCTACGAACTGGGCACGCGCTGGAACATCAACGGCAGCTCGGCGCAGGGCGCCCCGGTGACGCTCCGCTGGTCCATGCCCGCCGACGGCCTGTCCATCCCCGACGGCATCTCCGGCGGCGCGGCAAGCCCCAACAACCTCAACGCCACATTCACCACCAAGTTCGGCAGCGTCGAGGCCGGCAAGAACCTGATCCGCCAGGTGTTCGCGCGCTGGAGCGAGCTGTCGGGCGTGACCTACACCGAGGTCACCGACGACAACGCCGTGTGGGGCTCGTCCGGCGGCACCACGCGCGGGGACATCCGCATCGTCGGCCGCACCTTCGGGTCCACCGGCGTGCTGGCCTACAACTTCTTCCCGAACAACGGCGACATGGTCATCGTGACCAGCAACAGCGGGTTCTGGACCACCGCCAACAACAACCGCTACTTCCGCAACATCATTGCCCACGAGCACGGCCACGGCCTCGGCTTCGACCACGTCTGCCCGATCAACCAGACCAAGCTGATGGAGCCGACCATCTCGACCGCCTACGACGGGCCGCAGAACGACGACATCCGCTGCGTGCAGCGTGCCTACGGCGACAACTACGAGCCCAACGACACCATGGCCGCGGGCAACACCACGGTGATCACGGGCGCAGGCACCGTGTCGAAGTCGGACTGCTCGATCGACGACAACCTCGACGTCGACTTCTACCGCTTCAGCGCCACGGCAAACTCCACGATCTCCGTCACCGTCGCCCCGGCCGGGCCCACCACCTACCTGTCGGGCCCGCAGAACACCAACGGCAGCTGCTCGGCGGGCACTTCCGTGAGCCCGCGCCTGGTGCACGACCTCAACGTGCAGGTCGTCCGCGGCTCCACCGGGGCAACCGTGGTGGCCACCGCGGCCGCCACCGCGGCCGGGGGTGCCGAGACCCTCACCAGCATCCTGCTGCCGGCGGCGGACACCTACGCGGTGCGCGTGTACCCGTCCTCGGCGACCGACGACGTGCAGGTCTATTCGATGACCGTCACCCTCAACCTGGCGCCCGAGCGCCCGACCGACGTGAACAGCGACGGAATCGTCGACGGTGCCGACCTTGGCATCCTCCTCGGGACGTGGGGGCCGGTGGCCTGCGGGTCCATCTACGACTTCACCGGCGACTGCAAGGTGGACGGCGCGGACCTCGGCATCCTGCTCGGCGACTGGGGTTGAGTTCCGGGGCGCCTCCCGCGCGAATCCGTCTCGGAGAGCCAGCGAATCCACGCGGCCGGCGTCCCTCGGGGCGCCGGCCGCCTCGCTTCCATGCGCGTCCACTTCCATGACGACTACGTGGTGCCGCTGCCGGAAGGGCACGCCTTCCCGATGCGGAAGTTCCGGATCCTCCGGGACATCCTCCTGCGCGAGGGTCTGGTGCACGCCGAGGACGTCGTGGCCCCGCCCGAGGCGCCCTGGGAGCTCCTGGCGCTCGCGCATTCGGCCGACTACCTGGCCAGCCTCCGTGACGGCACGCTCTCGCCGGAGGCGGTTCGTCGGCTCGGGCTGCCGTGGAGCCCGGCCCTGGTGGTGCGCAGCCGGCGCGCCACCATGGGCACCCTGATGGCGGCCCAGGCCGCGCTGGAGCAGGGCATCGCCGCGAACCTCGCCGGCGGCACGCACCACGCCCGGCACGGGCACGGCGAGGGGTACTGCGTGATCAACGACGTGGTCGTCGCCGTCCGGGCCCTCGCGCGCACCGGGCGTGCCTCGCGCGCGCTGGTGATCGACCTCGATGTCCACCACGGCAACGGCAACGCCGAGCTGCTGGCCGCCGACCCGGGGGCGTTCACGTTCTCGATGCACGGCGCACGCAACTATCCGCTGCAGCGCCCGCCCTCGAGCCTCGACATCGAGCTGCCCGACGGCACGGGCGACGACCAATACCTCGCCGCGCTCGACGCCCACCTCGGGACCTGCTTCGACCGCGCGCGCCCGCAGGTGGCCTTCTACCTTGCGGGCGTCGACGTGGTCGCCGGCGACCGGTTCGGGCGCCTCGCGCTGAGCCGCGACGGCCTTGCCGCACGTGACCGCCGCGTGCTCGAGGCGGCGTCGCGACGGGGCGTTCCGCTGGTCCTCGTGCTCGCGGGCGGCTACGCCCGCACCGCCGAGGACACGGCGGACCTCCACGCGCAGGTGCACCGCCAGGCGCGCGTGCTCGGCCTCGGCTGACGCGGTGCCCTTGCCGGATCGCGGGTCAGTTGCTCTCCCACGCCCCGGCAAGCGCATCCGACGGCCGGACGCGCGAGGACCGCTCGCCGCCGTCGCCGGCCTCCGCCGCGATGGCGCCGTCCTTTCCGACCTGCTCGAAGCGCACGTTGACGCGCCGCGACACGCCGCGCTGCGGCATGGTCACGCCGTACAGCTGGTCGCACGCCTGCATGGTGCGCTTGTGGTGCGTGATGACGATGAAGTGGCTGCGATCGAGGAACTCGTGCAGCACCCCGCAGAAGCGCTCGACGTTGGCCTCGTCAAGCGCCGCATCGACCTCGTCGAGGAGGCAGAACGGGCTCGGCTTGCTCTGGAAGATGCTGAGGAGCAGGGCCACCGCGGTCATGGTCTTCTCGCCGCCGGAGAGCTGGCTGATGAGGCGCGGCTCCTTTCCAGGCGGCTTGGCGCGGATCTCCACGCCGGACTCGAGGATGTCGACCTCGCCCGTCTCCTCGTCGGGCACCAGGAACAGGTCTGCGCTGCCGCCTCCGAAGAGCCGGCGGAACATGCCGCCGTTGCCGGCGAAGTTCTCGCGGACCGTGTTGAACACCTGCTCGAAGCGGACGCGCGTGACCGCGTCGAGCTGCACGATCAGCTCGCCGAGCTGCCTGGTGGCGGCGTCGATGTCGGCCACCTGCCGCACCAGCTCCTCGTTCCGCTGCTCGAGCTGGCCCTCCTCGTCGATGGCGTCGAGGTTGACGTTGCCGAGCGCGCGGATCTCGTCCTTGATCGAGGCCAGTTCCTTCTCGGCCGCACCGCGGTCCGTGGCCTCCCATCCCGGGAGGGCCCGTGCCGCCAGGTACTGCTCGTAGCCCGCGCCGAGGTCAAGCTCCAGTTCCGCGAGCGTCGATTCCTCGAGCGCCTCGCGCTTGATCTCCACCTCGCGTCGGCCGAGCTCCACGCTGTTCCAGTTGCGTTCCAGGATCTGCGCCTGCCCGCGGGCGATGCGCAGCGCCTCGCCGCTCTCGTCCACCGATCGCTGCGCGGCCTCGACCGCCCGCGCCGCGTCCTCGAGCGTGCCGGCGAGGCCCTCGAGCTCGGCCTTGGCGTGCTGCATGGCCGTGGCGGCCTCGGCGATCGTCGATTCGTAGCGCTCGAGCTGCTGCCGGCGCCGGTCGGCCTGCTCGGCCGCGCCGGCACGCTGCCGCTGCTGCTCGTCTCGCGCAAGCTCCGCCGAGCGCCGCTCGCGCCGCAGCGCCTCCAGCGCCGCCGTGCGCTCCGAGCTTGCGATCCGGGCGTTGGCGAGCGCCTCGGAGGCGGCCTCCGCCTTTGCCTGCGCCTTCACGGCCGCGGCCTCGGCCACGGCTCGCTGTCCCTGCAGGGCCTCCAGCACCGCGCGACCGCGCCCGAGCCGTGCATCCACCTCGTCGCGCTCGCCCGAGAGGGACGCGGCACGCCGGTCGAGCTCCTCGGTCTCCGTGGCAAGAGTGGACTGCTCGTGCTCCACCCGCTGGATCAGCTGGTCGCATCGGTCGCGCTGGTACTGGGCGTCGACCGCGTCGCGCCGCACGGCGGCAAGGCGGTCCTCCACCTCGCGGTGGCGCTGGCGTGCCTCGTCGCTGCGGGCGAGCAGGGCGGCCGACTCCCCTTCGAGGAGCTCCATCTCCACCCCGAGCGCGCCGAGCCGCTGCGCCAGCTGGGCCAGTTCCGCGCGCCGCGCGAGCAGGCCTTCTCCGGATCCCGTGCCGGTGGGCGTGCCCACGGTCAGGCGCCCGAAGGCATCGACCAGGGCGCCATCGCGCGTCACGATGCGCGCACCCGCATGGGTCGACCCGGCCGCGGCGACCGCGACGTCCAGGCTGTCGGCAACCCACGTGTCCGCGAGCAGTCGCTCGACGATCGGGCCGGCCGCATCGCGCACCCGCACCATCGGGGCGATGGGCGAGATCCCGGCCGACGACGGGCGGTCGGCCGCGACCGCGCCGCGGATGTCGGCGGGTGCCATCGTCACGCGGCCGCGGACGCCGGCGCACGCCGCCGCCACCTCGAGCACGCGGTTGCCGCCGTCAACGACCAGCAGCTCCAGGTCACGCCCGAGGGCCGCCTCAGCCGCCGCCGCATCGGCCATGTCCGTCTCGATCCAGTCGCCGAGGATGCCGAGCACCGCCGGGAACCGGGAGCGATCGCCGACCACCTCCCGCACGGCCTCGTCGACGCCCTCGCGCGCGCGCTGCATCTCCCCGAGGAGGCGGCTGCGGCTCTCCGCCGCCGTGCGCTCGTCGCGCAGCTCCGTCAGGCGCCGAGCGAGCGCCGCATGCCGGTCGCCCAGGCTCGCGGCATCGGCGATGTGCACGTGCACCTCGCCCTCGAGGCGCATCGCCTCGTCGAGCGCCACCGAGCGGCGCACCACGTGGTGGTTGCGCGCCGCCCGCTGCGCATCGAGCTCCACCCGGAACGGCTCGCGCCGGCGCTCGATGCGCGCGCGCTGCTCGCCGATCCCGCGCTCGCGTTCCTCGATGGACGCGGCATGCGCGGCGATGCGCGCGATGTCGCGGTCCGCGGCGACGGCCTGGTCGCGCACGCGGTCGGTGGCGCCGCGTGCCTGCTGCGCCGCCTCCGCGGTGCGGGCACGCGCGTCGGAGGCGAGCATCACGGCCCGCTCGGCCTCGTTGGCGGCCTCGGCCGCCGCGGCCACCCGGTCGGCGGCGTCCTCGATCGAGGCGCTCAGCTCCGCGATCCGTGCATCGAGCGCGGAGAGGTGCGATGCGTCCGACGCCGCCTGCTCGCGCACCTCCGAGAGTCCGCGCTCGGCCATCTCGGTGCGCTGCTGCGCCTGGCGCTCGGTTCCGATGGCCTCGATCCGCCGCTGCTCCAGCGCGCGCTGGCGATCGTGAGATGCCTGCCGCTCCGCGGTTGCCTGGTTGTGGCGCTCCTCGAGGAGCACCATCGCCTCCGCCAGCTCGCGCCGGTCGGCGTCCAGCGCCGCCAGCTGGCTGGTCAGGCCGGAAAGCTGCTCGCGGTGCTCGTGGAACTGGTCGAACGCCACGGCCTCGCGCAGCGTCCGCCGCCGCGCATCCAGCCCCTGGAACCTGCGCGCCTTCTCCGCCTGTCCCTTGACGATCCGGAGCCGGCGCTCCGTCGATGCCAGCTGCTCGCGCACCAGCACCAGGTTCTTCTCGGCGTTCTCCAGCTTGCGCTGCGCCTCCACCTTGCGGCTGCGGAACTTGGCGACGCCCGCCGCCTCCTCCAGGATGTTGCGCCGCTCCATCGGCGCCGCGCGCAGCATGGCATCGACCTTGCCCTGCTCGATGATCGAGTAGGCGTCGTTGCCGATGCCGGTGTCGAGGAACAGCTCCTTGATGTCGCGCAGCCGGACCTTGCGGCCGTTGATCAGGTACTCGCTGCGACCGTCGGCGTAGAGCCGGCGCGTGACCTCCACCTCGTCGGTGTCGACGGGGAGCCCGCGGTGACGGACAGCATGCCGGTTGACGGCCGCGGACGCATCCGCGCCCTCCTCGTCGACGTGCTCGGCGGGCGCATCCACCTCGGCCTCGAGCACCGCGGGGGCAGGGGCCAGCCGTGCCTGCTCCTCGGCCGTGAGCACCGGGTTCTCGAACGCGAGGGTGACGCTGGCCATCCCCGACGGCTTGCGCGATGCGCTCCCCGCGAAGATCACGTCCATCATGGCGCCGCCGCGGAGGCTCTTGGCGCTGCGCTCGCCGAGCACCCACTTGATCGCATCGACGACGTTGGACTTGCCGCAGCCGTTCGGTCCGACGATGCCGATGATCGGCGAGTCGAACCGGAACTCGGTGGTGTCGGCGAAGCTCTTGAATCCGCTCAGAACGAGGCGGGACAGACGCACGGGGACCTCCTGTCGGTCGCTGCACGGGCCCTTCCTGGGACCGCGGCTCGGGAATGCACTTCGGAGGGGCCCCGAGCAGGACCCGTCCGTCAACGTGGGACAGTATCCCTCCGCGGCTTCGCGGCATCAAGTCCGGACCCCACGGACGCCCCCTCGAGCCCGCTGGTCCGGGACGTCCCCACCTCCGAGAGGCTCTTCGGGGCCTCCTCCTCGTTGGGGGTGTCGCCGTCGGGCCGGAACTCCGGGCGGAGGTCCTTCTCGTGGCGGTCGTCGCGGAGCACCTCCGCGAGGATCCGGTCCTGCTCGGCGCGGAAGTCGCAGTCGATGTACTTCATGCGCCAGAGCTCGTGGAGCGCGCTGATGGACTCGCTGTACGAGAAGTTCAGGCCCGTCTCGGGCCGGTCCGGGGTGGGCCGCCGGGCGAAGTAACCGATCAGCGACCCAAGGTCCGGCTTCACGCGGTCGACCGTGGCAGGCAGGTCGGCCCGCTCCCGGTAGAAGACCTCGAGGAACTTGTCGCCCTCGTCGGCCTTGACGATCAGGCGGCCGTCCCACGTGTAGAGCGTCATCGGCACCTTGACCGAGAGCCCCTCGCCGAAGACCACCACGCGCGGCTGACCGCTCTGCGCCACGTAGATCATCCGGTGCTTGCTGGGGACGATGTTGAGGACGAACTTCCGCCCCATCTCCATCGCGATGATGTGCGGGTCCCGCCGCTTGTCGAGGGCCTCGAAGGCCGACAGGCGGATCTCCACGTCGGGGTCGTCGAGCAGCTCGCGCAGGCCCAGCTCGATCTCGGCGTTGGTGCCGATGCGGCCGAGCAGCTTGATGGCCTCGGTGCGGATCGTGAGCGAGTCGCTCTTGCGCGCCAGCTCAAGGAGCGGCGGCACGGCCAGCTGGTCGTCCAGCTTGCTGCCGGCGTTCAGTGCCGCGAACCGCGGCTGCTCCTCGGGGTACTCGTAGAGGTCCTGGATCATCGGCAGGGCGCGCTTGCCGAGCGCCTGCCATCGCCACGCCGCCGCGCCCGCCGCGCCGGGGTTGGCAAGCAGCGACCGGCGGATGGCCATGGCCGTCTGCTCCGGGTTCTCGACGTTGAGCGGCGTGTGCCGGATCAGCTCCGCGAACTCCCCGGTCCGCTTGCGGAACGATGGGGGCACGGTCAGGTCGATGGTCTCGGCGCTGCGGCCGTGCGCGGTCTCCTCCTTCTGGCGCGGCTCGCGCGGGAAGAGCGTGTTGATGGTGTTCTGGATGGTCTCCGCGCGCGAGTGGCTGGGCGTCATCAGCCGCAGCTTCAGCGGCATGTCCTTGTTGACGTGCCCGCCGTCGAGCACGCGGCCGCTGGTGCGGTTGATCGAGTCCCGCTGCGTCGCATTGGGCTCGACGAACGGGTTGATGACCACGGGCCCCGCACCCTCTGCCAGCGGGAAGGGCTGGCGGCTCCCGGTGAAGAGCGGGCCGGGACGGAGGTCGGCGATGAGGAGGCGCCCGCCCTCCAGGCTCGTCGTGGACGTGCCGGGGGCCGTGGTCACGCGGACGTCGAACTTCGACCCCTTGGGCGCACCCGGCGGGATCACGCCCTCGACGATCACCACCGCGGTGTCGCCCGAGTTGAGGAGGTCCTGGGGGCTGAGCTTCGGTGCCCCGGGCTGGCCGCTTCCGAAGCCGCGCTTGGCCAGCTCCTGCGTCAGGAACGCACGGACGTCGGAGGGCATCTGGCGGCTTCCCGTCTCGCGAAGCCCCACCACGATGCCGTAGCCGCGGACGACCACCGGGTCGAACCCCACGAGCCCGGTCTCCGATGCCACCGTCCCGCGCATGATCGGGTCGATGTCGAGGGAGTCCACCTTCACGGCGCTGCGGTCGACCGAGCCCTTCTCGAGGTTCGGCGCCGCGCGCTCGACCATCATGTCCGAGCACGCGGCAAGCAGCATGGCCGTGGCCATGCCGGCAAGCTTGCGGAGGCAGGAGGTTGGGCCGAGGGAGTTCATCGAAGCCGGGTCAGTGGGCGCTACAGGATTCGAACCTGTGACCCCTGCTGTGTAAAAGCAGCGCTCTCGCCGCTGAGCTAAGCGCCCAAGTCCTCCAAGGATACAGACCTACAATCCGCATGCCGTGACCGACCGGATCCGTCGCCTCGAGGAGCTCGTCGCGGCCTGCCCGGTGCAGGAGCGACCCCAGTTCCTCCGCCGGATCGCGGGCCTGCGGCCCCGCAAGGGCCGTCCCGCGCCCACCGAGGCCGCCATTGCGGGCCTCGAGCGCGACATCGTCCGTTCCGCGGACCGCCGCACCGCGCGTGCCGCCCGCGTCCCTCCCGTGGCGCTCGTGGACGACCTCCCGGTGGTCCAGGCCCGGGCGCAGATCCTCGAGGCGCTCGGCGCGCACCAGGTGGTGGTGGTGAGCGGCGACACCGGGTCCGGCAAGACAACGCAGCTGCCCAAGATCTGCCTCTCGGCAGGCCGGGGCGTCGATGGCGTGATCACCGTCACCCAGCCCCGGCGCATCGCCGCGCGCAGCGTCGCCGCACGCATCGCCGAGGAACTCGGCACCCCGCTCGGCGACGCCGTCGGGTTCAAGGTGCGCTTCGACGACCGAGCCGGCGACCGCGCGCTCGTCCGGCTCGTCACCGACGGCGTGCTCCTCGCCGAGATCGAGCGTGACCCGCTCTTCCTCCGCTCGGACACCATCATCGTGGACGAGGCGCACGAGCGGAGCCTCAACATCGACTTCCTGCTCGGCTACCTGCGACGCATCCTGCCGCGCCGTCCGGACCTGAAGGTCATCGTGTCATCGGCCACCATCGACACCGAGCGCTTCGCCGCCCACTTCGGCGGGGCCCCGGTGGTGTCGGTCGGCGGCCGCGTGCACCCGATCGAGACCCGCTGGCGCCCGCCGCCGGCGGAGGCCGCCGACCAGACCCCTGCGGAGCGTGCGCTCGGGGGCATCGAGGAGTGCGTCGCCTCCGGCGAGGGCGACATCCTCGTGTTCCTCGGCGGCGAGCGCGACATCCACGACGCCACCGACATGCTTGCGCGCGCGCCGTGGGCCCGGGGCATCGAGGTGCTCCCGCTCTACGCGCGGCTCCCCGCAGGCGAGCAGGACCGCGTCTTTCGCACCTCCTCCCGCCGCCGCGTGGTGCTTGCCACGAACGTCGCGGAGACGAGCCTCACCGTCCCAGGCATCCGGTTCGTGGTGGACACGGGCATCGCGCGCGTGTCGCGCTGGTCCGGCCGCTCGCGCGTGCTCCGCCTGCCCGTCGAGCCCATCTCCCAGGCCGCGGCCGACCAGCGCCGAGGCCGCTGCGGGCGGGTGGGGCCTGGCACCTGCATCCGGCTCTGGGGCGAGGACGACCACGCAGCGCGCGAGGCCTTCACGCCGCCCGAGCTCCTGCGCACGAACCTTGCCAGCGTCGTCCTGCAGATGAAGGCCCTCGGGCTCGGGGACATCGAGGCGTTCCCGTTCATCGACCACCCGACGCCGAGGCTCGTCGCCGAGGGGCACGAGACCCTCTTCGAGCTCGGAGCCATCGACCGCGCCGGACGCCTGACTCCCCTCGGCGCGCGCATGGCCGCGCTCCCGGTGGACCCCCGCCTTGCTCGCGTCCTCCTTGCGGCCGTTGAGGAGGGCGTGCCGGCGGAGGGTCTGGTGCTCGCTTCGGCGCTCTCCATCCAGGACCCGCGCGAGCGTCCGGCCGGGCAGGGTGCCGCCGCCGACTTCGCGCAGCTTGCGCTTCGGGACCCCGAGAGCGACTTCCTCTCGTACCTGCGGCTCTGGAGGCGATGGCGCTCGGAGTCGGCCGCGCTCGGGAGCTCGGCGCTCCGCCGCTGGTGCCGCGACCACTTCCTCTCGCACCAGCGCCTGCGCGAGTGGACTGAGCTCCACGGCCAGCTCCGCGCGATGGTCGGCGAGCGGCTCCGGCTGCAGGTGCCGCCGCTCGGCGAGGAGAGCGATGCGCTCCGGGTGCACCGCGCCGTGCTGGCGGGCTTCGTCACCCAGGTCGGCCTGCGCACCGAGGACGGTGACTATCGCACCCCCGGCGGGGCGCGATTTGCGATCTTCCCCGGCTCGGCGCTCGCACGGCGCACGCCCAACTGGGTGGTCTGCGCGGAGATCGTGGAGACTTCCCGGCGCTTCGGCCGAACCGCGGCCCGCATCCAGGGCGACTGGGTGGAGCGGATCGCGCCCCACCTGGTGGAGCGGCTCCGGAGCGAGCCGCACTGGGTGCGGGCCACGGGCCAGGTGGCGGCGTGGGAGCGCGTCCAGCTCGGCGAGCTTGCGGTGGTGCCGCGCCGGCGCGTGCCGTGGGGCCCGCTCGAACCCGCCGACGCGCGCAACATCTTCATCCAGTCGGCGCTCGTGGACGGCGACTGCGACCTCGATGCACCCTTCGTGCGCCACAACCGCGACCTCCGTGCGCACATCGAGGACCTCGAGGCCAGGCGCCGCGGGCGTGGGCTGCTCGTCGACGGCGAGGCCCGGTTCGCGTTCTTCGACGCCCGCGTGCCCGCGGATGTCCACAGCCTTCCGTCGTTCGAGCGCTGGCGCCGCCGTGCCGAGGGCCGCGATCCACGCGTCCTGTTCATGGAGGAGGGCGACCTGCTCGCGGCACAGCCGGACCCCGACCT
>Ga0192647_101063_pt1 | contig 18422 bp, 20 predicted proteins | sample LauGreFa1BDMLBSN_2_FD_133046 | JGI IMG/M metagenome (GOLD analysis project Ga0192647, IMG submission 133046) | Freshwater lake microbial communities from Lake Michigan, USA - Fa13.BD.MLB.SN - reassembly | ecosystem: Environmental > Aquatic > Freshwater > Lake | place: Lake Michigan, USA...
GATCATCGCGAGTGCGGCCAGTATCGTGGCCAGTGCCTGCAACGCGATCGGCGCTGTATGCCGTGGGGGTGTGGTCATGCGGCTTCGGGTTGGTGATGCGGCGCGTCCCCAACATTCAAGCCACCTACCGCCGACGGATCAGGGACATGCACCGCCAGTGTCGCCAACCATCATAACGGGATTCCACAGACGAAGTGCGGGAGGTTCAACGGCCCCACGGTGAAGATTGCGCAATGGCAAGATCGATCTCGACGCAGAACTGCGAACCCAGATCCTTGCGGCGGCTGTCGCCGATAACGCCTTGCATCAACTCCACCAGCTGCCTCGTAGTGGACAGACCCGGTCCGATGCCACCATTTCCTTGCGACATTGAAGAGTCGACCTGCTTGAAGGGCTGGAGCAGCAATTCCAGATGCGCACCATCGATGCCGATTCCGGCAGACCGCTGGGGTGGAATTGATGACTCCACCATCCTTCGCAATAACGGTGACCACATCGACATGCTGAAGCGACTATATGCGGTCTTTGAGGATCTGATGCAGTTCCGGCCCGGACATGCCCTTGCGCAAACCCTGCGCATCCGTAATCCCCTTCGTCTTGATCAGGTCACCGGAAACGGAGCCCAGCCAGCGATTCGCGTTCCGGACGTAAGTGACTTTCAACTGGACTGCGCCGCGCGATAAACACCAGAAGAACGCTGCCGGTGACTGTCTTCCTGCGATTTTTATATAATAGTATCAAATACTTTTATGAGTCCCGGCGCCAAGTCCGTTCCCGCATTTCTTCATTGCACCGCAAGCCGACAACCACACGATGTCCGAGCCACTACAGCCACCACAGCAACCGTCATCCGGAACAAGCCCGATGGACGACAGCGTATTGCTGGAATGTCTCGGTGATGATGGCGCATTAAGGCGAGATGTCCTGCAACAGTTCCTCGACATGCTGACGACCGACCTGCAGCAACTGGAATCAGAACTGCGCGAACACAATTTCGCCGCCGTCCAGCGCAGCGCGCATCGCCTCAAAGGGGCTTGCTACATGGTTGGCGCGCGCCCCCTCGGTGACAACGCCATGAAACTGGAACATCTCGCCCGCGCCGGCGAGCCTGCGGGCTTCGATACGACCTGGGCCCTCATCAACGCTGAACACCAGCGCCTGTTGCAGCATCTCGCTGCACAAAACCTCAGTCCGACCCAGCGCTAGCCGGCAACCGTCGGGCAGAACCCATTCCGCAAACAAGGCAAAAAATTGTTTTTAAATGGTTTTCTGACAAAAATCAGAAAATCCGCCACCCTGCTTTCAGTGCCTGCCCCGGGGATGGGTGGAAGAGCGTGGCACGACAGCGATGACCAAAAAAGTATCTTAAAAATCAGTGGCATAAGATCGATTCACGTTTTTGCACAGGGCGGCAAAACGCGATCAAGATGTTAATGGGATTTACCGCACCCCGCGCTTAGAATTGTCAACCGTTCTGCCGGGGCGCTGCCGCAAAGACACGAACCACGACCAATCACCAGGCCATGGCTCGGATCCAGCCACCTCAAAACGTTCGGGTCAACAGGCGAGATAGCGGTAATTCATGCAGGGAGTAAAATGCAAATAGTATACAAAACAGCTGTCTGGCAGCACTGTGGCTGGTGCTGTTGTAACCACCGCTGGTGACTGAAGTTCATTGTTGAGATTGCGGGCAGATACCCGATTTCCTTTTACGGATACACCGGGACCGGATCATGGCCCGAAGATTCCTAAAATCAACCCACCGTCAGGATTACCCGTGAATGATCGTTACCCCGGCTTCGGCAAAATCGTTCTTGTATTGCTCTCGCTTGCCTTTGCGCCCGGACTGACTCACGCCGCTGACGCCAAACCGGCGGTTTACCGGTTCTCGCCGGTCAATCAATGGGATATCAACAGGACAGCGACCTACTGGAATCCGATCATACATTATGTTTCGGAAAAAAGCGGTGTCCAGCTGCAACTGAAAATTGGCCGCACTTCCGCCGATACGACCGCCTATGTACTCACCCAGGAAGTGGAATTCGTATTCTCCAATCACCTGTTCAGTCCGGAGCGTGAAGCCCTCGGCTGGAAAGTGTTCGGCCGGCGCAACGCGCCGCCCCTGCGCGCGCAGATTGCCGTCGCAGCGGATTCACCCATTACCTCCCTGGATCAGCTGAAAGGCCAGCAGATCAGATTCGCCGGCCCGGAGGCTTTCATCGGCTACAAGCTGCCCTACGCGCACCTGCTGTCACGCAAGATCGATGCGACTGCGGTCTTCGGTGGCAACCAGAATGCGGCATTTGCGCAACTGTTTGCCGGAAAAGTGCAGGCCGTGGGCAGCAATTCGATGCTGATTGACGGTTATTCGGTCAAGGAAAACAAGAACTTCCGGGTGCTTTGGACCTCGGACGAATATCACGACCTGGCCTTGATGTACTCGACAAAAAAGGTCTCGGAAAAAGACCTCAAGGCCATCAGCGCCGCCTTCCTCGGCATGCACCTGGATCCCCGGGGCGCGCAAATTCTTCACGCCGCCTCGAACGAAGTCGGTCTGAAACAGGACGCATACTTCATTCCCGCCAGCGACAGCAACTACGCCAGCTATCGCCGCTTTTATCAGACCGCACCGGCCTCATTGCGCTGATCTTCCAGGTCGCCTGCCCCGTGATCCGTCTTTTTCGCCGTTTGCTGCCGGCCTCCCTGGTTTCCAGGGTGATGCTGTATTACGGTTTAACACTGTTACTGTTCCTGGTCACTACGGTAGCGGCGCTTACCGCACACGAATTTGAACAGGAAATCGACACCTCCCAGCAGCAGGCTGTAATGATGATCGAGGTGCTGTCGCAGACCGTCGCCGACAGTGCGGTGATCGGCGACTAAGACACCATCAAGCGCACCCTCGACAAAGCGATCATCCGCTCCCAATTCACTAAAGCGAGGTTCATCGACCTCGATGGCGGCGTGATCCAGAGCTCGGTGACGGCACCCTATTCAAAAAACAGTCCGGATTTCCTGAAAAACTGGCTCGCCGGAGAATTGACGGACATCAACAAAAACATCACTGTCGGCGGCAAGGATTACGGCGTTCTGCGCCTCACTTTTGATGTGGATGAGGTATCGGCGAGCCTATGGACAGTCGTTGAAACTGGAATGCTGATCGCCCTGTTGAGCCTGCTGGGCGGCCTGCTGATGGTCTGGCTGCCGCTGCGGCTATGGCTCAATCAGCTGCAACGTTCGCAGGAAATGGTTGGCAGCTCGATCTTTGCAGGCGGCCCGCCAGATGGAAATCGCGAAGAATCTGTCCGAGTCGACCAGCCGGGCCAAGAGCGCCTTCCTCGCCAACATGTCACACGAAATCCGGACCCCGATGAACGGCATTCTGGGCATGACCCAGCTGTTGCAGGCGGATTCGGTTTCCGACGAGGAACGCCAGCAATATGCCGGCATCATCCTCAATTCCGGCAAGGTGCTGCTGAACATTCTCAATGATGTGCTTGATCTGTCGAAAATCGAAGCCGGAAAACTGCAACTTGTCGAGGACGACTTCAATCCCGTTTCGCTCGTCCGGGAGACCATCGAACTGTTCAGCGCCACGGCGAGGGCAAAATCCCTGCGCATCGATCTCGCGGCCAGCAAACTGTCCAGCGCCCATTATTTCAATGACTCGATCCGCATCAGGGAGATGATCTCCAACCTGATCAGCAACGCGCTGAAATTCACCAGTCAGGGCGACATCGTGGTGGGAATCCGCGAACTGGAGACCAACGGCAAACAGTCGACGCTGGAGTTCTCGGTCAGAGATACCGGGATCGGCATTCCGGCGGAGAGCATCGCGAAACTATTTCAGCCGTTTTCACAGGTAGATGCCTCCACCACCAGGAATTACGGAGGTACCGGGCTGGGTCTTTCCATGGTCAAAGCACTCGCCAAAATGATGGGTGGCGATGTCGGGGTTGAAAGCACGCCGGGACAAGGTTCGCGTTTCTGGTTCACGATCAGGGCCCGGATCGACACAGCCGAAGCCGAGGTAGCGGGCATGATGCCGGCAAACGCCTCGGCGTTTTCAAAAGAGAGCACCCCGATAACCGGCCGCATTCTTGTTGTCGAGGACCTGGCGACCAACCGCATTGTCATCAAAACCATGCTCAAGCGCCTGGGCATCGATTGCGACGAAGCCTCAAACGGCGAGGAAGCCGTGAAGCGGATACAATACGATGCAGCAGGCTACGATCTGGTATTAATGGACATCCAGATGCCGGTTATGGACGGGCTTAAAGCCACGAAACTCATCCGCGAGTGGGAGCGTGATCATGCCAAAAAGAGAACGCCTATTACCGCACTGACTGCCGGGGCCTATAACGAAGACCGTCAGAGCTGCGAGGATGCCGGAATGGATGACTATCTCACCAAGCCAATCGTGGCCACTGAACTGAAAGCGATGCTGAATCGCTGGTTGTCGGGGACGGAGACCACAACAACCAGGGGCGGCACTGGCCCTGAAATTGCTCAACGCCAAGACCTCCATGCAATCTGCAAATGAACTGGTAATTCTGGTTATTGAGGACCATGCTTTCCAGCGCAAGACCCTGATACAGGTCCTGAAATCACTGGGCGCCAAGAAGATTCTCGAGGCGGACAACGGCAGGCCGGCGCTGGAAATCCTCAAGAACCAGGCCGGTGATCAGGTGGATCTGGTGATTTGCGACATCGACATGCCCGACATGGACGGACTGGAATTTTTACGGCATCTCGGCAAGAATCATCCGAAAATGTCGCTGGCCCTCTGCAGCTCCAAGGAACCGTCCCTGCTCAAGGCCGCCCGCCTGGTGGCGGAGGAGTACGGCGTGAACATTCTGGGCGTCATCCAGAAACCGATTACACTGGAAACCATTAACTCATTGATCGAGCTGCGGCTTATAACGAAGTCAACGACCAAGCCGAAACCCGTGCCGGATACCAGCTTCACGCTGGAGGAAATCATTCATGGCCTGGACAATAACCAGTTTGAACCGTATTTCCAGCCCAAGTTTTCGCTGCGTACCGGCGATATCGTCGGCGTAGAGGCGCTGGCCCGGTGGAATCATCCGGAACGCGGATTGGTCGGGCCGGGTTCATTTATTTATCTGCTGGAGCAGCATCGGAAAATCGATGGCCTGACCTTCGATATGCTGTCGAAGGCGGTGGCAGCCAGTGCCCGCTGGCAACAACAGGGACTGAACCTCAAGGTCGCGATCAACCTGTCATTGATATCACTGTCGGATTTTTCGCTGGCAGACAAAATCAACCGGCTGGTGATCGATGCCGGGGTCAAGCCGCAGAATATAGTGCTGGAAATCACCGAATCCTTTGCCATGACCGAAGTGGCGGCGGCGCTGGAGAATCTGGCGCGCCTGCGCCTGCGCGGCTTCGGCCTGTCCGTTGACGACTACGGCACCGGATTCTCCAGCCTTCGCCAATTGACTCGAGTACCGTTCACGGAACTCAAGATCGACCAATCATTTGTCACCGATTTTATCAATGTCGACTCACTGACCGCCATCGTCAAATCGAGCATCGAAATGGCACACAAACTCGGGATTGAGAGTGTTGCAGAAGGCGTCGAGTCGGAGGCCGTGCTCAACAAACTGCGGGACCTCGGCTGCGATATCGTGCAGGGCTATTACATTGCCGAGCCGATGGTGGAAAGCCGCCTGATGGAATTTCTCACCGCCAAAGCATGAATCCGGCTGCCGCCCGTGCAGAAAACGGCGGCCGGTTCACTACCCTGACGCGTGAGGGTGATGCCCTCACCTGCCGGCTTCAGCAGTTCAGTGCGTGTTTCTTGATGCGATAGCGCAGCGTGTCGCATGAAATACCGAGCAGGCGCGCCGCCTTGATGATCTTCAGACAGGTTTCGCGCAGTGTTTCGGCAAGGAGCTCGCGGTCGGCAACCTCGGCCAGCCTGATCCCGGGGTTTGCAAAGGCGCCGCCGCTGAAAGTCTGCAGTGAAAAATCTTAGGCATCGATCACCGCAGTCTCCGTCAGCACCACTGCCCGTTCGATCGCGTGCCTGAGCTCGCGTACATTGCCCTGCCAGGCATGGCGGGCCAATGCGGAAATCGCGTCGGGCATTCGGATTTCAGTCAGCCCAGAACGTATTTTTCGATTTTCTGCATCAACCTCGGGATGCCATCACCTTTTTTCTCGAAAGCGCCAACGACCATCAATCTGCTGGAGCGTGACTTTTCGGAAAACTGGTGCAGCAGTTCGTGGTTATACCCGGTCAGAAAAAACAGGGCATTTACAGCCCTCGCTGCCGAGAAAGTCGACCACCTGGTTGGCATCTTCGTCGCCGAGCACGATGTCGAGGATCAGCACGGAAGGCTTCAGGCGCAGATAGGTTTCACGAAGGCGCTCATTGTTGTAGCAATGAAGCCGATCAGCCCCCCGCTGTTCTGCCTGGCCGATCAGCATTCCCGCAACAGCCTTGTCATCCTCAAGGATCAGCAGACTATTATCGAGAAACGGGGTTTCGTTCATTAGATGGCTGAAAGATACGGGGGCATTCATAATTGAATATCCTCCGGTTTACCTGTTATGCCCAGAAAGGGGCATCCATTACTGTTGCAGGCGTGTTGCCCACGCTTTCAGTTGGTCCACTTCAAGCGGCCAGCGGATCATCTGACAATCGACGCCGAATTCCTCGGTGATAAAAGCCTCTGCATCGCCATCGCAGACCAGCGGCAATACCATGCTGCCCGATGCCCTCAACCAGCGCAGGGTTTCCAGCAAGGACCGGTCATTCCAGTCCGGCGACACCAAACCGACCACTGCGCGCGGAATGCCCTGCCCCCCTTCGAGCAAATCGCGGAGTTGACGGTGTCGTGGCCAGCCGATGACTGCCGGCACCAGCGCCAGCACATCCTGCTGCTTCGGGCCCAGCCAGATGGCCGGTCCGGAAGTCTTTGCCACAGTGGCGCCGGCTTTGCGCCAGCGCAATTCGACAAAGCTGCCCTGCTCGGTACAGCTGCACAGTCCGTATCCACCGAAGCGGTGGGACAATGTCAGGGCCTGTTCGAGCCCGAAACGGCAATGCCTGGCCGTAAATTCGACCTTTTCAAAACTGCGCATGCGGATCATCGCCGGCACTTCGATGCGGACTCCGGCAAATCGCGTCTCATCGATCCACGACAGGCGGACCGGATAAAGGCCACGCGCGGCACGCGCTGCCGCGTCCAATGCGGCATACACCGCGGCAGTCAGCTGCGGACGCGGCGTGTCGCATTCCAGACTTTCACCGGACGGCCCTGCATCGATTTGGAGATCAAGGTCAAAAGCACCCCGGATCACCGCCGCCGCGTCGGAAACTACCGCTGGCAGGAGGGTTCTCGTCTGTGTCGGCATCATGCCGCGGTCCAGCGCGGCAATCACATCACTGAGGATACCCAGACGGGCGAGTCCCTCCTGCATGAAGGTGTGACCGGCCGGGCCCGGCAAAGACGCCCCCGCCTGCAGCAGGGTCATGATGTTGCCCAGGTCATGGCTGACCGTTGCGGCAACCTGGGCCATCAACGTACGATGACGGGCGGCCTGCGCCAGTTTCGATGGATCGGGGGAATTCATGGTAATCGGTCTGAATTCAGTTTCAAGAGACGCTGGCAACGGGTGATCACTACCATTCCGAAAAAGCTTGCCGTATGACTTGGAAAATCTTAATATTTCTTAAAATTTCTTCATTTTATTTCGTTTTTTCGTTATTGCAAGTTTAAGGGTTAGCCATGTATTCAGGCCAGAATCCTGCGCAGCGTAATGCGGACAGCAGACAACCCAGCCATCCCGCTTTCAACATAGGTGTCATCGACGATGACCCGCGTGTGCTCGAAGCGGTCTGTCACCATCTGCTTAGCGCAGGCCTGAGACCCCTGTCCTGCACCGAGAGCCCCCAGGTAATGGAACTGGTTCATGCCAGGCGGCTCCATCTGCTGCTCGTCGATATCGGGCTGGGTGACGATAACGGCATTGATTTGATCCGCCGGGTGCGCACGATTTCCACTATCCCGATCATCATCATTTCCGGTTATTGCGAATCCGCGATGGTTGCAGAAGGTCTGAACGCCGGGGCGGATGACTATCAGCGCAAACCGCTCGCATTTGATGAACTGACCGCGCGGATACAAAGCGTATTGCGTCGTCATCCATCATCAATACCGGTGGAAAATGTGTTCAAGGGCTACAGGATCGGCAACGTCAAAGTCGACTTTCGCACCCGTACCGCCAAGGGAACAGCCGGCGAATCCAGTTTCACCGAACTGGAAATACAGATCTTTGCCCGTTTGCTGCAGTCGCCGGGCAAAACGCTGACCCGCGAAGCGCTGTCCCACGAATTGTTCGGCCCGGGCTGGGATCCGAGCGCCCGCACGCTCGATGTCCACATGACAAGAATCCGCAGAAAACTGTCCGCTGCCGGGGCACCGGAAAAACTGATCATGACACGGCGCAATATGGGCTATGAATTGCATCCGATCGTGAAAATCACCAGATTGAAGTAGCGGCCGCGGCCCCCGGGCTGTTCACTCTCAGCCTGCGGAAGCGGCCAGCAGCCGGATAACCAGCAATTTGAGTTCTTCCGCCGCAAAGGGTTTGACGAGATAGCCGGAACAGCCGGCATCCGCGGCCAGTCGGCGATCCGTGGCACCGGTTGCGCCGGAAACGATGCAAACCGGAGTCCCGGGATAACGCTGACGGATCTCGGCGCACAATCCGGCGCCGTTCATGTCCGGAAGTCCCATGTCAGCCAGCACCAAAGACGGCGCCCGGCGGGCACAGGCCGCGAGTGCCGCCGCGCCGCTGGCGACCTCAACGATATCGAGCGGTAATTCGGTCAGCTGGATGCCGACCAGTCTGCGTACCAGCGGATCGTCTTCAACCACCAGAACCAGGGAGCGTTCAGCACCATTGGCCTCACTGCTGCCAGTCATTGCAATGGATCCCCGTGATTGCTGAAACCATAATATGAGGATGCCGCGGGCGGTGATTGACTATGCCGCCGGCGCCGCCGTGGTTGCCATCAATTCGGAATCGTTGTCGGAAAACCGCTGGGCGATATCAATGAAGTCCTGCTCCAATGCGAGAAAGGCTTCGACTACCGCCGGATCAAAATGCCTGCCGCTGCCCTCGACGATGATATTCCGGGCCACTTCATGGCTGAAGGCTTCCTTGTAGACCCTTTTGCTGATCAGAGCATCATAGACATCGGCCAGCGCCATCAATCGCGCCGACAGGGGAATGGCCTCTCCGGCAAGACCCTCGGGATAACCGCTACCGTCCCATTTTTCATGATGAGAGCCGGCGATTTCCTTGACAAAGCGCAGAAAGGAGTTCGGCACCCCCACCAGCTGCTCGGCGGTGCGGATGGCCGCCTTGCCGATGGCCGCATGGGTTTTCATGATCTCGAATTCCTCCGGCGACAACCGTCCGGGCTTGAGCAGGATGCGATCGGGAATGCCGATCTTGCCGATATCGTGCAGCGGCGCGGATTTGTAGAGCAGTTCAATATCCTGGCGTGGCAGCTGCACAGCGTACTTCGGGTTTTCGGCCATTTTGGTGGCCAGCATCCTTACATAGTTCTGCGTGCGGTAAATATGGTTACCGGTTTCATCGTCGCGGGTCTCCGCCAGGGTTGCCATGGCGTAAATCGTGATGTCCTGTGCTGTCGAGAGTTCGCGCAACCGCCTTGCAACTTCACTTTCCAGCAACAAATTCTGATCACGCAGATAGTCTGCCGCGGCCTTCAGCCGCAGGTGCGTCCGTACACGGGCCATCATGACCGCCGGGTTGACTGGTTTGGAGAGATAGTCCTCCGCACCGACCTCCAGACCGAAGCTCTCGTCCTCGGCCGCGGTCCTGCCGGTGAGAAACAGCACAGGAATGCCCGCGGTTTCCGGATTGGCCTTCAGCCTGCGGCAAACTTCGTAGCCGTCCATCCCGGGCATCATCACATCCAGCAGGATCAGATCCGGCCGCCGCTCACGACGTGCGAGCTCGAGACAACGCTCACCACCGGTCGCCACATGCACCTCGTAGTATTTCATCAACTCGCTGCTAATCAGCTCCAGCGAGTCCGGACTGTCATCAACAACCAGGATCAGCTTGGCAGCAGGGTTTGTGTGGAGAACATTTTCATTCATGTCGCAGTCCTGAGTCTTTCATTATTCTTTCCATCTGAAACATCATCAAGGTTCGCCTGCTGCTGGTCCAGCAGGCGCAAAGCACCGACAAAATCAAAACGTTCTACTGCGGCCTTAATCGCCTCAAATCGTGTCCCGAAAACGGCGGCAAACGCCGCAGCGTGGTCACGGCAAAACCGCAGGGTCCGTGCGTCATCATGCAACAGGCATTCGCGCAATTCCAGGACCAGTTGCGCGCTGCCGCCGCCATGCGGTTCAATTTCGGCGGTGCCGACACGATGCTGATCAAGCCAGGCGCCAATGGCCGCCGCAGCCTTGTCGAGGGCCTGACGTGCTGACGCTGTCAGCACTTCGATCTGGTCGCCAGCTGCGTTCTCGTGTGTCGCCGCCTCCAGACTGACAGCGACCTGACCGACCTCGTCCGCGCCGATCAGTAACGCCGTACTTTTCAGGGTATGCGCCAGCCGTTCCAGAACCGGCCAATCCTGTTCGTGAAGCGCCCTCTCTGATTCCACCGCAAATTCGGCCGCATGTTCGACAAACCGCCTGAGCATCGACTGATACAACTCGGCGTTTTGCAGGACACGTCTCATGCCGGAACGGGTATCGATACCCTCGATTTCAATATCGGGGCCGGATTTCTGATCGGGCATGACCGGCTGCTTGTCTTCGGATGGCAATTCGAGCGACAGCATGTGCAGGATTGTTTTCAGCAACCGTTCGGGGTCAATCGGTTTGGCAATATGCTCATTCATGCCCGCTTCGAGACAGCGCTCACGGTCGCGCGGCATGGCGTTGGCGGTCATTGCAACAATCGGCAGATGGGCCAGCCGCTCGACGGCGCGGATCGCGCGCGTTGCTTCCAGCCCGTCCATCTGCGGCATCTGCATATCCATCAACACCAGGTCATAGCTGTTTTCCTGGACAAGGTGCAAGGCCTGCGCACCGTCAGCGGCCAGACTGACCTTGCAGCCCCAATCCTCGAGGAAAGCGGCAGCCACCTCCTGATTCAGCACGTTATCCTCGGCCAGCAGAATACTGACGCCGTTCAGATGCTTGGGCTTGGGTGCATCACCAAAACAAGTGGATTCCGCCAAATCACCCGCGCCCCCGACCAGTTCGGTAATCGTTTCCAGCAGCACCGTGGGATGCAGCGGCTTTTGCAGTACCCTGTGCGCCCCCGCCAGTTTCGCCGGCTTGTGCAGGGGCCCGCTCATAAAACCGGAAACCGCGACCAGCATCGGCCGGGAAGGAACCAGCGTGTGCAGTCTTTTGATGACTTCAATCCCGTCGATTCCCGCCATCATCATGTCGACAAAGGCGACATCATAGGGACAGCCCTGCCGGTGCGCCTCCAGACAACGCTCGATAGCCTCGGTGCCCGACCTGGCTTCATCGACAATCATGCCGAAGTCCCTGAACATCTGCAGCAAAACCCGCCTGACGTTCGGGTTGTCGTCGACGACCAGCACTCTGCGGTCTTCCAGATTGGCTTTGTGCACAGTGCCCGACAATTGTTCAGGCACCTTCAGTTTCAACGTGAACCAGAATGTCGAGCCATGACCGACCAGGGTCGGGATGACCGGAAAAATCGCGTTTTTTAAAAAAATTACTCATATCGGAACACGTGCAAATTTTTTGCATGCTCTGTCGAACCGGAAACCCCTTAATATTAATTTATATTAAGAAGTTTTATGTTATCTTTCAAGCCTTATGCACGCCTAAGGTAGCCTTGTTCTCGTTATTATCCCACCCTTTAAAATTGAAAACAGGCCAAGATGAAATCAGGCTTTTGTCGATGCCCTTCATGACAGGTTGCGGAGTAACCAGAGCCGGCATGCGGATCATCTGCCACCCATGAATATGTTGATCCGCAAAAATTTCCACACATTACCGGCAAGCAATGCCTTTCTGGTGAATGTGGCCGGAATCATTGAAATCCTGCGGGTTCAGACGGTATGACTGCTTCAGACATGAAATCTCTCCGCTTCCCGTGCGCAGCACACTGATCGATACCATGAACCCCGCAGAAGAGGTGCCAGTCGATCCTGGCGCAAAGACCAAATCACTGGCCAGGAAAGAGCTCCACCCGCGCATCGTCTGGGTGAGTGCCGTCATTCTCATTGCAACAATCTGGATCGGCATTGCCGTCTATCTGAGTTTCGAGAAAAAAACTTCTCTGGAGCGCGCCGCCAGACAGGCCGAGATCCACGCCAAGCTGCTGGAAGAGCACACCACCAGAACGGTCAGGGTCCTCGACCAAACCACTGTTTTTGTCAAAGGCGAGGTTGAACGTGACCCGGAGCATTTCGATCTTTCGCAATATGCCCGGGATGGCGTTTTTCTGGACAATTTTTTCAACCTGATCGCCACGACCGATGAAACCGGGAAAACCCAGCAGATCATTCCAAAGCGCCCGGCAGCCAATATCAGGGATCGTGAACATTTTTCGGTCCATGTCGCCGAGGACACCGGAAACCTGTTCATCTCGAAACCCGTGCTGGGACGCTCGAGCGGCAAGTGGTCGCTGCAGTTCACCCGCCGCATCAATAAACCCGACGGCAGTTTTGGCGGCATTGTCGTCACCAGTCTCGATCCGGGTTACTTCACCGAATTTTACAAATCAGTCACCCTTGGCGCAGGCTCGGTCACGTCACTGGTCGGAAACGACGGCATCATCCGCGCCCGCCGTACTGACAGTTCGAGTGAAATCGGCCAGGACATCGGCCAGTCAACCCTTTTTGAAAAGATCGCGGACTCTTCAGCGGGCTCCTACATTGGGACCAGTTCCGTCGACAGCGTCTCGCGGATTTATGCCTACCGGCGACTGAAGGATTACCCGCTGATCGTTACTGTCGGGATCAGTGAAGAATCCGTGTTATCGGAATTCAAGCAACATTCGATGTTAATGACTGGTCTGGGGTTGGCCATGACAGCTCTGCTGCTGCTGGCAACTGCCGCCTTGCAACGCACCCTCAAGGCCCAGGAACGGGTCAACACCGCCATGGAGAACAGTGCGCGGGAAGCATTGGAGGCGACGCGCATTAAATCGGAATTCATTTCGCGCATATCCCACGAGCTGAGAACGCCGCTCACCGGAATCCTGGGCTACTCGGAATACCTTAAAGACCATGCCAAAGACCCCGAGGACCGTGAAACGGCAAAAACCATCCATGAATCCGGGGAACACCTTCTGGCGCTGGTGAACACCACGCTGGACCTAGCGAAGATTGAAGCAGGACGGATGACGCTCAATGAAAGCTCGGTGAATCTCCACGATGTGCTGGAGAAAGTGATTGTCCTGCACTCCGGAAACGCAAAAAAGAAGGGTATTGAAGTTCATCTGGAAGTGGAAGAGCGTTTACCAAAGGTCTTAGTCATGGATGTCACCAAGGTTTCGCAAGTGCTCAACAATCTTCTTCAAAATGCCATCAAATTCACTGACTACGGTTTTGTTCTCCTGCGGGTCAGTAAATCGGCCGCAGGAAACAAAATCCAATTCAGCATCACCGACTCCGGCATCGGCATTCCCTTGGAAATGCAAAACCAGATTTTTGACCGCTTCCGTCAATTGGACAATTTCATCACCCGCCAGCATGAAGGCAGCGGACTGGGACTGGCGCTTTCCAAGGATATGGTCCAGTTCATGGGTGGGGAGATCTGGTTTCAATCCAAGCCTGATCTGGGCAGCACTTTCCACTTCACCCTGCCGCTGAAAAATGAATAACCGTCGCCTGCTGGTCGTTGACGACCACCCGATCAATCGCCGCCTTCCCGGTATGCTGCTGCGCGATACCGGATGGCAATGCTTTGAGGCAGACAGCGGTCAAGCGGCCCTCGATGCGCTGCGTGAGGCACCATACGATTGCGTTTTGCTCGACATCAGCATGCCGGTGATGTCGGGAACCGATGTCTGCAGAATCATCAAGGCCTCTGCGGCTCTCAAACACCTGCGGGTTGTCGCCTACACGGCGCACGCTATGGAAGATGCGCAGAACAGCATCCTGCAATCCGGCTTCGATGCAATCCTGATCAAGCCGATCAACCGCGGGAATCTTCTGGCTGCCCTGGAGCCGGATAGCGCCAAGCCGGCGCCCTGATCACGGCATCACCGGTTCATCCACCCGCGCTGGCGGGTGTGCGCCTGTTCAGGCTGCGCGCTCGAAGCGGCGATATTGAATGGCTTCTGCGACATGCCCGGACAGGACCTTTTCGGCGCTGTCCAGATCGGCAATCGTTCGCGCCACCCGCAAAATCCGGTGATAAGCACGTGCCGACAATCCAAGCCGGGCAATCGCCTGCTTGAGCAGCGTCGCACCCTTGTCATCGGGTGCGCAGTGTCTGTCGATTTCCCGCGCGGCCAATTGCGCATTGGGTTTGTCCTGCCGAGAAAGCGCCCGCCCGCGCGCCACGCTGACGCGGTCGCGCACAACACCGGAGCTCTCGCCGGCCGCCTTCCCAAGCAAATCGTTCTCGGGCAAGGCCGGCACCTCAATCTGCAGATCAATGCGATCCAGCAGCGGCCCTGAAATGCGGCCGCGATAACGCGCGAGCTGATCCGGCGTGCAGCGGCAACGGCTGTTGTGATGGCCGAGAAAACCGCAGGGACAGGGATTCATCGCCGCGACCAGCTGGAAACGCGCCGGAAAATCCGCCTGGTTGGCGGCACGCGAAATCGTGATGCGTCCCGACTCCAGCGGCTCGCGCAATACCTCGAGCACCTTGCGCTCGAACTCCGGCAGCTCATCGAGAAACAGCACGCCATGCATGGCCAGTGAAATTTCGCCGGGCCGCGGATTGCTGCCGCCACCCACCAGCGCGACTGCGGATGCCGTATGGTGCGGTGCCCGGTACGGCCGCTGCTTCCATAGCGAGACATCAAAACCCCGCTTGCCGATCGACTGCACGGCAGCCGATTCCAGGGCCTCCACTTCGGTCATCGGCGGCAGGATGCCCGGCAGGCGTTGCGCCAGCATGGTCTTGCCGGTGCCAGGCGGACCGACCATCAACAGGCTGTGCGCTCCTGCCGCGGCAATTTCCAGCGCGCGTCGCGCCTGCGCCTGGCCTTTGATATCCGTCAGATCGGCATAGGAAGCTAGCGCTTGAACTGCAGCAGGCATTGCGGGAGCCAGCGATGTCTCTCCGGCCAAGTGGGCACAGACATCCAGCAAGGCGGGCGCTGCATAAACCCTGGCGCCCTGTGCCAGCGCTGCTTCGGGCGCATTGGCCTGCGGCAGGATAAATTCGCGGCTGTCGCGGGCCACCGCCAGCGCCATCGCCAGCGCGCCGCGTACCGGTCGCAATTCGCCGGTCAGCGCCAGTTCCCCGGCAAATTCCAATTGCCGCAGGCGCTCGCCGGGAATCTGCCCGGAAGCCGCCAGAATGCCCAGCGCGATCGGTAAATCGAAACGTCCCGATTCCTTGGGCAGATCGGCAGGTGCCAGATTGACGGTGATGCGCCGGGCCGGAAATTCAAACCGCGCATTCAGCAGCGCGGCGCGGACACGGTCCTTGGCTTCTTTGACCTCGGCTTCCGGCAACCCGACGATGGTAAAGCTCGGCAGGCCGTTGCCGAGATGCGCTTCCACGGTGACCAGCGGAGCATCAAGGCCGGCAAGCGCGCGGCTGTAAAGGACGGCAAGGGACACGGCATCATGGGCATGGTCGTAATACCGGAATTAACGTCCAGCCCCGGCCGCCGGCTGACGCAGGGCGACGGAGACTAGCGCCGCTCCGGCGTGGAGGCGGCGGCTTCAAGCGCGGCCACCTGCTTTTCGAGTTCAGCGAGCCGGGCCCGGGTGCGGGCCAGCACTTCACGCTGGATGTCGAACTCTTCGCGGCTGACCAGATCCAGCCGCGCAAAGGCAGCGCCGAGCATTGCCCGCAGATTGCGCTCCAGATCGGCAGCGGGGCTTTGCGCCATCACCGCTTTCAGCTTTTCATTAATGTCATCGATCAACTTCTGGTTCATGGAACCTCCCTGTTGCAGGCAGTGTAGCAATTCCCGCTCTCGACACCCCGTTCCGGGCTGGCGCATCACGCTGGGGCAAACCCGCCAGTTACTGGTGCAGTACCCCATTTTTTGCGCACCCAAACGGTGCGTCAGGGTCTGCGCCTGTATAGCCATGACTTACTAAGTATTTGTTTAATATGTATTTTTAATCTGGCATGGTACCTGCTCAGTGTAGCCTGCAGTTTTATCGCACATATGCCAACACTGAACATTGAAAAAAGGGAAAACCATGATTAAGAAGACCATCATTGCCAGCCTCGTTGCCGGTGCTTTCGCTCCCGCTCTCGCTTTTGCTCAGGCCGCTGCTCCGGCACCGACCCCGGAACATACGCTGACCGGCAACGTTGGCGTGTACAGCCAGTACATCTTCCGTGGCCTGACCCAGACCAACGGTGATGCGGCTTTGCAAGGCGGTTTTGACTACAGCCACTCCAGCGGCTTTTACGCCGGCACCTGGATGTCGAACATCAGCTGGCTGTCCGATTCCCCGACGGCCACCGGCTATGCCAGCGGCAGCCTGGAAATGGACTTCTACGGCGGCTATAAAGGCACCATCTCCGGCGACCTCGGCTTCGACGTCGGCCTGCTGCAGTACTACTATCCCGGCACCAAAAACACCGCTGCCGTGCCGTTCCCGGCTGGCATCGCCAAAGCTGACACGCTGGAATTGTACGGCGCCCTGACCTGGAAATGGCTGAGCGCGAAGTATTCCTACAGCCTTAACAAGGAAACCTTCGGCGTCAAGGACAGCAACGGCTCCTCCTACCTCGACCTCAGCGCCAACTTCCCGGTCACCGATGCACTCAACCTTGTCGCCCATTACGGCATCCAGAAATATGAAGGCTCAGGCGGCGCCTGCGGTGTCGGCGTCAGTAACGACACCTGCGCGTCCTACAAAGACTGGAAACTCGGCGCAACCTACGCCCTTCCGCAAAGCTTCACCATCGGCGGCTACTGGACCGGCACTGACATGACTGCAGCTCAAAAGTCGTTCTACACCAACGGCGCCAGCAGCAAGATGGTCGGCAAGGACACGTTCACCGTCTTTGTTGCAAAAACATTCTAAGTTAATTGATATCGCGGACCGGCGGCAAGGCCGGTCCCAAACAACCGGGGATACAACATGAAACTCGTTACGGCAATCATCAAGCCGTTCAAGCTCGACGAAGTGAGGGAAGCGCTGTCCGCCATCGGCGTGACTGGCATCACCGTCACTGAAGTCAAAGGCTTCGGACGGCAAAAGGGGCACACCGAACTCTATCGCGGGGCGGAATACGTGGTCGACTTCCTGCCGAAGATCAAGGTCGAAGCAGCGATCAAATCAGAACTGCTCGAGCAGGTCATCGAAGCCATCGAAAAATCCGCGAACACCGGCAAGATCGGCGACGGCAAGATTTTCGTCTCCGACCTAGAACAGGTGATCCGCATCCGCACCGGTGAAACCGGCGCAGATGCCCTTTGATTGGAGAATGACATGAAAAAACTGATTGCAGCTCTTGCCCTGTTCGGCGTCCTCGGCTTTGCCGGCGCACCGGCCAGCGCGCAGGACAAACCGGCTGAAGCACCGACCGCCGCCGCTCCCGCTGTGGCCGCCGCTGCAGCGCCTGCCGCCGCAGCACCGGCAGAAGCAGCCGCGCCGGCACCCACCCCGAACAAGGGTGATACGGCATGGATGATCATGGCTACTGTGCTGGTGATCCTGATGACCATTCCCGGCCTGGCACTGTTCTATGCCGGTATGGTTCGCGCCAAAAACGCCCTGTCCGTTCTGATGCAGGTCTATGTCGTCTTCGCAATGTGCGCGGTGCTGTGGGCAATTTACGGCTACAGCGTTGCGTTTACTGCCGGCGGCTCGTTCTTTGGCGGTTTTGACAAACTGTTCCTCGCCGGCGTCACGCCTGATTCGGTCGGCGCGACCTTCAGCAAGGGTATTGTCATCCCCGAGCTGGTGTTCTTCGCCTTCCAGGCCACGTTTGCCGCCATTACCCCGGCGCTGATCGTCGGCGCATTTGCCGAACGCATGAAGTTCTCGGCAGTACTGCTGTTCGTCATCCTCTGGTTCACCTTCTCCTACCTGCCGATGGCACACATGGTCTGGTACTGGGACGGCCCGGATGCGATTACTGACGCAGCTTCGCTTGAGAAAGTCACCAATGCCGCAGGTTTCCTGTGGGCCAAAGGTGCACTGGACTTCGCTGGCGGCACGGTGGTGCACATCAATGCCGGTATCGCCGGTCTGG
>Ga0192647_101072_pt1 | contig 18321 bp, 15 predicted proteins | sample LauGreFa1BDMLBSN_2_FD_133046 | JGI IMG/M metagenome (GOLD analysis project Ga0192647, IMG submission 133046) | Freshwater lake microbial communities from Lake Michigan, USA - Fa13.BD.MLB.SN - reassembly | ecosystem: Environmental > Aquatic > Freshwater > Lake | place: Lake Michigan, USA...
CGGCGAAGGCGGCGGCGAGGTCCGTAATCAGATCGCGCGGATCCTCGAGTCCGATCTGGAACCGCAGCAGCGGCCCCTCCTCGGTCCACGGCGGCGACTGGCGCGACGACCGCACATCGCTCGCCACCACGAGCGACTCGAAGCCGCCCCACGAGAAGCCCATGCCGAAGTAGCGGAGCGACTCGAGGAACGCCTTGAGATGCGCGCGGCCGCGCGGATGCGGCCGCAGCACGCAGCCGAACAGCCCGCTCGCACCCGTGAAGTCGCGGCGCCAGAGCGCATGATCCGGGTGCGATGGCAGCGCGGGATGCAGCACGCGCGCCACCTCCGCCCGCGACTCGAGGAACCGCGCCACGGCGAGCGCGCTCTGCTCATGGCGGGCGAGCCGCACCTCGAGCGAACGCATGCCGCGCAGGCAGGTGCTGCAGTCGTCGGGGTGCGCGTAGTGCCCGTGCACCTCGGCGCACTGCTTGACGCGCTTCCAGTGGTCCTCGTCGCGGGCGACGATGGCGCCCAGCAGGATGTCGCTGTTGCCGGACTGGTACTTGGTGAGCGCGTGCACCACGAGGTCAACGCCATGCTCGATGGGTCGGAAGCGGAGCGGCGTGGCCCAGGTGTTGTCGATGATGGTGGTCACGGCGCGGGCGCGCGCGACACGCGCGATCGCAGGCACATCCTGGATCTCGAAGGTGAGCGAGCCCGGCGACTCCATGAAGATCGCGCGCGTGTTGCCGCGAATGAGCGGCTCGATGCCCACGCCGATGCGCGGATCGTAGAAGTCGGTCTCGACGCCCATGCGCGGAAGCACCGACTTGCACAGCCACCGCGTGGGCCCGTAGCACGAGTCGGTCATGAGCAGATGGTCGCCCGCCGAGAGCGTCGCCAGCAGCGGCACCGACACCGCTGCGAGGCCGCTCTCGACGACCACCGCGCCCGCCCCACCATCGAGGCCCGCGAGCATGGCCTCGAGCTCGCGCGAGTTCGGGTTGCCCATGAGCCCATACACGAACGGACCCGTGCGCGTGTCGACGCGCATGGCCGCCTCGAGCGCGTCGAGCGTGGGAAAGAGCACGGTCGAGCCACGATGGATGGGCGTGTTGACGAAACCGTGCTGGGCGCGAGGATCGCGCGCGGTATGCGCCAGCCGCGTGCCGATCCCCGGCCCGGTTCCATCGGTCGATCCGCTCACGGCGCGATCTTCGTCAGCACGATGTTGCGGAACTCGATGTAGGCACCCTCGCTCTGCAGCGCGATGCGGCCCTTGTTCACCTCGACATCGGTGGCCACATTCTGCAGGAGTCCGTTGACCCAGAGCTCGATGGTGCCCTGGTTGACCACGATGCGGTAGTGGTTCCACTCGCCGAGCTGCCTCTCGTTGGTGGCGTGCAGCTTGACGGTGTGGCGGCCGTCGGTGCGCTTCTGGTCGACGGTGGCCTTGTACTCGCCGATGTTCCAGAAGTCGCCCGCGTTCTTGGAGTGCAGCTGCGCCTCCATCGACTTGGGCCACACCACGTCGTCCCCGATGGTGCGGAGCAGGACGCCCGAGTTGCCCTCGCCCTTGGCTGGATCGAAGCGCCAGTCGAGCTCGAGGATGAAGTTGTCGTAGAGCTCCTCGGTCTGGATGTAGCCGATCGGACGGCCCGCGCACTGGAGCACGCCGTCCTTGACACTCCACACCGACAGCTGGTCCTTGCCATCCTTGGCGAGATCGGGCACGAACGCCTTCCAGCCCTTCGTGTCCTTGCCGTTGAAGAGCTGCACCACCTCGCCCACCTTGATGGGGGTGCCGTCCTTCATGAAGTTTCCCTTGACCGAGCCGAGCGCACCACCCGATGGGGGCACGACCTTGGGCGCCTCGCCCGCGGGAGTCGACTGGAAGGCGGCGAGGAACGGAACAGCGGCGAGGAACGCGAGTGCGGCGATGGTGGTGCGCATGGTGGTCTCCGCGCGCACTGTAGCGGCTGCGGAGCGGCGATCGCGCGTGATCCGCAGTCAGCCAACCTCACGGCGCGAAGGCGTCGCGGGCGGCGGCGTTGCCCGCGTCGCGCAGCGTGCGCCAGGCGATCGCCACCTGTGCCCGCATGGCGCGGTCGAGCCGGCGGCGGGCCTCCTTGTGCGCGGTCAGCACCTCGGTGCCGGCGCGGATGCGCGAGAGATCGCCGTCGTCCATGTTGCCGGCGGCCACAGCCGCCTCCGACGCGGTGCGCAGGATCTCGGCGGCACTGGGCACCATCGGTACGAGCTTCTCCAGCGCGCGGTCGCGCTCGTCGGACGACTCGGTTCGCGCCAGTTCCCGCTGCAGGCGGCGGCCGGCGTCGGTGCGGCCGAGGTCCTGCTCGATCAGTGCGAGCGCGAGGTACTGCGCCTCGAAGAGCTTGTCCTCGCCGAGCAGTCGCTCCACCAGCGTGATTGCCTCCACATACCCGCGGCGGGCCGCGCTGGCGCAGGCTGCAAGGCCCGCGAGCCGGGCAGCCTGCATGGCCACAAGCCGCTCGCGCGCCACGCGGTTGTGGCCCGCGAACTGCTCCTGCACGGCGTCGAACGCCCTGTTGGCCGACACCAGCTCGCGCCAGGCCGCGAGACGGCCGGCGACGAGTGCCTCGGCGCTTTGCTCGAGAATGGAGCGCAGCGATGCGCGGCGCGATTCCGGCAGCGGCGCCACGTCCGGCATGGCGAGTCCGAACGCGAGGCTCGCGGGCGAGCCGCTGGGCCACGGGATGCGGTTCATGGTGTCGAACCGCGTGGCGAGCTTGAAGAACGGCAGTGTGCGCTCGAGCCGTGCCAGGCGCGCCAGTGCGATCGTCCGGTCGCTCACGCGGTCCTCGCCGAAGGCGGCCTGCAGCTCGGCGAGCGTCTTCTCGTCCTCCACGATCGACATGTCGGCGATCGCGGCCAGGCGACCCTCCTTCGACATGATGGTGTTGAACGAATGCTCGGCGACGGCGTACCGCCGCGTATGGTCTGCGAAGATGGCGTCCACCAGCGCGAGCTCGTCGTCACCCACCGCGCCGGCCACGGCCGCAAGGAACGGCGGATCGATCGGACCCGGCTCGGGGCGCATGACCGGCTTGATCGCGTGCGAGCCGAGCGGCCGCCAGAAAGCGCGGCCTGCGGCCGCCTCCACCTCGGGAATGCGCTCGTCGTCGACGAAGCGCGAAAGCAGCGCGTCGGCGCCTGAGTTGACGATGTCGGGTACGGGCGTGTTCGGCCGCGGACCGGAGAACTCGGGATAGGCGCGCACATCCACGTAGCCGCCGGCGAGCCCGCGCAGGAGCTCGCTCTGCTCGGTGCCGAGGATGGCCTCGACCTCGCGGTAGAGCTCGTCGTCGGCCTCGGTGCGCGTCTTCTTGGGATCCTCGACGGCGGCGCGTCCGCGCAGGCGCGCATCGGCCTTGGCGTAGGCGGCCGCAAGCCGCTCGCGCTGCTCAGGGCCCAGTCTGCTCGCATGCGACACGATCGCGCGGAACTCCACCGAGAGCGCCGTGGTGCCGCTCAGCTCAAAGGCCTGCACGATGTTGGCGAGGATCGTCTCCGCGCGCTCGTCTCCCACGATCGCGGCGAGATTCCCGCGCAGCGTCACGATCGCGTCGCGCACATCGAGCACCTCCCGCGCGGGCGGAACATCGTCGAACATGCTCGGCGCACGCTCCGCGACGCTATCGGCGATGCGGGACCCGAGCTGCCGCACCACGCGCTGCGCGTCGGCGGCGAGCGGGCCCTGCGTTGCGGCGAGTGCGAGCAACTCGCGGCGGACGACCACATGGCGCGTGGTCGTGTCGCGGGCACGGAGGAGCGCCTCGGTGGTGGCGCGAAACGCACCGAGGCAGTTCGCGCGATCGGCACCGAGCGCGCTTCCGAGACCGTCCCACAGCTTGTCCTCGTCGCGGCCGTCGCCGTTCCAGGACTTCACATACTCGGCGTAGACGCGCTCCACGGCGGGCCACTCCTCGGCCTTCACAGCCAGGCAGGCGTCGCTCCAGGCGATCACCTCGGCGAAGCCCACATGCGGGCGGTCCTCCGCCAGAGACAGGTCGAACCAGCCCAGATCGGCGCGGGCGGATGGGCGCACGGCGAACGCGGACGCCGAGGCGGCGAGGACCGCCGCGGCGACGGGCCGGGTGAGACAGCGGATGAGGGCGGACGCGGACATCGGATGGTCTATCGGTTGGATGCGCTTCGTTCATCGCGCGGCGGCGCGCCGTTGCGAATCCGCCGGCAATTCAGCGATCGGCCGCGGGTTATGCGCTCCAGGGATGCCTCGCTTCCACCGTACGATCCGCCGCATGACGCGATTGCTCCAAGCGGTTTCGCCCCTGCGCCTCTTCCCGAGCGCCGACGTCCTCGCGGCGCTCGTCCTGTCGGCGCTCGGCTTCCTCGTCCTCGGTGCCACGCCTTCAGCGTCCGCCGCCGACGGCGGGCTGTGGTACGCCCAGCCTGCGGCCAGATGGACCGAGGCGCTGCCCGTCGGCAATGGCCGGCTCGGCGGCATGGTCTTCGGCGACCAGTTCGGAACGATCCAGGTGAACGAGGACACCGTGTGGGCGGGCACGCCGGTCGATCGGAACCGCACGCCGAAGGATGGCTCGCTCGCCCGCGCACGCGAGCTCTGGTTCAAGGGCGATGTGCTCGGTGCGCAGAGGATCATGCAGGACGAGTTCATGACGCCCGACTGGGTGCGCTCGTACCAACCTCTGATGACCGTGGGTACGCGCTGGAGCGATCCGTTCGAGACGATCACGGACTACCGGCGCTCGCTCGATCTCGCGACGGGCGTGGCGACCACCGAGTTCAATGCCGACGGATCGCGCTACCGCTGCCGCGTGTTCGCGAGCGCCGCGGACAGCGTGATCGTGGTGCGCTGGGAGGCGCTCGGCGACAAGCCGCTGCGTGCAGCGATCGGCACGGGGCGCGATGAACTCGTCGACGGCGGCGCCGAGATCGCCTCCGAGGACGCGACCGTCGCCACCGACGGCGTGGATCGACGCGTGCAGCGCCAGTTCCACGTCCGATACGGATACGCGGTCAACGGCGAGCACCGCGGCGTGCGCTACGCGGGCTGCGCGGCGGTCCAGTTCGACGAACCCGATCCGAAGTCCGTGCCGATCGCGGACAAGCCCGCGAAGAGCCTCGGCAAGGTGGAGGGTTTCGACAACATCGCGCGCGAGTCCCGCGGCTACACCGTGGTCATCGCGGGCGCGACCAGCTTCCTCGCCGGGATCCACCCCAACATCCGGATCGCCGATCCGAAGGTCACGGCGAAGCAGGTCGCGCGCGACGCGCTGTCGCGCACCTTCGACGAGCTCCTCGCGCGGCACGTCGCCGACCATGCCCCGCGCATGGCGCGCGTGGGCCTCGACATCGGCAAGACCGCGCAGGACGCGAAGCCAACCGATGTGCGGCTGGCGGAGTTCCGCCAGGGCGCGGACGATCCCGCGCTTCTCGCGCTGTACTTCCAGTTCGGCCGCTACCTGCTCGCATCGAGCTCGCGGCCCGGCGACCTGCCCGCCAACCTGCAGGGCATCTGGAACGAGCACATCGCGGCGCCGTGGAACGCCGACTACCACACCAACATCAACATCCAGATGAACTACTGGCACGCGGAGTCGACGAACCTCGCGGAGTGCCACGAGCCGCTGTTCGACTTCACCGACCGCTTGATCGAGAACGGCCGCGTTTCCGCGAAGAAGCTCTATGGCGCGCGCGGGTCGGTCGTGCATCACACGAGCGACGCATGGGCGTTCACCGAGCCGATCGGCCTGACCGTGTGGGGCATGTGGCCGCACGGCGGCGGATGGCTCACGCGCCACTACTGGGAGCACTACGCGCACTCGGGCGACGAGGCGTTCCTGCGCGAGCGCGCGTGGCCCGCTCTCGCGGCGTGCGCGGAGTTCTACGCCGACTACCTGTGCGAGGATCCCGCGACGCGGAAGCTCGTCGCCGGCCCGAGCTCGTCGCCGGAGAACACCTTCATCACCGCCGATGGACAGCAGGCGAACATCGGCATGGGCAATGCGATGGACCAGGCCATCGTCTGGGACGTCTTCACCAACCTGCTCGACGCCGCGACGGTGCTCGGGAAGAACGACGACCCGCTCATCGCGCGTGTGCGCCAGAGGCGCGCGCAGCTCGCATGGCCCGACATCGGCGCCGACGGCCGGCTGATGGAGTGGGCGCGTCCTTTCGGCGAGGCAGAGCCCGGACACCGGCATATCTCGCATCTCTTCGGCCTGCACCCCGGCGCGCAGTTCACCCGCGACATCACGCCGCAGCTGCTCGACGCCGCGCGCAAGACGCTCGACTTCCGCCTCGCCAACGGCGGCGGCCACACCGGCTGGAGCCGCGCGTGGCTCATCAACTTCTTCGCACGCCTCGGCGACGGCAAGGCGGTCGAGGACAATCTGCGCGCGCTGCTCTCCAAGTCGACGCTGCCGAACCTGTTCGACGACCATCCGCCGTTCCAGATCGACGGCAACTTCGGAGGCACCGCGGGCATGGCCGAGGCGCTCGTCCAGTCGCATGTGGCCGAGCAGGATGCGTTCGCGCCGGGCAAACCGCCGCGCTACATCGTCGACATCCTGCCCGCGCTGCCGCCGTCGTGGAAGACCGGCGAGGTGCGCGGCCTGCGCGCACGCGGTGGCGTCACGGTGACGAAGCTCGCGTGGAACCCGAGCGCGATCCGCGTCGAGCTCGACGCGCCCCGCCGCGGTTCCATCCGCGTACGACCGCCGCTCGGCTGGACGATCGCGGGCATGCAGCGCGACCCGCAGGGCGCGTTCGCGGTGAAGCCGCAGGCTGCAACGGGTTTCACGATCGACTTCGTGCGGCTCGCGGACTAAGCGGGCTGGTTCTTCGATCGAATCCCACGCGAGCGGTCCCGCAGCGGCGACCGTTCAGCCAACCACGGCCTGCGCGTCACCGCGGCAGTCGCTCGCCGCGACATATCCGTGCTCGACGCGCTGAATGCACTGCGCGCGGCCGAAGGTGATCGACTTCTCCCGCGCGACCTTGACCTCGTGACCACGCGTCTCGAGCTCGTCGAGCGTGGCCTGCGCGAACCCAGGCTCGACATCGAGGCGGAGCCCCTCGCTCACCTGCCAGCGCGGCGCGTCGAGCGCGGCCTGCGGATTCGCCCGATGATCCTCGAGACGCGACGCGATCTGCAGCTGGCCCTGCGGCTGCATGTAGCCGCCCATGCAGCCGAACGCGACATGCGGCCGCGCCGCGCCCGCCGCATCGCGCTTGACGAGCATGCCGGGAATGATCGTGTGGTACGGCAGCTTCGCCGGCGCGTACTCGTTCACATGCCCCTTCTCGAGCGTGAAGCACGCGCCGCGGTTCTGCATGGCGATACCCGTGTTCGGAATCACGATCCCCGAGCCCCATCCCGTGTAGTTCGACTGGATCAGCGAGACCATGTTGCCGTCCTTGTCGGCGGTGCACAGCAGGATCGTGCCGCCCGTCTTGGGCGGACCGTGCTGGAAATCACGCGCCTTCGCGGGGTCGATCTCGGCGGCAAGCTTCGCGAGGAACTCGCGTGAAAGAAGGTCCGCGGGCTTCACGCGCATCGCGGCGGGATCGCCGACCTCGCGGTGCACGGTGCGGAACGCCAGCTTCATCGCCTCGGCCGCGAGATGCGCGCTGTCGGCGCAATCAGGCGAGAGGTCGGCGAAGCGCGGATTCACGCCGCACGCGTCGAGGATGCCGCATGCGATCTGCGCCGCGATTCCCTGGCCGTTCGGCGGGATCTGCAGCATCTGCGCCGATCCGAACGGCGCCTCGAGCGGCGTCACCCACTGCGGCGCATGCGCCGCAAGATCGCGTTCATCGAGGAACGCCCCGTCTGCACGCGCGGCGTCGGCGATCGCCTTCGCCAATTCGCCCGTGTAGAACGACGCACCCTCGCTCAGCGCGATCGACTCGAGCGTGCGCGCGTGATCGGCGAAGACGATGCGTTCCGCCGCGAACGGCGCGCGGCCGTTCGGCGCGAACACGCGCTTCCACTCGGGCATCTGCGACATCGAGGGATAGGCGCGCGCCCAGAGTTCCGCCGTGCGCGGCGCCACGAGGAAACCGTCGCGTGCGAAGCGGATCGCCGGCTCCAGCAGATCCGCGAACGGCAGCCTTCCGAACCGCTTCCACAACGCGATCCAGCCCGAGACGGCGCCGGGCACGGTCACTGGCCCCCAGCCGCGCATCGACATCGCGGCGCGCCCGTCGAACGCGCTCCGCGGCTGGCGCGCGGGTGATCGGCCCGACGCATTCAACCCCACGACTTCGCCGCCGAAGATCCCGAGCACGAAACCGTCGCCGCCAATGCCGTTGGTCGTCGGCTCGAGCACCGTCATCGCAGCCGCGGTGGCAACGGCGGCGTCGGCGGCACTGCCGCCCCGCCGCAGCATCTCCAGCCCCGCCTGCGCCGCAAGAGGTTGGCTCGTGGCAACGGCCATCGAGCCGCACACGGCAGGTCGGCGCGCGTCGTACGGAAGGCTCCAGTCGATGCCGTCCGCGCCCCCGGTGTTGTTCTCGGCTGTTTCGCGCATGCGGGGACCCCTGATCGGTTTCGCGTGTCGATCCGTGTCCGCTCGCGTCACGGTTGGCGTAGTGGACCCCCGCAGCCTACCCTGCCTGTCCGTGTGCACGGCGCCCTGTGGTACAACAGGCGCCCGTTCGGAAGGAACCACCATGGCCGGCGTCAAGCAACCCTCGGATAAGAGTCACTTCCTCCTCCCCGATCTCGGCGAAGGCCTCGCCGAGGCCGAGCTGATCAGCTGGAAGGTGCAGTCGGGCGACACCGTGAAGGAGTCGCAGACGCTCGCCGAGATGCAGACCGACAAGGCCCTTGTCGAGGTTCCCTCGCCGTGGGCCGGCACCGTGAGCGAGATCTGCGGCAAGCCAGGCGACATCATCAAGGTGGGCGCGGTCCTCGTGCGCTACGGAGCCGCGAAGGCGGCGGGCGCGACGGGCGGAGCCGCGAGGACGGCGACCGGGGCCGCTGAAGCCTCCTCCTCCAGCAACGGCAACGCCTGCATGTCCAGCCAGATCGCCGCCGGTGCGGCCGAGGGCGACCAGGGCACGGTCGTCGGCACGATGTCGGGCACGCTCACGGTGAGCGATCGCTTTGCGCGCCGGGCTCCCGAGATCGTCGAGCTCGCTCGCGAGGGCAAGGCACTCGCCACCCCTGCCGTGCGTGGGCTGGCGCGCAAGTTCGGCGTCGACATCCAGAAGGTGGCCGGCACCGGACGCGGCGGCCGTGTGACCGCGAGCGATGTCGCGGCGTTCGCCGAGAACGGTGCCGCGGTCGTCGCAGCGCCGGCCACGGCCGGCTTTGCTCCCAAGGCCGCGGCAGTCGCCCCGGGTTCCGTCTACATCGATCAGAACGATGTGGCGCAGCGCGTGCCGTTCCGCGGCGTGCGCCGCAAGATCGCCGAGGCGCTCTCGCGCAGCGTGCAGACCGCGGTGCACTTCACCGTGGTCGACGAGGCCGACGTCACCGCCCTCGAGGCCAAGCGCCGCGAGTACTCGAAGGTCGTGGGCGAGAAGCTCTCGATGCTGCCCTTCATCATGACCGCCGTCTGCCGTGGGCTGCGCAAGCACCCGAGCCTCAACGCCATAGTCGACGACGCCAAGGGCGAGATCATCCTCAAGGGCGCGGTCAACCTCGGCTGCGCCGTCGACACCGACGCGGGCCTGATGGTGCCCGTCATCCGCAACGCAGGCGCGATGGCGCCCGTGCAGATCGCGCAGAGCGTGCGCGTCCTCGCCAGCAAGTGCAAGGACCGCAGCATCGCCCGCGAGGACTCGCTGGGCGGCACCTTCACCATCTCCAATGTCGGCAGCTACGGCGGCATGTTCGCCACGCCGGTCATCAACTATCCCGAGGTCGCCATCCTCGCCGCCGGCCGCGCCAAGGAGCGCGTGTGCGTCAAGGACGGCAAGTTCTACGCGGGTCTCGTGCTTCCGCTCTCGCTCTCCTGCGACCACCGCGTGGTCGATGGCGCCGAGGGCGCACGGTTCCTCAACACGGTGGTGAAGTTGCTCGAGGATCCCGAGGCGCTGCTCGCCTGAGCCGAACCGATCGCCGAAGCGGACCGCCCCCCGCGCGCAGAGTGATTCCACCCGAGAATAGGTTGTTTCCACCGCGAATTCGCGGCCGATAGGGACCGTTCCATGCGTTGTCCGAACGTCATCCGCCTGATCATTCCCGCCGTTCTGCTCGCCTCATGCGCCTCCACGCCGGACGGCGGCGGCACGGAGCGCGCACCCGACCCCGAGCGCATCACCGTCCTCGGGTTCTACGGCGGTCGCTGCGCGGGCGAGCCCTCGCCCGATGGCATCGAGGGGGTCACGGGTGTCGAACTCGCGATCGGGCAAACCTTCGTGGCCGAGCTGCCGTTCGCCGCGGGCACCGGGTACGGCTGGACCGCCTCCGGCTTCGACACGTCGGTCGTGCACATCACCGACCAGCGCGATCGGCCCATCCGCGGCAGCACCGCCGTGGGCGCCGCGCAGATGTGCAGCATCAACCTCACCGCGCTCAAGCCGGGCCGCACCCGCGTGCGCTTCGAGTTGCGCCGACCATGGGAGACTTCCGTGGCCCCGGTGGAAGTGCGCCACACGACGATCTACGTGAAGGCCGCCGCCACGGAGTGAGCCGCGCCATACCCCGGGAGGTCCGATGGCCGTCGACAGGATTGCCGGCGAATGCCGCGTGATGTTCGCCTTCGAGGTGGGCTTCGCCATCGACCTCGCGCGCGCCACCGCGCGCATGCCCGCCGGCGCCCGAGAGGCGCTGCCCTCGAGCCGCCGACTGCCGGCCGACTGCGACTTCACGCACACGCCGCTGCGCGTGGCCGTGACGCGCCGTTCCGTGCCCATCGCGGCATGGAACACCGCCGCCGATGCCGAAGCGACGATCTACGAGTTCGGCGCCATCTCGATCGCGTTCCGCATTCCCCTCGCTGGTCCGATCCCGTCCCTGCGAGGTCTGGCGCCGGCGCTGTGGAACAACGCCGCGCTGGCAACCGAGGCGCGCGCCGCGGTGGAGGAGCTCATGCGCGAGCTCGGCGATGCGATCACCCGCCCCGAGCTGCGCGCGACCGCCGAGGACTTCGTGATCTTCTCGGTGGATCCCGCATCCGTCGCCGACCCGTCGGTCGACGCGATGGGTGCCGCCGATCTCGCGGCGCTGCTGCGTCTCGAGGACGGCGCGCTTTCCGCCGACAGCGCCCGCGACGCGGTGGCCAATCCGATCTCCTACGGCCCGCGCGACCTCGTGCTCGTCGACTGGGCCGCGGCGCTCGTGGTCGACGCCGAGCCGGCCGCCACGCTCGCCGTGCTCGAGTTCGCGAACGTGCAGCTCGTCGAGCTCAAGCACCTCGACACCGAGCTCGACCGCGGCCTCGACCAGGTGTGGTCCATGCTCAACGACCGCTCGCTCTTCTCGCGCTTCCGGCTGCGCGCCAACCTGCGGCGCCTCGCGGAACTCGAGCTCGAGGGCGCGGCGCTGTTCGACAGCGTGAGCAACGCCCTCAAGCTCTTCGGCGACCAGCACCTGGCCCGCGTGCAGCGCGCGGCGTCGCACCGCTTCCGCATCGACGACTGGGAGCGCAGCATCGCCCGCAAGCTGTCGACGCTCGCCTCGCTGAGCGAGCGCCTCGAGGCGCGGCAGTCGCAGTACCGCAGCGAGCTGCTCGAGTGGATCATCATCGCGCTGATCGCGTTCGAGATCGTTCAGGCGCTGTGGTGACGGCCTCTCCGCGCGAGCGACCCAGCCTCCGGTACGGATCTACCATCGCAGGCCCATGCAGAGCCCCCACGCCATCTCCCGCGTCGAACCGCTGCGCACAGGCTCGTTTCGTCTCGATGGCGGCGGCATGTTCGGACTCATCCCCAAGACGATGTGGTCGCAGTGGACCGAGGCCGATGCGCTCAACCGCATCGCGCTGGCCGCACGCTCGCTGCTGGTCGAGTCGCGCGATGGGCTCGTGCTGGTCGAGGCGGGCTACGGCGACAAGTGGACCGACCGCGAGCGCGCCATGTACGACCTCGAGCGCCGCACCGCCGTCGACGCCCTGGCCGAGCTCGGCGTCGACCCGGGCGACATCGCCCATGTCGTGCTCACCCACCTGCACTTCGACCACGCGGCCGGGCTCACCTGCGCATCGAACGCGGGCGTCCGCAGCGTCTTCGCCAACGCCCGCGTGCATGTCCAGCGCCAGGAGTGGCTCGACGCGCTCGCCAACCGCAGCACGATGACCAGGACCTACTTCCGCTCGCACCTCGATCCGGTCGCCACACAGATGGAGCTGCACGACGGCGCGTGCGCCCCGCTCGCGGGCATTGGCCTCATTCCCACGCCCGGGCACACCTGGGGCCACCAGAGCGTGCTCATCGAGGCGGCCGACGGAGCCATCCTCTACACGGGCGATGCCTGCCCCACGCTGCACCACGCGCACCCCGCCGCCAGCATGGGCTACGACATGCTGGCGCACGAGGCCATGCTGTCCAAGCTGGATGTTCTCGGGCGTGCCTGCCGCGAGGGATGGCGCATCGCGCTCGATCACGATCCGACGCACGCCTTCGCGCGCGCAACGCCGCACGGTGATCGGGTGGTCCTCGAGCCATCGGAACCGGCGACTGCGGGAACCACACCCTGACCAACCACGGGAAGTCCGTCGTTTCCTCGCACTTGGCGTGCAAACGCCGTATCCTGCGCCCATGCGTTCGATCCTCCGCACCGCCACCATCCTCGCGCCCATCGCGCTCGCGGCCTCCGCGTTCGCCCAGGCCGAGCCGCCGCCGGAACCCACCTTCACGCCCGCCACGAGCCCGATCATCGGCTACCTCGTGGCCGCAGTGCTCTTCGGCATCATCGTGAGCGTGTCGCTCATGCCTTCGAAGCGTTCGCACACCGATCTTTGATCGGGTTCCCGCGGTCCTCCGCCCGGTCCTTCTGCCGATCGGCGTCCCAACGCCGCTCCGCCGGATTCATCATGAAGCGCCAACACCGCACCCGTCTGCTCATCGCGGCCAACATCGCGGCGCTCGGCGCCCTCGGCGTGGTCGAGCTGTCGGCGCCCGCACGTGCGCAGGCCGCGCGTCCGCGCAGCACCTACACCGCGGCCGCGGGTCGCGTGGCCGGCACCGAGGCGCACGCGCTGTACATCGTCGACGAGACGACGCAGGAAGTCATCGCCGTGCAGTGGGACCCGCAGTCGAAGCAGCTCAAGGGACTCGGCTTCCGCAACCTCGCCGTCGACGCCAACGACATGGGCCGCCCGCGTTCCAATTGACACCCCGGACCGAACCGCCCTCCCCATGGGTCTCGGGGACAGCCCACTGACTCCCGCGCCCGACAGGATCGAAGCCACATGCGCCTCCAGCACAGCATCCTCGCCGTCAGCGCCGTCGCCATCGGCGCCCTCGCCATCGTCGAGGCCGGTCGCCTGCATCCATCCGCAGAGGCGGGCACTGCGTCGATGGGTATCGGCGGCTTCACCGCCATCACGGCGTCCACGGGCACCGGACCCGACAACTCGCCCGTCGAGGTCCTCTATGTGATCGACAACCGTGGCGAGTCGCTGCTCGTCTACGGTGTGGAGACGCAGCTCGACCGCCGCATGGTGCTGCTCGGCGGCGCCAGCCTCCCTGTCCTCTTCCGCGTGGGCCGCGGTGGCTGACCGCGCATGAGCACCGCCAGCCTGCTCGATATCCCGCTGCCCCCGCGACGCCCCGTCGACTCGGTCATGGCGTCGCGCCGAGCCGACAGCTTCGGCAAGCGCTCCATCAAGGCATCGTCGAAGGACTTCGCCCTGCGCCTGGCGGTGACCATGACCGACCTCACCACGCTCGAGGGCAAGGATTCCCCCGAGAAGGTCCGGTCGCTCTGCCGCAAGGCGATCGATCCCGCCCCAGCGCTTTCGCGCGCCCTCGAGGCGGCGGGGCGCGCCCCAATCCCCTCGGTGGCGGCCATCTGCGTGTATCCGAACCTCGTGGCGACCGCCCGCGAGGCCCTCGCGGGCTCGCGCGTGAAGATCGCCTCGGTGGCCACGGGCTTCCCGAGCGGCCAGTTTCCCCTCGATCTTCGGCTGGATGACGTGCGCCGTGCCGTCGGCGAGGGCGCGCACGAAATCGACATGGTGATCAGCCGCGGTGCCTTCCTCGCGGGCCGCTATGCCGAGGTCGCCGACGAGATCGCACGCGTGAAGGAGGCTTGTGGCCACGCCCACCTCAAGGTCATCCTCGAGACTGGCGAGCTCGAGACCCTCGACGCCGTCCGCTTCGCGAGCGACCTGGCCATCTGCGCCGCCTTCGCCGCAGGACCGGCCGCCGACGGCGATGTCTTCATCAAGACCTCCACGGGAAAGGTGACTCCCGCGGCCACCATGCCTGTGGTCCTGGTCATGCTCGAGTCGATCCGCGATGCGTTCGAGGCCACAGGCGTCCGCGTCGGCATGAAGCCCGCGGGAGGCATCCGATCGGCCAAGGCCGCCATCGCCCAACTGGTCATGGTGCATGAGACGCTGGGTGCGGACTGGCTCCAACCGCATCTCTTCCGATTCGGCGCCTCGACGCTGCTCAACGATCTCCTGCGGCAGGTGGCCCGCTTGAACCGCGGCGGCTACGCGGCACGCGACGATTTCTCTGAGGCGTGAACCGACAGTGAGATGTTCGCGCGGCTTCCTGTGACGATCTTTCAAGATCTTGCGCGATTCGAAGGCTTCGGTGGCCGTTGGGAACTTTGCTGAAACTGGGGTGAGAAGCAAAATACAGAGGCGGGTTTCGCGTATCTTCTCCGCCTCGAGGTTCGCAACGCTGGGTATCCCGCCCAGATTCCCGTTCATTTCTCTTCGCGAGCCTCGTCACGCACGGTGTTGCAGTCAATGTCGGAGTTGTGTGCTCGATTTCCTCGCGCCCTGCCCCCCATGGTCGCCGACCATGGACGCTCGGCACATCCGCACGGAGGCGGACCGGAGTGCATCCGGTGCGTCGCATGCCGTGAGGTGGCCGCATGAGCGAGGCGATTCCCGCAGCAAAGCGCTCCCGCAAGAGCCCCGGCGAGACCCTGCACAGCTACCGCGTCCGCAAGTGGCTCGGTGACGGCGCGTTCAGCGTCGTCTACCTCGTCGACGACGGCAAGAGCCATGTCCAGTACGCGCTCAAGCATGTGATCTCGGAAGGCGACAAGGAGGACCGCTACCTCGAGCAGCTCCGCATGGAGTGGGAGGTCGGCCGCAAGCTCAAGCATCCGAACATCCGCGACATCGTCGACCTCAAGGGCGATGGCGGCTTCGGCTTCCTCCGCAAGCCGGGCAAGGACCTCGGCCTGATCATGGAGATGATCGACGCCCCGAGCCTCGAGGACATGCTGCAGAAGGGCGAGCTGCGCTTCTCCATTCCCGAGTGGATCGGCATCTTCCGCGACGTGGCGAGCGCGCTCGTGCACATCCACGAGAAGGGCTACGCGCACGCCGACATGAAGCCGAACAACATCCTCTGGGATGAGAAGCACACCAAGGTCATCGACCTCGGCCAGGCCTGGAAGATCGGCTCCACCAAGCCGCGCATGTCGGGCACCGCGGGCTATGTGGCGCCCGAGCAGCCGCTCATCGAGCCGATCACGGCCCAGACCGACGTGTTCAACTTCGGCGCCACCATGTACCGCCTGCTGCGCGGCAAGTTCGCGCCGCAGACCGTGCAGCGGAAGTACCCCAAGGACTTCCAACTGCCCGAGTCGATGATGGGCGAGACCACGCCGCTCGCGCAGTGGAATCCGCAGATCCCCGAGCGCCTGAGCGACCTCGTCCTCAACTGCCTCGAGGTCGAGCCCGCCAAGCGCAAGTACATGACCTATGTGCTCAAGCAGCTCGAGTCCATGGCGCCCGTGACCGCGGCGAAGTGACGCACGGCGGACACGCCCTCGACGAACTCGCGTGGTGAAGACCGTATCCGCGGAACTCAGAGTTCCGTGGCCGCGCCGGCCCAGTCTGGCTCCCACACCGCGTATCCGCCCAGGAACGCGTTGGAGTTCGCGCCCAGCATGCAGCCCTCGGGAACTTCCTTGATCGCCTTGGAATTGCCCCCTCCGAGCACGACGATGTCGGGCAGCACCGCGGCGCGCAGCAGACGCACCGTTTCGGCCACGTGCCCGCGCCACTTGCGCGTGCCGTTGCGTTCGCGGCCGCGGATGCCGACGTAGTCCTCGAAGGTGCGGCCCTTCTTGAAGGGAAGATGCGCCAGCTCCATGGGCAGCACGATGCGGCCAGCGATCATGCAGGTTCCGAGCCCCGTGCCCAGCCCGAGGAACAGCATCTTCTCGTTGGTGAGGCCTGCGGCCCGGTGGCTGCCGATCGCCTGCATGGCGGCGTCATTGAGGATCTTCACGGGCACGCCGAACGCGGCGCGGTAGTCGAAGTCCCGCCAGCCGGGGCCGAGATTCACCGGATCCTGCAGCGGGCGTCCGTTGCGGATGGGCGTGGGAAGACCAATGGTGATCGCGTCGACACGCTCACCCGCGAGGAGCTTGGGCAGGTCGGCCGCAAGCTGCTCGGGCGTGTAGCTCGGTCCCGACGGCGCGGCGCGCTTGTCGTCCCAGTGGGCGCAGCGGGCCTTGGCATTGGTTCCGCCGATGTCGAGGGCGCAGATGACCTTGGTACCGGAAACATGGGGGGTGGACGGACCGATCGTGGACATACGCCGATTGTGTCGGGAAATCCGCCGTTCGGGTTCAGTCGGGATGGCGGGACGCGGGAGATTTCCCGCCGATCCCATCCCGTCCGCTCACGACTTCCGTCGCACCGGCAGCTGCACCTCCGACCACTTGACGCGGTTGGCGATGTACGGGCCGTTGTAGTGGAAGGCCCGCGGCTCGCCCGCGATCTCGTACTCGGGGTGTTCCTTGAGCCAGTCGTGGAGGAGCGTGAGGCCCTTCTCGACGATGCCTGTCCCATACGGGCCATTCATGCCGATCGCGAGGACCTCCATCTCGGGGCGGTCGGTGACCACCACCTTGCGGTCCTTCTTGTCGGCGCCGGGGGGGGCGAGTTCTGCGGTGCGGTAGAGGAAGCTCATGGTCCACGACATCGAGTCCTTGGCTGCCTGCTTGCCCGTCGCGGGGTCGAACATGTCGCGGTAGTCCATCTCCACCGGGCTGGTCATGGCGATGTCGTTGCGCTTGATGTGGTTGAACAGCGGGAAGAAGCCCATGTTCATGCCGAAACCGGGCGAGCCCTCGGAGACGTACTCGGCGCGGCGCACGCTCGGATACCGCTTGACATCGATGGCGCCGGGCGGCGTGGGCTCGGGGTAGCCCGCGGGCAGCGGACTCTCGATGCGCGACGGTCCGTAGCGGAACTCGCCGTTGATGACCTCGATCGACGCCTCCATGTCGCCTCCAACACGGGTGGTGAGCGACGGCGTGCGCACGGCACCCGGCGCGTCGGCGCCGGGCTCCGAGGCGCGTCCGGAATGGCTGGGGGCGGCGGTCATCAGGGGCTGCCCGCCGTCCTCGCCACGCGACACGGCGCCGGGAGACGACTCGGAGGGCTTCACGGGATCGGGAATCTTGCTTGGATCGGTCTCGTACGAGACGCAGGCGGCGGTGAGCGGCAGGAGCGCGAGGGCGAGAAGGGTCCGGATCATGGGTCTGGTTTCGCTGCGGACGCGGGACGAGATTCGCGCTTGTAAGATCGGTCCCGTGAATCCCTCGCCCTTCGCCTACGCCCCCGCACCCGAGAGCGTGCGCCCCGCGCTCAAGCCGAGTTACGGGCTCTTCATCGGTGGCTCGTTCGTCGCGCCTCGGTCGGGCAGGAGCTTTCGCACCATCAACCCCGCCACCGAGGAGCCGATCGCGGAGGTGGCGGACGCCGGCGCCGCCGATGTCGCGCGGGCGGTCGAGGCAGCGCGCAAGGCGTTCCCGAAGTGGTCGAAGACGAAGCCCGCCGAGCGCGCGAAGCTCCTCTTCCGCATCGCACGGCGCGTCCAGGAGCGCTCCCGCGAGCTCGCCGTGCTCGAGTCGATGAACGGCGGCAAGCCCATCAAGGAGTCGCGCGACGAGGATCTGCCGCTGGTCGTGCAGCATTTCTTCCACCACGCGGGCTGGTGCGACAAGCTGGCGTACGCGTTCGCGGGCGCGCAGCCGAGGCCGGTGGGCGTGTGCGGGCAGATCATCCCGTGGAACTTCCCGCTCATGATGGCCGCGTGGAAGCTCGCGCCCGCGCTCGCGTGCGGCAACACCTGCGTGCTCAAGCCCGCCGAGACGACGCCGCTCACCGCGCTCATGCTCGCCGAGATCCTGCAGGAGTGCGGGCTCCCCGACGGCGT
>Ga0192647_101079_pt1 | contig 18252 bp, 18 predicted proteins | sample LauGreFa1BDMLBSN_2_FD_133046 | JGI IMG/M metagenome (GOLD analysis project Ga0192647, IMG submission 133046) | Freshwater lake microbial communities from Lake Michigan, USA - Fa13.BD.MLB.SN - reassembly | ecosystem: Environmental > Aquatic > Freshwater > Lake | place: Lake Michigan, USA...
ATTCCCGATGAAGAGCCAGGCGAGCTTTCGTTACGCGCGGGGTGGGAGAACCTTGAGCAGGCGCTGGGCGACATCCAGGACTTCAACCTCGGATTGGCGGGCGGTCATGCCGTCGCTAACCATCACCCGACAAAAAGGACAAGCGACCGCGACTTGATCGGCGCCGGTCTCAATCACCTCATCCACTCGATTGAGATTGATTCGCGAACCAAGCTTCTCTTCCATCCACATTCGACCACCGCCTGCGCCACAACAGAAAGAACGCTCTTTGTTCCGCGGCATCTCAATAAATTTCGCTCCGGTTGCCTCGAGTAGCTCTCGCGGTGGCTGATAAATCTCGTTATGACGCCCTAAGTAACACGGATCGTGATAGGTCACGCTCTCGGTTGCCTGCGTAACTGGTTTTAATTTTCCATCACGCACTAATTGGTTGAGCAATTGGGTGTGGTGCACCATCTCTAGCTCAAAACCACTCTGCGCATAATCACGACCAATTGTTGTAAAACAATGTGGGCAGGTAACGACAACTTTCTTCACACCACGAGTGCCAAAGGTTTCTTGCAAAGTTTCGATATTTTCCCGAGAGAGAATTTGGTAGAGGAATTCATTTCCTGCTCGTCGAGCGGGGTCTCCAGTGCAATTTTCACGTTTGCCTAAAACTGCAAAGGTAACGCCCGCGCGGTAGAGAAGCTCAGCTACTGCTTTGGTGGTCTTCTTTGCGCGATCTTCATAGGCGCCAGCGCACCCGACCCAGAAGAGGTACTCGACATCATCGGGAATCTCCCCCTCGAGAACTTGAACGGGGAAATCACATTCAGCAATCCAGGCATTTCTATCGGCGCGGTTTGCACCCCAAGGGTTACCAGCCTTCTCAAGATTTTTGAAAGTATTTCCGAGCTCGCTAGGAAATTCAGATTCGATAAGCACCTGGAACCGACGCATATTAATAATGTGATCGGTATGTTCGATATCAACTGGGCACTCATTAACGCAAGCGCCACAAGTAGTACAGGACCAGAGCACATCAGGTGTGATTGGCCCATCTAGCGCAACCATTGGCGCATCGCTTGGTACTTTTGTCAGCGCATGATCGCGCATCGCCATTATGAGAAGCTTCGGTGAGAGCGGTTTTTCAGTGTGCCAGGCTGGGCATTGAGATTGGCATCGACCGCACTCAGTGCAGCTAGCCATATCAAGTAAGCCTTTCCACGTGATATCCGCAGACTTACCGATTCCAAAGACATCATCATCTTTGGGATCTTCAAAATCAATTGGTTTGCCATGAGAGAGCGTCTCTGGAACTGGGCCGAGTGAATTTCGCCCATCTGAAAATCTTTTAAAATAAATATTGAAGAAGGCAAGGAAGCGATGCCACGCAACGCCCATCGTGAGGTTAAGGGCAATCACAACAAACCAGGTCATTGATACCAAGATTTTTATAAATGCTACGACGATAATCAGATTTTCTATTGAGGCTTCAGATTGGCCATTAAAAAACTGAACGACAAAACTAGTCAATGGATACTTAGCGTTCCATCCAGTTACTCCCTCGAGCGCACCTTCTAAACCACGTAGGGCAATAACACAGAAAACAATCGCAAGAATTGTGGCTTCGACGTAGTAAGCCTTCCAACTTCCTGAACCATAGAAACGCGAGGAGCGGCCACGATTTCTTATTCGGGTGACCTGGCGAATTCCAATGAGCGTGACAATTCCGATTCCGGTAAGCCAAGCGATAGCTTCGACAATCCATAGGTATGGCGTGAATTGTCCTAGCCCTGGAACATAGAAATGTGGGTCGATAACCTGGCCAAACGCAGTGATTAATGTGCCTAGCAATGCGCCAAAACCAACCATGACAAACCAATGCGCGATGCCCGTTCCGGTAAATCGCAACATCTTGGTATGACCGAGTACTTCTTTTAACATATTACGTAAACGTGCGCCTCGATAACTTGAACGAGTTGGATCAGGTTGACCTTTTTGGAAAATTCCGACTAACTCGCGCGCTTTTATTGCCAAAATAGCGATGGCAATAATGGAGAAAAGATAGGCAACTATTGCGAGTGCGCTCATATCGCAAGAATACTCGATTAGCTAATTAATCACTCGGTCGGGGCAAACCATGTCTTCCAAATAGAGAGCGCCACAATGTATAGAGGTGCAACAACCAAGATTGGCTTTACCCACGAAGGTCCATCAGGGTATTGAGCAGAAAGCCAAATTAGCGAGAGAAAATAAATAAAGGCGATAGACAAGGTCAGAGGTCGAAATTTTGTGACTCGAACAATATGAGGGAATTGCACCTTTGAGAGTGAAAGTCCACAAAGGAAGAGAATTACAAGCTGCTTAGTCGAAGTGTTCGCATCAAGAATTAATAGAGTGGGGACGACAATATTCCAAGCTGCAGGGAAGCCATTGAACCAATGATCTTCGGTTTCTTGATCGGTTCGTGCAAACCAAAGCGCACCAGTGAAAATAATTAGCGCGGCAAACCAAAGCTCTTGTCCATCAGGCAACATATTAAGTTCGACAAGTAGCGCCACAGGTACAACAACACATGTCACGTAATCAACAACTAAGTCGAGGATGTGACCGTTAATCTGTGGTGCATGTGTAGTGATATCAATTCTTCTCGCAAGCGGTCCATCAAATCCATCGATTAACTGACAGACAATTAGCCAGATAAGACCAGCTCTTATATGACCATTCATCACTGCGCCCAATGACAACAAGCCTGCGATAGCTCCACTGGCAGTGAAAGCGTGGAGTAGGAAACCTTTTTGCGATTGCGTCAGGAGCGGTTCTCGGGCCACATCAACTCCCTGCATTCATATTGTTTGTGCGTGAAGATGGAACGATACGCTCTCCTTGTGAAGCTATCCACTACCGGTAAGGAACGAATCTGGATTCTTCTTGTCGTCATTTATGGGGTCATAAAATCGATAGTTGTTTGGCGGACGTTGAGTCAATATGGTGTAAACGCGCTGCTCTATCTGATCTTTGATGTTGGCGCTGCGATTCCGTACGGATTGGCAACTGCTCGAGTTGTAATTTCAGGATTGGCTCGAGATTGGCCAAGAGTGCGAATCTGGGGTTTGATCGCAGTAGTGACTCACTTCATCCCCGATATCTATATATTTGCAGTTCTTCGGGAGCCGCCACCTCTTCTAGTTGATGGCTTGATTCTCCTTGTCGTACTTCTCTCGGTCGTGGCGATAATTGGTGTAATTCGCCAGATTCAGAGGCCTAAACCTAAAGACCTTAAGGCCAATTGAGGCTTCTTCTCAGGATAATCTCAGGTTAATCTCGCATCCTTTACTCAAGATTTTATTGAGAGGTGAGGTCAGGTGGCTACCACTGCCCCGGAAGTAAAGCAGGATCTCAAGAGGATCCTTGTTGTTGACGATGAACCAAATATCAATGATTTGATCTCTACGAGCCTTAAATTCTCGGGATTCGATGTGCGCTCTGCAAGTAACGGAGCAGAAGCTCTGGCAATTGCTGAAGAGTTCAAACCACATGCATTGGTACTCGACGTGATGATGCCAGGCATGAGTGGTTTTCAAGTTTGTGAGAAGCTCAGGAAAGATGGATTGAAGTTGGGTGTTCTCTTTTTGACCGCAAAAGATTCAACTGATGACAAGGTCACAGGTTTAACAATCGGTGGCGATGATTACATGGTTAAACCATTTAGCCTGGAAGAGCTTGTAGCGCGAGTACGTGCAATTTTGCGTCGCACAGGAGATATCGAAATTGACATCGATGACGAATTGATTCGATTCGCAGACTTAGAATTAAATGAGGCAACACACGAAGTGAGTCGAGGTGGAAAACTCATTGAGCTCTCTCCAACTGAATTTACATTGTTGCGGTATCTTCTAATAAATGCTGACAGAGTGGTCTCTAAAGCTCAGATACTTGATCACGTCTGGCAATACGATTTTCGCGGCGATGCTGGAATTGTTGAAACTTATATCTCTTACTTACGGAAAAAGATTGATACCTATGAGCCACAATTAATTCATACTGTTCGTGGTGTGGGGTATCGCCTGCGATTACCAAGCAAGGTGGCGTAAGTATTAAGAATCGTTTCGGAACGGCGAGCCTTAAAAATCGCCTAACAGTCAGCGTTCTTGTCCTAACAGCTGTTGGGATTAGCGTTGCCGATTTTGCCGCTCATACAGCGCTGAAGAGTTATCTCATTGGTCGACTTGATGATCAATTAAATTCGGTGGCTGGTGGTTCTTTTTTACGACTTGATCGAGCCGGAATCGAGCCTGACCGTGACGAGGATCGGAACCAGGATGGCATGGGTGGACCCCTTCGCAGAGTTCCATCGGCAATTAGCGTTACGTTGCTTGACCCAAATGGAACCATCATCGGCCGCCTTGGTGGTGAATTAAATACTGAGCGCGTTGAGCGAGTGGTTGCAGGAATCACTCCTGCCGTTGTTGCGCAGAAAAAGGGAAAGCCGTTCACGATTATCAAAGATCGAGCACACTTTCGAGTGCTCGCGCGTTTGTTACCTTCAGGCGCTGGAAGCGCAGTAGCGGCGCTCTCGCTTGAAGATGTAGAACGAACCTTAGGAAGGTTGCAGTTACTCTTCTTATTTATTGGGCTCTTAGTTTTATTGCTTGTGGGAGTAATTTCTCGGGTCGCGATTCGGGTAAGTATGAAGCCGCTAACTGCGGTTGAAAGCACGGCAGAAGCCATTGCTAATGGTGATCTTTCGGCGCGGTTACCAGATGCTAGACCTGAGTCTGAAGTGGGACGATTAACTGCGTCGCTGAACCGAATGCTCTCTCGGATTGAAGAATCTTTTGCCGTTCAACGACGTAGCGAGGATAAGTTACGTCGTTTTGTGGCAGATGCAAGCCATGAACTTAGAACTCCGCTTACTGCGATTCGAGGTTTCGCAGAACTCCATCGTCAAGGGGCGGTAACGGGTGAAGAAAAAACGAGAGAGCTTGTTGGCCGTATCGAAAATGAATCGAAACGGATGAGCGCGCTTGTAGAAGATTTATTGACGCTTGCTCGATTAGATCAAGCTCGTCCTATTGCCCATGAAGCTGTTGATGTACAAAAGCTCATTGATGAGGTGGTGCAAGCAGTAAAAGCCGGCACTCCACATGCAAATATCACTGTAGAAATCCCCGGTGAAGAAACTTTCATAATTGGTGATTCCTTAAAAGTTTATCAAGCCATTCTTAATCTCGCAGTCAATGCCACAATTCACACACCGGAGGGAACTCCAATAACCATCTCGCTTCTTCAGCGAGAAGAGGATGTTCAAATCAAAGTTCGCGATCTTGGCCCTGGCCTCACCCCCGAACAGCAAACGAGAGTTTTTGAACGCTTCTACCGCGTTGACCAATCTCGCACACGTAACGGCGCTGAGGGAAGTGGATTAGGTTTATCTATCGTGCAAGCAATCATGGAAGCGCATCAAGGAACCGTTGAAATTGAAAGTGAACTTGGCCGAGGTACAACCTTTACGTTGACTTTCCCAGTGAAAGAAATTTAATTAATTTTGCTCTGATGAAAATTGAGCCAAGATTTACTTGGCGTTGGCCCACGTTGTCCTTGATAACGAGAACCATAGAGCGCACTTCCATATGGATGTTCTGCTGGACTTGAAAGTCTGATTAAACAGAGTTGCCCGATTTTCATTCCGGGAAATAACTTCACTGGCAAATTAGCGACATTCGAAAGCTCAAGTGTGATGTGTCCAGAGAAACCTGGATCAATAAATCCAGCTGTTGAGTGCGTGAGCAGACCCAACCGACCAAGAGAAGATTTGCCTTCAAGTCGCCCAGCGACATCATCTGGAAGAGTGATTACTTCGTAGGTGCTTGCAAGAACAAATTCACCCGGATGGAGAATGAAGTGCTCATCGGCTGCAACAGCGACTTCACGCGTTAGCTCTGGTTGCTCTTTGGAGGGATCGATTACCTCATACTTGTGATTTTCAAAGACTCGGAAAAATCGGTCCAGGCGGACATCAACGCTGGATGGTTGAATCATCGCCTTATCGAAAGGTTCGACCTTTACTCGGCCAGCCTCGATTTCAGCACGGATATCGCGATCAGAGAGCAACATGGTTGGCGACCTTACCCCAAATTATCTAGGCTTAGGAAACGTTACACGCGGGCGTAGTGAAATGGCATCACAAGAGCTTCCCAAGCTTTTAGCGCGGGTTCGATTCCCGTCGCCCGCTCCAGGAAATGAAGTTAGATATTGCCTTCGAGTCGGCGAAGCGTTGCAATCCGTTCCTCAATCGGTGGATGCGTAGCAAAGAGGCGAGAGACTGATTTCCCATCGAGCGGTGATTCAATCCAAATATGAGCAACAGCATTAGAGCGCTGCTGCACCACCGTTGAATCTCGAGCAAGTATCTCTAAAGCCTTGCGAAGGCCAGTTGGATTACGAGTGAAATCAACTGCTGTCGCATCAGCGAGTGATTCACGTTTTCTAGAGATTGCCGCCTTGAGCAACATTGCAGCAATTGGTGCCATCAACATCACTACGAGAGAAATCACCAAGAGGAGTGGATTACTGCCGCCCTCGCGATCACGACGACCACCAAACCACATCATTCGCATCAACATATCGCTCAGGATTGCGATTGCACCTGCTGTTGTTGCGGCAACTGCTGAAACCAAAGTATCGCGATTGGCAACGTGCGCCATCTCATGAGCGACCACACCTTGAAGTTCGTCGCGATCCATTACATCAAGGATTCCAGTGGTGAAAGCAATAAGCGCATGCTCTGGATTTCTACCTGTTGCAAAGGCATTTGGCGCATCATCAATTACAACTGCAACTTTGGGCATTGGTAAACCACTTGCTAAGCAGACCTCTTGAACTAAGCCAAATAGTTTTGGGTTCTCACTCTCTTGCAAAACTTGGGCGCCTGTCATGCGAATTACCAATTTGTCAGATGAGTAATAAGACCACCAAGTGGTAATCAGAGCAAAACCGACCGCAATTGGCAGAACAACTGCACCGCTACCGCCAAAGTAACTGACCGCCGCAAATGCCACTAGCCACATTAGTAATGCAAAAGCAATAAGTAAGAAAAAAGTTTTTCTCTTATTGGAACTTTGGAGCGCTCTGAAATTACTCATCAGTTTTTAGAATTGCACCTTAGGCGCATTTCGCTCTTGTGGATCTTCTACCTCATAGAATTCTCGCTCAGTCACTTTTGCGAATCCGACAAAGAAACTTGAAGGAATGGTTTTGATTGCCACATTGAGGGCGCGAACATTGTCGTTGTAGAACTGGCGCGCAAAGCTCACCTTGTTCTCGGTGGTTGCTAGCTCTTCTTGAAGCGAGAGGAAGTTAGCCGAAGCTTTAAGATCTGGATAATTTTCCGCAACGGCAAGCAATCCGCGAAGTGCCTGAGTCAACATGCCATCTGCGGCAGCGACATCGGGAACTGCTGTCGCGCTAGTTGCTGCTGCACGGGCTTGTACTACCTTCTCAAAAGTTGCGCTCTCGTGAGCGGCATACCCCTTGACCGTCTCCACAAGATTGGGAATTAAATCTGATCGACGCTTGAGCTGAACCTCAATCTGGGCCCATGCCTCATCGACTGCAACATTGAGACGAATCAACTTGTTGTACTGGCTAATTAAAAAGAGGACCAGCACTGCGGCTACACCCAAAATTATCAAAAGTTCCATGGCGCCAATCTAGAACACCTTCCTTAAGAGCACCTGAGTGCCCCCTCTGGGCTGGCGGGCTAAGTTACTGGCGGGTAATATAGAGGCATGAGCCATTACATAGCCAACCTTCGCGATATTGAGTTCACCCTCTTTGACCTGCTCAAACGGGATGAAATTTTAGAGAAGGGCCCCTTTGCTGAGGTCGACCGTGCAACCGCAATGGGAATGCTCGAGGAAGTTAAACGTCTCTCAGAAGTTGATCTTGCTGCCTCGTTTGTTGAGAGCGATCGCCTCGGAGTTGATTTCAATCCTGCGACTGGCGATGCAAAACTTCCTGAATCATTTAAGAAGTCATACCGCGCATATATGGATGGCGAATGGTGGCGAATCGATGCACCAGCAGAACTTGGCGGAACCATCATCCCACCTTCAATTCGTTGGGCAATTGCCGAAATGGTTCTTGGTTCTAATCCCTCTATTCATATATATGCTTCGGGAACTGCATTTGCACATGTAGCGCATCTATTAGGAACTGAGCGCGATAAAAACATTGCGCGCTTAATGATTGAGCGCGAGTGGGGCGCCACAATGATGCTTACTGAACCGGATGCCGGTAGCGACGTCGGCGCAGGTCGCACAAAAGCAGTAGACCAGGGAGATGGCACTTGGCATATCTCTGGTACAAAACGATTTATCACTTCAGGTGATAGCGACTTAACTGAGAACATCATCCACTTTGTTTTAGCGCGACGTGAAGGTGGTGGACCTGGAACTAAAGGTCTCTCACTCTTCTTGATTCCAAAATTTATGTTTGATCATAAAACCGGTGAGCTTGGCAAACGTAATGGTGTCTATGTCACCAAGATTGAACACAAGATGGGGCTTAATGTTTCGTCTACGTGCGAGATGAATCTCGGTGAAAAAGAACCAGCAGTGGGATATCTACTTGGAGATGTGCACGAAGGCATCGCACAAATGTTCAAAGTTATTGAATTTGCACGGATGATGGTCGGTACCAAAGCCATCGCTACGCTCAGCGCTGGATATCTCCAAGCGCTTGCCTACGCAAAAACCCGCGTACAGGGCCCTGATTTAACTAAAGCTGCAGATAAAGCAAGCCCTCGCGTCACCATCATTAATCATCCAGATGTGCGCCGCTCCTTGATGGTGCAGAAATCTTACGCCGAAGCGATGCGCGCGCTTGTGCTCTACACCGCATCTATCCAAGATGAGATTCTTATCAAACAAGCTTCCGGAGAGAGCCCCGAGAAGCTCGCCGAACTAGAAGCGCTCAATGATCTTCTCCTTCCCATTGTTAAGGGATATGGCAGCGAAAAATCCTGGACTCTCCTTGGTACTGAATCTCTCCAAACTTTTGGCGGTTCGGGCTTCACGCAAGATTGGCCACTAGAACAATATGTCCGCGATGCCAAAATCGATACGTTGTACGAGGGAACCACCGCAATCCAAGGTCTTGATTTCTTCTTCCGTAAAATCGTCAAAGATGGTGGCAAAGCAATCCGCAAAATTGCCAAAGAGATTGGCGCACTTGCTGCATCTGGTGGCGCACACGCAGATCTCAAAGCGCAACTAGGCGCCGCACTTAACGAAGTGAACGCATCTATTGGCGCAATGGTTGGTGTAGCGATGGCCTCACAAGAAGATCCAAAAGAAATTTACAAAGTAGGCTTAAATACCAGCCGCCTGCTGATGAATGTTGGCGACATCATCTGTGCCTGGCTACTACTTCGCCAAGCAGATATCGCATCTGAAAAATTGGCTACCGCCAGCGATAAAGAGAAGCCGTTCTACGAGGGAAAAATTGCAGCTGCAAAATTCTTTGTTGAGCACGTACTTCCATATATCGCCGTAGATCGAGCAGTTATCGAAAAAACCGATAACGCGATAATGGAGATTTCAGAAAACGCGTTCTAGTACACTCGGCCAATGCGAAAATACATTGGCGAGATACTTGTAATTGCAAGCGCTTTCTTTTTCGCAACCACTGGAGTCATGGCTAAGCTCATCATCGCTGGTGGCATCAGCCCTGTGCGCTTAACTCAAATCCGGACTACCGGCGTATTTCTTGCCTTACTGATCTTCGTCTTGATTACCAATCGGGAATCCCTGAAGGTCACTCGAAAAGAGCTCCCCAACCTTGCCTTGATGGGAATTATCGGAATCGCAGGCGTGCAGGCTTTTTATTTCTTTGCAGTAACCAGAATGCCGGTGAGCATTACCTTGGTCATTGAATTCACAGCGCCAATTTGGATTGCCCTCTTCATCCGCTTCTTCCGCAAGCAGATCGTGAAGCCGATGATGTGGTGGGGAATTGGCTCTGCTCTCGCTGGACTCCTACTTGTAACGGAAATCTGGCAAGGTCTGAAACTCGACGGCATTGGAGTGCTCGCTGCGTTTATCGATGCGCTCTGTCTGGCTTACTACTTCCTCCGCCTTGAATCGACAGTGAAAACCAGGAACGGACTAAGTCTGCTCGTCTACGTATTTGGATTCGCAGCGCTCACACTTGCGATCGTGCAACCACTATGGAGCTTTCCCACTCAGATTTTTTCCGCTCAATTATCGCTCGAAGAGTTAAGCCCTGGAAATTTCATCGCAGGCTGGCAATTAATCACTATTTTAATTCTCTTCGGTTCCATCATGCCTTATATCTTTATTACTTATGGGGTAAAGAAAATACCGGCCTCGCAGGCAAGCGTGATCGCCATGTTAGAACCGGTAATAGCCGGTGGAGTCGCTTGGCTTGTATTAAGTGAAGCTCTCACCCCGCTACAGATTCTCGGTGGTGCAACTGTTCTCGTGGGAATCTATCTCACAGAGCGCGCACGACAAGGCGCTCATTCGTAATCAGAGAACTTTTTACAGTTTTTGCGCCATATCAACAAAGCGCGAGAAGTGACCTTGGAATGCAACCGTTACCGTTTTCGTTGGACCGTTACGGTGTTTTGCCACAATCAAATCTGCTTCGCCTTGACGAGGAGAATCTCGCTCGTAGACATCTTCGCGATGAAGCAAAATCACCATATCGGCATCTTGCTCAATAGAACCTGATTCGCGAAGGTCTGAGAGCATTGGTCGCTTATCAGAGCGCTGTTCTGGCGAACGATTGAGCTGGGAAATTGCAACTACTGGGCATTCGAGCTCTTTCGCAAGGAGCTTTAATTGGCGAGAGAATTCGGAGACCTCTTGTTGTCTATTCTCTACTCGCTTTCCACTCGACATCAACTGTAAGTAATCAATAATTACCAATTTAAGATTATGGCGCTGCTTTAATCGACGAGCCTTTGCTCGAATCTCCATAATATTTAAGTTAGGAGAATCATCGATAAAAAGCGGTGCGCTCGAGATCTCACCCATTCGACGAGCAAGTCGAGTCCATTCATCTTCGCTCATCGTTCCAGAACGCATATTCTGCAGGGATACTCGCGCCTCTGCAGAGAGCATCCTCATTGTGATCTCATTTCGCCCCATTTCAAGGGAGAAGATCACCGAGGTAAGGCCATGCTTAATTGATGCATTGCGAGCTAAGTCAAGACCAAGGGTTGATTTACCAATTGCAGGACGAGCAGCAAGGACAACCATATTTCCTGGATGGAGTCCGTTCGTTAACTCATCAAGATCCTTAAATCCAGTGGGCACTCCAGTGAGTTGGCCACCGCGAGATCCAATTGCCTCAATCTCATCAAGCGTTCCAGCGAGCAAAGTATTGAGTTGCTGATAATCCTCACTCACACGCCGTTCGGTGACGGCATAGACCTCGGCTTGTGCGATATCGACTGCATCATCAACGTCACCTTCGCTGGCATATCCAATTTGCACAATCTTCGTTCCTGCTTCAACAAGGCGACGAAGAATCGCTCGCTCTCGAACGATTTTTCCGTAGTAGCCAGCATTTGCAGCAGTAGGAACAGAGGCAATCAATGTATGAAGATAAGGCGCACCACCTACACGAGTGAGATCACCATTTTTTGTTAGCTCAGCAGAGACGGTGACCGCATCAACAGGCTCACCACGACCATAGAGATCGAGAATTGTTTCAAAAATTGTTTGATGGGCAGGGCGATAGAAATCGTTCCCGCGAAGAGTTTCGACAACATCTGCAATGGCATCTTTGCTGAGCAACATTCCACCGAGAACGCCTTGCTCTGCAACGGTGTCATTAGGGGGAACGCGTTCAAAACCTTCACCACGTTGCGGAAGCTCTGCAACTGACATCTGCGACCTCCGAACTCCTCGATATAAAGGTGACTATAGAAGTCGCCGGTGACACTCCCCCTCTCTGGTGTGGGCTCGAGTGTTGGTGGCGCTGTGGGTAAGCGCCTTTTCACTGTTGAGGCCCTGTGGATGACCTGGGGAGAAACCACTCCCATTCCGCTACCACCTGCGTCTTTGGCCGGTTCACGCTGTGGAGAAAAATAAATCTTCACCATCTCACCAGATGAACAGTGTGAGCAGAAGGCCAACATCGCCAAGAAAGGGGAAATGAAAACGGCCCCCGAAAAAACGAGGGCCGCAATCGAATTGTTATTACTTAGGCAGGTACAACCTCGACTGCAACATTTGCGGAAACATTTGATGCGAGCGAAATCTTCACTACGTGGCGACCAAGGCTCTTAATGTGGCCATTGGTTTTGATGCGATGGCGATCAAGCTCTACACCTGTCGCTGCTTTAACGGCGAGCGCAATATCTTTTTCAGTAACAGAACCAAAGAGGCGACCAGCGCTGCCAACTTTTGCTCCTACCTTGATACCAGCGCCTTCGAGGGCAGCCTTGATTTCGCGTGCATGTTCAACATCGCGAATTTCGCGAGCCTTACGCGCACGGCGAATAGCGGTGATCTGCTTCTCGCCACCGAGCGACCAAGCAATTGCCTTGCCACGCGGGATAAGGAAATTTCGTCCGAAGCCATCTTTGACAGTAACAACATCGCCGGCATGGCCAAGTCCTGATACTTCTTGAGTGAGAATAAGTTTCATTTCGTCACTCCCCCTTAGCGAGCCGTCGATGTGTATGGAAGCAACGCCATCTCGCGTGCATTTTTGATTGCGCGCGCTAGCTCACGTTGCTGTTGGACGGAAACTCCCGTAATTCGGCGGGAGCGGATCTTGCCTCGATCAGAGATGAAACGACGGAGCAAGTTTGTATCTTTGTAATCGATGTAATCAAGTTTATCGAGTGGATTTGGCTTCTTCTTAAATGGCTTGAGCTGCGCTGCAGCTTTGCCGCGAGGAGCCTTTCCTTTTTTCTCTTTGGATCCCATTGCTTACTTCTCCTTCTAGATTCTGGAATAAATCATCTTTTATTTGATATTTGGTTTAGAAAGGTGGCTCATCGCTCGCACCGACAGGTGAACCCCATGATCCAGATGCTGCCCATGGATCATCGTTTCCACCTGCACTTGCACCGGCCGAACTAGCGCCAGCGCCTGCACGATTTGTTTTTGAGACCTTTGCTGTCGCATTGCGTAAAGAAGGACCGACCTCATCTACTTCAATCTCGTAGACAGTTCGCTTCTCTCCCTCTTTTGTCTCATAGGAGCGTTGCTTTAAACGTCCTTGAACAATGACGCGCATACCGCGAGTAAGGGACTCGGCTACATTCTCTGCAGCTTGACGCCACACATTGCATGAGAGATAGAGCGAATCTCCGTCTTTCCACTCATTGGTTGCTTTATCCATATAACGCGGAGTGGAGGCGATCCGGAACTTTGCTACTGCCGCGCCATTTGGCGTGAAGCGCAACTCTGGATCGTCAACAAGATTGCCGATGATGGTGATTACTGTGTCTCCAGCAGCCATCGTTTACCTTCTATCTACTCGTGTGTGTTTACTTACCGGGGCGGATTACTTTTGTACGAAGCACAGCTTCGTTGAGGTTGAGTTGGCGATCCAACTCTTTGATCGCAGCTGGTTCGCAGTTCATATCGACAACCGCATAGATGCCTTCGGCCTTCTTTGCGATTTCAAATGCCATACGGCGGCGACCCCAAATATCGAGACGATCTACTGAACCACCAGAATCCTTGATGATTTTGAGATATGTCTCTAGTGAAGGAGCAACGGTACGTTCCTCGAGCTCTGGGTCGAGGATGACCATCATTTCGTAACGACGCATATTCCCCACCTCCTCTGGACTAAACGGCTACGGTCGTTCCGTAGCAGGAGGGCTATTACGTAGGGCGTAATCTATCGCCCCCGAGCGACACGGGCGAAATTGCTGGGGAGGGCCGTAGGCTCCACCTGTGGAGATCCGCGAAATATCGAGCGAAGAGCACCAATCCTTCCTTATATATAGGAGAGATCTCGACCCCTCCTTCCTCCAATCCCCCTCCTGGGGCGAGGTCAAAAAGGGCGCCTGGTCACATCGCTCGCTTGGCTTCTTCGAGGGCGATGAGCTCGTCGGGGCGGCGCTTGTTCTGGCTCGTAAGGCGCCGAAAATTAATAAGTACTTCTTTTATATTCCTGAGGGGCCAACGCTCGCTCCCGAGCGATACGAGAGCGCGCTCGAATTACTCATTCGTTATGGAAAAGCACACGGCGCCTTTGCGCTACGTATCGGACCAATGATTGTCAAAGCGCGTTGGGAAGCAGATCTGATTAAGAGTGCGCTCGCCGATGAGAGCATCTCCTCTCTTAACGAAATTACTCCGTCCTACATGAACCCAGTTGCACACTCGCTCGAACATATATTGAAGAGCGCTGGTTTCACGCCAAGTAACGATGATCCCGATGGCTTCGGCGCAGGGCAACCGCGATTTCTTTATCAGCTTCAACTAAAAGAGAAATCACAAAGTGAACTACTGACAGGTTTCAATCAATTATGGCGAAGAAATATTAGAAAGAGTGAGAGTGAAGGTGTGCAAGTTCGAATTGGCACACGTGAAGATCTAGGTGAGTTTCACAGAATTTATATTGAGACTGCTAAGCGTGATAATTTCACTCCGCGGCCACTTTCCTACTTTCACAAAATGTGGGATGCATTTAATCAAGATAACGGACAACCTGATCTAGTTCTCTTCTTGGCACGTTGGCAAGGAAAAGTTGTTGCGTCATCGATATATATTGAACTTGGTGGACATAGTTGGTATCTATATGGCGCATCAAGCACAGAAGGGCGTGAAGCTAGACCAAGCAACGCGCTGCAATGGACGATGATGGAACGCGCCCTTAATTCAAAAACTGATATTTATGATTTGCGCGGCATAACTGCAACTTTGGATAAGAACAACTCCCATGTTGGGCTTCTCCAATTCAAGGTCGGAGTTGGTGGCCGCGCCGTCGAAGTGATGGGTGAATGGGACTACTCCTTCAATCCCTTGCTCTATATGGCCTTCCGTGCATATCTCAACAGACGATGAGAAGATAGCGATATGAACTCCTTGATACTGCACGTTGATGCTGAGCGATGGCGACATCACATCGCGCACTACGTTGCGCGCCATCAGGGTGATCTGGTTCCTGTTATCAAAGGAAATGGATACGGCTTTGGGTTGCCCACGTTAGCCCGCGAAGCTGAGGGATTTACTGCTGAATGTGTCGCTTGCTACAGCGCCGAAGAGGCGGTAATCATCCGCTCTCAGTACACAGGTGATGTGCTCTTACTCTCACCTCAGGAATCGATCGAAGAATCGTGGATTATCCATACCGTTGCGCCACATAGTAAAAATTTTATTGAGAAGAGACCAGCGCGATTTGTAATAGAGATGCTCACACCCGTAAAACGACATGGATTTGCAATTCCTGATATAAAAACTGCGCTCGCTGAATATTCACAAACTGGAAAATGTGAAGGATTGGCCCTTCATCTGCCAATTGATCAACAGAAAATGAAAGTCGCCACGCTCTCCTGGATAGATACGCAATTGCAGGCGTTGGCAAAAGCGCAGATTGACCCAAACGATTACGGACAAACTATTTGGATTTCCCACATCACCCCTGATGATCTCGTTCAAGTGAAGAAACGTTGGCCAGATATCCGATGGCGAGTGAGAGTTGGAACTGATCTATGGTTGGGGGCTCGCACAAGTTTGACTGCAACAGCAAAAGTCCTTGATCGACATCAACTTTCAGCCGGTGAAAAGATTGGCTATCGACAACGCGTTCTAGGTAGAGGCTGGTTAATTATTGCTGCTGGAGGAACGGCAGAAGGAATCGGGTTAGAAGTGCCTGCGCGAGGCGCTAAACATTTAGTGAAAACTTTTCTTCGATTGTTTGGCTGGAACCCAAGCCCATACAGTTGGAATGGTAAATCTCTTTCATTTGCCGAGGCGCCACATATGCATAATTCACTTCTGTATCTCAAGGCGGGGGCTCCACCTGAGGTAGGCGAAGAGATCGGATTGACGGTCCGATTCACCACCACCACGTTTCACGAAGTTATTTTCGAGTAGATAAAGGGCATAACCTGCCATAAGTAATAAGCTTAAAATTCTCATTGCCGTAATCACGATGTACGTATCAGCAGTTATGCCACCACTCTCTTGGAGAATACTCAACAAGTGGCGCCAGATACCTACCTGGTAAGCAACTTCTGCGCTCTGCCACATTGCAAAGAGCAGATAAAAAATTCGAGTTTTGGGAAAGAAGAGAAGTGAGATAACTGTTAACCACAGTACATACTGAGGTGAATAAACTTTATTTAAAGTAAAAAAGATGACTGATGCGAGGTAGATGCTCCCGAATAAATGATTTCGATATCGAAAGTAAACTAGTAATAAAAGAGCTAGCACCAGAGGTGTTGCTATCCAATTTAATTCAGATATCCATGATCCCTTGAGTGAAATCAGGTACCAAAGAGAGCCAAAATCAACGCCTCTTTGATAATTAAAAATATAGAACTTCGCCCATCCGCTCGGATCACTCAAAATAAATGGAATATTGAAAAGAAGAGTAGAGATGAATAACCCTTGCAAGAAGGGTGCTCGAGCTAAAGGTCGACGCCATATAAAAAATAGAATCGGAACGACGAAAATAGCCGGAAAGAATTTGAGAAAGATGCTGGCTGCGAGTAGCGCTCCAGATATTCGATACAAATGTTTATTTAGTAGATAGAAGGCTGCAATCATCGGCGTAATAGCCCAGATATCCCAATTGATGAATAAGGCAGAAATTACTGCAGGCGATATCGCCAATAAAAGAGCGCTCTTACGCTCAATTTTTGTCGTTAAATACAGCAAAAATAAATAAATAATTGAAATAGCAAAAATATTGAGGTAGAAAAATTGGTGTAGCCCAGCTGATCCATCTTTTGTCAGAAGTGCGATGAACCACATTCCGATTCCCGAAAGGAGCGGATATTCCAGTGAATTACTTCCCGCACCGTATGGCCATTTATCTATAGCAAATCCACGAGCGTCATATAGCGCTGTGATGTCGGTATAACAACCCAATTGATAGACGGCCGGCGATATCCATCCAGTATCAACACATCGCGCAAACTTCAAATAACTTAACGTCGCCGAAAAGAGAGTAAGAATTATTGCGCTCAGTGCAACTGAACGAATCCGCATTAATTACCAGATTTGGTTGGTGATGAAGAAGGCGCAGGCGTGGGTGCAGAAGAACTAGATTGTGGAGTTTGTGTAGGAGCAGGGGTGACTGCTGGGGATGTTGTATCTTCAAAACCGGGCGGCCGTGGAATGAGGCTATAAATCGAACCATCGGCGAGCGCATCTTCTCCAATGAAGACTGGCTCTGGAAAATCTAAGACCGGCTCACCTTTTAGCGCACCTTTCATAAACTCAGTCCAAATTCGCGCAGGGAAAGATCCACCGGTAAGTGTGCGCATCCCACCAATTCCTCGAAGTGACTCTGTCGAATCATCTCGATAGAAGGCAACTGATGCAGCAATTTGAGGCGTATAACCATTCCACCACGCGGAGCTATTCTCTTGGCTGGTTCCCGTTTTTCCCGCTGCTGGTCTCCCTAACTTCTTGGCGGCAAAGCCAGATCCAAATTTCACAACGTTCTGTAGCGCATACGTTAGGTCGGCCATCACCTCTTTTGAGAAAACTTCTTGTCCTTGCGGGTTCGCTTTATAAAGTACGCCGCCATTTCGATTACCCACTTCAACAACTATAAAAGGTTTTGCATAAACACCTTGTGCCGCGAAAGTCGCATAGGAATTAGCGACATCAAGTACATGAGGACTTGCAACGCCTAGGACCACCGATGGAGTTGGCACCATCTCCACTTTCTCTGGAATGCCCGCTCGGCGAGCAGCATCGATGACTTTCTCTGGTCCAATCGCGATTCCAAGAGGAACGTATACGGTATTAACTGACTTCTCAGTGGCTTCTAACAAAGTGAGATTCTTAAAAGATTTCTTCCCGTAATTTGCCACTTCATAAGGTTTTCCGTTGTCGTCAAAAGTTTGCGGTGATTTTCCATTCCAAACAGTATCGACAGAGATTCCGGCCTCAAGCGCTGCAGCTAGAGCAAAAGGCTTAAAGCTCGATCCAGCTTGTGTAATGCCTTGCGTGGCATTATTTAACTGCCGTTCAACGTAGTCAGGGCCGCCGTACATTGCCAAAATTGCGCCAGTACCAGGGCGAACTGCCG
>Ga0192647_101089_pt1 | contig 18148 bp, 7 predicted proteins | sample LauGreFa1BDMLBSN_2_FD_133046 | JGI IMG/M metagenome (GOLD analysis project Ga0192647, IMG submission 133046) | Freshwater lake microbial communities from Lake Michigan, USA - Fa13.BD.MLB.SN - reassembly | ecosystem: Environmental > Aquatic > Freshwater > Lake | place: Lake Michigan, USA...
GGAGATGGAACTCGTCCAACTGCGGTGGCAACAATCAACGGCTCCGGCGCTGTCACTGGAATCGCAATCCTGACTCAGGGTATTGGCTATACGCAAGCACCAACAGTCACGATTCAAGCGCCTCAAACCGCTGGCGGAGTGCAGGCAACAGCAACCGCAACGCTTGCTGCCCTGACTTCTACATCTGACACCGTGTCTTATTCGTTCGATCCTAACGTGTCGAACATTGTTGTTTACCAAAACGGTCTGCTTTTGGTTGGTCAAACCAATACGAACTTGCCGTCTGAGTTCTCTTACGACACCACCGCCAACACAGTGACGCTGGAGAACGGCGTAAGCCTTGGCGACAAGGTAACCATCTACTCGATCCGTTCTCAGGCTGTCACAAACTTCCGTCGTCAAGACACCGAAGTTCAGGGTTCTACCACCGTGATTCCTTTCGTTCACACAGAAGACGAAAAGATTTTGGTGTGGCGCAACGGTATTCTTCAGGAAGAAGGTGGCGCTGCTGACTACCTTGCTTCTGCGGCAGCCGACACTATCACGTTCCTCGACCCTGCGGGTCTGTCGTCCGGCGACAAAATCACCGTGCTCACCGTTGAGAACACCTCACTCAAGACGGTCGCTGGCCTCATGTTCGAGGACAACTACACCAATGAAGAGGGATACATTCTTTGGAACAAGTTAGCGGTTGCTGCTGACGAAATTCCACAAGCAAAGGTCGCGTCCTTGGCAACCACGCTGGCTGCCAAAGCTAACATGGTCATCGCCTCCAGCACTCCTCAGAATGCTGCAACGTCAGACCTTTGGCTAGACACCTCTAAGACACCTGTTGTCTTGAAGTTCTACGACGGCACTCAGTGGCTACAAACCTCTCCCGACTCGTCTTTGCCAACGTTCCTCCAATCAAACGCTGGTCAGTATGTTCGCGTGAACGGAACTGGCACGGCGCTGGAATACGGCAACATTGACTTCTCTGCTGTCGTTCCCAAGACCTACATGGGCGCTGCAAACGGCGTGGCTACGCTTGGTTCAGGCGGCAAGATGCCAGTCAACCAGTTGCCAGATACCTTCGCAACCTACACGCTGGACTTCTTCTCTCCGCACGAAGACAGCGCAGCAACGGTCACGAACAAAACATACTTCCTTGGCGTGGTCTACAAGCAGAAGATTCGTATTGACGGCATCACAGCAAAGCTAGTGTCCGGCACTTGTACGATTCAATTGTCGGTAGACGGCTCCACAATCGGAACAACGTTTGCGGTCACAAACTCTCGCCTGTCTCAGGACATGCCAACCGTTCTCGAGGTAGACGGCACAAATGCTGGTCGTCGTCTTGAGCTTGTCGTTACTTCGGCAACAAGCGCAAACACGCTGGAGGTTGGCGTCTCCGTTGCAACACTGAACATCTAAGGAGCGTTGAATGGCATATCTACCTGACATACCCGGACAGAAGGAAATTGCATCCTTCCCTTGGCATGCTGTCAAGAATGATGTCATTGCCTCAAAAACTCAACCCGGTGACTTGGTCATTCCGAAGCAGGTTCTTGATTCAAACCCAGACATCGCCACGCTGGCACAAGCAGCCATCCTCCAAAAAGGTGGCCTCCCAAGCAACTACATTGCTGGCGACCCGAACGGCATGTACAACCCATACACCGGAGAGCAACACTTCGGTTGGTTTGACAGCATTGTCCGCATTGCTGCGCCCATTGTGGGCTTTGCCATTGGCGGCCCAGCAGGCGCTGCCGCAGCTTCAGCGGTAGCCACCAAGGCCACCGGCGGCTCTTGGGAAGAAGCAGCACTAGCCGCAGGTACTTCATACATTGGTGCTTCAATGTCTGGCGGCACTACCGCTGCCGCAGGCGCGGATGCGGCAGCCGCAACAACAAATGCAGCCGCCACCGAGGCCGTCAAGCAGGGTGGCGTTGCCGCATACGGGGCAAATGTCGCCGGAAGCGCCGCCACAAATGCCGCCGCCAGTACGGCATCTCAAACTCTTGGCTCCAAGTTGGCTGAGTGGGGAGCGGGAGAGGGGCTTTCCTCTACATTGGCAAAGGGTGCAACCAGTGTCATCAATTGGCTGCCGGATGCGAGCGCCAAGGCTGTTATGGGTAACACCATGGGACAGCTTGGTAGCGTTGCTTTGAACACACAGCTTGCAAGCGGCATTGGCGCTCTTGCCATGAACATGGGCGCAGAGAAGGCTGCCGACCAATATGAGCAAGCCATGAAGAACTCTGTCAATCTCCCCGGATCAGCAACTCCAAGGGCGCTACCGGGCGCAACAGCAATGAACTTCTTGCCATTCTCTGAGGCCATTAACAGCACATCTGCTGGCGGCGTAATTGGTGGCGCTGCACCCTACGCGAGTGGCGCAAGCATCACTGGCATTCCGGGTGTCAACATGCTGAACGAGGTCAAGAACAGGGACACTGGTGCTGTCTCGTATCAGTCCACACCATACGACTCCGGCTCATTTGCAAACTCTTTGTCTCGCGGTCGTCGCACCGGGTGGGGACAAAACGTGGTCTACGCATAAGGGTAAACCATGAAAGTAAGGCCAGCAACTGAGACGGACATCGAAGCATGCCTTCGTCTTGCCGAACAGTTTTGGCATGAGAGCATTTACAAAATGGTCTCGTTTGACCCCGTTAAGTCGGTGGCCTACGGGAAGAACGTGATCGAAAATCCATGGACTCTGTTCTGGGTTGCCGAGGATGCGGGGGTGGTAATTGGATTCGTCATCGCGCATTTGGAGAACCCCGCATTCAGCAACGACATCATGGGTGTTCACGACTTCTTGTTTGTCAACAAAGACGACCGTGGGCACATGGCTGGTATACAGTTGATGCGTGTCTACGATCATTGGGCAAAAGAAAACGGCGCTGTCATCGCAACCTTTGTTCCGTCGGGAATGGGGCTAGACCCAAGGTGGGAATCGTTTGCCAGCCATCTTGGATTTGAAAAAACCGGCCTCTACTTCAGAAAGGAATTTTGATATGTTTATCATGACCGATGCGCTTGCAGATGCAATTAGAAAAATGACCGCTGGTACTGGCACTGCCCAGCCGCAAGAAGCTCCCCCTCCACAATCTGGTGGAATGTTTGGAATGATTGTTCCGCTCGTCATGCAAGTTCTAAAGCAGCAGGCTTTGCAGCAGAAACAATCGCAGGCAGCAGATCAAAAAATGGTTTTTTTGGACGACTCAAAGCCCTACATGAACCCAAACGTTCAGTCGGGGCCAGCGATTACGCCAATGGCAATGCAGATGCAAAACACAGCGCCAGTTCCATTCCAGCAGCCAGCGGCAATGGGTGGCGCGGGCAGGTCAGCAAGCTATCAAAACTCGTTTGCCCCATCCATGAACCCAGTGCAAAAGGGTGGCAACAGCACCTTTTCGTCCGGCTTTACAAACGAGCCTCAGTCTGGCTGGGGGTCAAAAGTTCTTTTAGGGTAGGACGACCAAAAATCGTCTTAGTAGTATCGTTGAGACAATCTTGTAAAGGAGAACCATCATGAGTCTAGGCGGAGGCGGAGGCGGAGGCGGATCACCCGCACCCTCACAACCAACCCAAACCAAGCCCTCTACACCACAGCCAGTGAGCACTCAGTTCCTTGGTGGGGGCGCTACAACCCCAACCACACAAACGGCACAGCCACTTGACTTCTTGCGTCAGGCCATGGCGGCAACACCAATGGCTCAAGCCCCTTCAATGGGCAGCTATTTGGACGATGCCAAGAAGAAAGAGCGCATGCCTGAGTTCATGGGCGGCACACGTCAGGTTGCTGGTCAAGGCCAAGCGCCGGGGATGATGGTCGACCGCCGTGCTGACTTGCGTTCCATGGTGAGCGCGGATGTCGGCACAGCAGTTCCGTCAGCCGAAGGCTTGCCTCCTGCTACCTACGCTGTTGCACCGCAAAATTTTGCTGGCAACCCACCCGGCGGCGAAGGCTTTGGTCGTCGCGCCCTGATGGGAAGCGAGGGTCAGGTCGTCACTCAGGCTCTACCGGCAGACACAGTTCAGCAGACTGAGACACCATCCGTCTTGCCTGCTGGTGATGTGGCTCCCGTTGGTCAGCCGATAACCCCAAACCAAGCTGTTGCCCCGGATGTAAACTACGTTCTGTTGTCTCAGCAGGGGCAGCAAGGCGTTGGTTTTGTCCCCGGCTCGAAGTTGGCAATGCAAGTCGCGACAGGCCCGTTCTCTCGCTATCTGCAAAACCCGCGCATGGGCAGGGGCTTTGGCTCTCGCATGATGAGCGTCTAAGGAGCACTTGACATGGCTATCGGCTCATTTCTTGGAAACGTAGGTAATAAGCTCATTGGCGGAGAAGCTGGTGGCTGGGCGCAGATGCTCGGTCAAGGCTTCGATGTCTTCCAAGCTGATGCAAACGCACGCCAAGCAGATGCAGAGCGCCAAGTTGCTTTAGCCAATCAAGCCAAGTATCTCGAATACATGATGCAGACCGATTCTCAGAATCGGGCTGACTACCTTGCACTTCGGGACAGGCTTCTTGAGGAGTCCTCAAACTTGAACGCCGCCATGCAGCAGGCGTACAACTATTTGGGGACTCCCTACAACGTCAATCCGTCTCAGATTCAAAAGGATTATCTGACGTTGCGCGAGCAAAATTTTGGCGACATCAACAAAGCTGTCAATCTGGTGTCTAGTCGCACATGGGCTGGCAACATTGCCAAAGGCATGGGCGAAAGCACGCTGAACAATGATCAGCAGACTGAGATCGTTTCGAAGTTCATGCCTGAATTCCAGAAGGCTGATCAAGCTGCATACGATCAAGCTCTGCAACGTTCCGCGTCCATGCAAGACACAATCCAGAAAGGCAGAACGAATCTGCTCAACGAAGTTGGCACTGTATACGGCACGCAATTCAACGCAGAGAAAAACCTCTTGCCGCAGCAAAGCTCCGCGCTTGCTCAGAGCGTTAACCAAGGATACTCGGACTTGTCCAAGAGCTACACGACTGCATCTACCGATGCGAACAAGTATGCTGGCTGGACAACCGCAAGCCTTGATGAAAAGATTGGTTCGATCTTGCGCCAGATGGCTGGCAAGTAATTTCAGGGGAAGACGATGGCACGCAACTATGCTGGCTACATAGAGGGTTGGGAGGAAGGAAAAAAATTCCTTCGCGAGCAACGCTCGGAAAACGCCAAAGCGTGGCAGATGTTTATCGACGAGGCCACAAAAAACGACACGCCTCTGACGGCAGAGGCGCTTGATCAATTCCGCTCGTCAATCACTGGTGGAGACCCTTACTTCTCTGATGCTCTGCCATCAAAGTCGATGATGCAGACTATCGCTGGCAATCAAAACCAGCGCGTCGTCTCAAACATCCTCGAGAGAACGACAAAAGACTTCGAGAACAACAAGAAGCAGTTGGACACTGGCGCTGCCTTCATTGGGATTTCCGATACTCCTGACATTGCCCAACAAAAAATTAATCAAGCATTCGGCCCACAAGCAGGAGCTACTTGGTGGTCAAAGCACGGCAGCAGTCTTGAGGAAATTCAAACCAAGAAGCTAAATGATCGAGTATCTGAACTCATCACAACACCTCGGTTTACAAACGCAAACGATCCAAAAGACATCGACGCTCTTTTTGAGAAAGAGCCTGCAATCGTGAAGAACGCTTTGCGTCAGTCCATGACTGATCGCATGGAAACTCAACGCAAGACTCAGATTCAGGCTGCGTCTCAGGCCATCGAGACGTTGAATGATCCAACCATGATTTACATGGACGATGCTGCTTTGAAGAAGCGCGTTCAAGGAATTGCATCGGCGCATGGATTAAATAATCCAACCGATCAGGAAACCAATCAGCTTATTGCTGCCTTAAAAAATCGCAGAGACGTAACAAACTCTGCGGAGAACGCTCGAAAAGTCAAAGACCTGAACAACCTGTTGACCGCTCCAGACGGTGAACTCAAGTCCCTTCTTGAGACGTATCGCGGTCAGGCAATGACTCCAGACATGATGCTTGACATCATCAACAACGCATCTGCACGAGTCGGCATGCAGCGTTTTGCCACTATCGAAGAAGCACGAAAAGTTCTTGGAACAGACTTCGAGCAAACATTCACAAGAATGCGTGCTCGCTTCGACTTCCAGCAAAGTCAGGCAGCCGCAACACAGTACGGTCAAACTCAAGCAGAAGCGTATTTCGACAACTTCAAGATCAACGTCAAGACGAGTGTCAACAGCGCCGTTCAAACCGGAACACTCAAGAAAGATGGCCCAGCCTATTTGGCCTTGGTCAACCTTGTCGAGCGCGGATTGTCGACAGACGCTCCGCTTGATGATGTCGTTAAGACGGCGGCTCAACTTGAAAAGGGAGCAGACAACGCAGAGGTTGTTCTGGCTGGCCTGCAAAGAAGGTACATGTGGCGCACCAAGCCGGAGCTTGCCATCAAGTATTCGTCTGAGCACATGGCTGCAAAGGGCGTGGCGGTTCGCCCCGGCGAGTCCGTCAATCGTCACGTCTCAGAGTCTCATGAACTTGTGAGCAAACTTATCAGCAACCTGATGACCAAAATCCAGAACGATGGCCCAGCCAACTGGAATGGCTCTGCGTACACAAAAGAATTTGCTGCTGAGATTGAGGCGAACAAGCAAAACATTCGCACCATCGTCAGCAACATGCGCACTAAATGGAGTTCCGGTGAACCGGCAAACTTTGCCGAGTACGGAACAACCATTCAGTTCACTGTCAAAAACGCAGACGGCTCAACTAGAGTCGGGACGGGAAGCGTTCAAGACTACTTGAACCAGCAACTCATCGAATACGACAAGATGGTCAATGGCATCGACTCCAAGATCAGTCGCATTGATCACAGCAAAACGCCAACCAAGGCTATTCTTCCGACAAACGAGCAGGCTCGCAACAACTCAACCATCAGTCAGTCCGTCACTGATGACCCGAAGAAAACTGCTGTTCAAAATTGGTCTGAAAGACAAGATCGTGCAGGCAATGCAACCACTGCTCTTAACTCGGCGATGGGTGTTTACTCTGGCTTCTACGGCCCATACGACAGACTCATGCGTAAAGAAGCCGATGTGCAAAAGCTCGGATTCAAAAATTTTGAAGAATTTGATGCTTGGATTGATCGAATGGGCGGAGTTGGCACTGTTGGTTCATCTGCCGGATCAAACAATCAGCATCTAGCTGCTTACCTTACATCCCACCCAGATGAGTCAAAGCTCCTTCAAGAACTTGCGGCAAAAGCTCGCGAGACTGGAGACCTTCGCCCCATCACTGAACGCCTGCGCCTGCTAGAAGAAAATGTCAGGACAGGCGGAGGAGCAGTCCCCCGGGCAAATCTGCCCGGGGGAGGTTAGCTCGGTTAACAACCAACCCCAAAATTCCACAGTAAATAGGGCATCGTCGAGAGCGGCATCTGGGCCGCTCGAGGTTGTGCCTGCGCCCGCACCCGCACCTGCACCTGCACCTGCACCCGCGCCCGCACCTGCACCCGCGCCAGCGCCAGCGCCTGCGCCAGCAGTGCTTGCGCCTGCGCCCGCTGCATCCAACATGTCAGCCGGAGACAGGTGGAACGCTGCTGTTCAGGCATCCAAGAGTAGATCGTTGTCTGGTCAACCCCCGTTTGTCCAAGTCCAGCCACCAAGCGTTAACGTTCCCTTCGACGTGACAGCGCCGGGGTACTTTACACAGCAGCAACAAAACAGAGCCATCGCCGATCAGTGGAGAAGGTTTGAGGCAGATCGCCTTGCAAGACAAAACCGCGTGCAGAGCGGCTCCGTCTCAGTGCAAAACAATCCTCCTCCGACTAGGGTCGAGCAGTCACAGCAAGCTCAGCCGTCTCAGCCTTGGGCCAAGTACGGAATCACGGAAGACCAATACTGGAAGGTCATTCGCGACAATGTTGGTCGCGCTGGCTCTGGCATGCAGAATCCGTGGGCTGCAAACTTCGACATCACAAAGCCGATCAGCAGCACAAACAAGAAGACTTGGGATCAGGCTTTCAGAGAAGAGGCTCAAAGATCAAAAGGTCAGCAGCCAAACCCACTGACCGGCTCGTTCGACCTTGATCCGTACATCCGTCAGGGCGGTGACGTGATCTATCGTCCGCACTCTCCCGGCGTGGATGTTCTTGCCCAGCAGTTGGTAAGGGTTATCCCGAACTTCCAGCACTACTCGAGCTTTGACGACAAGTTCCACCACAATCTCTACAAGCAAAAGGGTCAGGACAGTCAGCACCGCTACGGACTAGCACTTGACCTCGCCATAGATGGCGGACGCAAGGACTATGCAGCGGCGAAGGTCGCCTTGATCCAATACATGAACAAGCTCCAAATCCCTGCCAGCGACTACTATGTTCAAGACGAGGCAAACAATCCAAGCAGCAACGCAACTGCCCCGCACCTACACTTTGAGTTCACGAGCGCGGCAGCCGCAAAACGATTTAGAGAAATGTTCCCCAACTCGCCACTGTCCAAGTATGCGCAGAAGTAGCTGGGACGACATTTAGATCAGTCGCCCATAAGATGGGTACATTAACGGAAACTGGAGAACCGTAAATGGCAAATGAGAAAGTAAACGACATTGGTGCGTCCGTATGGTCGCAAATGAGTGCTGACGGCATCGTCAGCCCCACCTCCGGTGGCAACAAATCTACCCCCCTTGGCTACGCAGCCAACCTAGACAAGCAGAAGGCGCAAGACCTTCTGAAAGACCCCCGCTTTATTCAAGACGTTGTCGACTACTACGGCTCTCAAGGGAAGACATTTGCCACGGTCGAGGACGCAGTTGATCACTTCTACAAGGATCGCGTCTGGAGCAACCAGAACTCGATCTCAATGGGCAAAGACCTCTACGACGCTTACTCGGCAAACACCGATCAGGCGCAGCGTCTCGGTCGCCTTCAAACTGTTTTTGATGCCCTGCCAAATTTCTATGAAGATGGCGGCAGAGGGTTTTCTGGTTTTGCCGAAAACGCCAAGGCGGTCATTCTTGATCCAGTCAACCTCGTTGGCTTTGGCTCTGGCTCTGCCGCAGCCCATGCCGCAGCAAAGGGTGTTCAGATCGCAGCCCGCGAGGCAGCGGAGCAAGGCGTTGCTTACGCAGGAAAGTCAGCTACCCGCGCTGGCATTGAGGCGGCAGCCAAGCAAGGTCTCGTCTCAGAAGGTTTGACCAATGCCGTCATCGAAGGCGGCTTTGACCTCGGCATCCAAAACAGAAACGTTCAAGTCGGCATTCAAGACGAAGTAAGCCTTGGTCGGGCAGCCACGTCGGCTGCTGCTGGCGGTGTTCTTGGTGGAACGCTCGGCGCAGGCTTCGGTGTTGGCGGTGCTGTTTTGCGCAACCCGTTCAAGGAGGGCGCAACAAACGCCATTGAGCGTGGTGTTGCCGACGGCAATGCCGCATTTGATAAGTCAATGGCTGACGCAGAAGCCCAGCGTATTGCAGATGAGCAAGCTGCGCTCAACAGCCCCAAGGGTAAACCCGACCCATCCAACCCAACTACGTTTGAAGACAGCGCCCTACACACCGCATTCAATGACTTCGACCGGAACCTAGAGCGAGAGATCAACGATGCCGTGGATCGCGGTCTGCCAGACGGTGCAACAGACGAGCAGATCGCTGGCATCAATGCCTTGTCGGCATCTGGTCAAGGGACTGGAATTGTTGAAGCCGACAACCTGATCAAGGTTCGCGGAGCCATGCAGGCTTTCCGTCAGATGCCTGTGCGCATTTCGACGATGAAAGCTGAAGCTGACTCTATCCTTGCAACAGACCCCATCAAGGCTGGCAAAATTCGCTCGCACGCCGCCGCGCTCGAAGCAACCTACAACCGCCTCAAGAATCATGTGCTGGCTGGCGACTATGACGGTGCGGCAAAGGCACTGAACGATGGCGATGCCATCCTGAGACAAGTCGACCAACTCCCCGGCCCAGACGGCAAAGCCCCACAACTCCCCCTCGATCCGAATACCCCCTTGCGCGGCCCCGGTGGAGAGGGTAACTTCACGATGCAACGTGCCGCTCAAGGCGAAAGCGCTCCTCCCGCGCCCAACCAAGAGGCAGGCGCGGCTGGCGCGGCTGTTGACGGGACGGCTGCGCCAGCAGCCGCTGAGACGGCAGCACCAGCAAGTCCAACCGCTGTTGATCCTGCCGCAGCACCAGCAGCCACCACAACTGCCGCTACTCCGCAAAGCATTGATGCTGCTCGCGCAGAGTTGACGCGCCTAGATGAAGAGTCGCGTTCGTTCAAGAACCGTCTCGACAACCTGACTCGCAAGGAAAAATCAGGGAACATCAGCGAAGCTGATGCGGCAGAACTCGCCGACCTGAGAACCAAGCGCGATCAAATCAACGAGCAGAAGAAAGCTCAGCGTAAGGTTGTCAGGGAGGCAGAGGCTCAGACTGAGTCGGCAGCCGCTGCATCTGTCACCGATGGCGGAGAGGTTGCAACCGCAGTCACTCACACCGCAACACCGACAGAAGACGCTGCTGCCGCAGCGACTCGCACAGACACTGTTCAGGCCGAGGCAGAAGCCATCATGGCTGATGCTCCTGACGCTGTTGACGCTGACCTGCCAGCCACTGAAAGCATCGAGACAATCGCTATCAACAACTCGCAAAACCAAGCCGACACCATTGCGGCTTTGCGTGAGATGGGCTTTGGCGACGCAGAGATTGCTGACTTACGCAACCTTACACGCAACCTCAAGGGCGAGGCTCTGAAGACAGAGCGAGCCAACTTCCTTGCTCGCAAGATGCGCGAGGCAATTGCAGCCCAAGACTTGATGCGCGCGATTGACATTGTTGGTGGTGACTCAGCGCCAGCCGCATACCAGCCTCTGGCGATGCGAGCATTGTTTGAACTTATCGACATTCCTGCTGACCGTGTTGCCACTGTCAACGCCGTCTACACATCTTGGCTTGAAGGCCAAGCACCGGGGATTGTTGCAGCCATGATGACTCGTCTTGGCGAGAACGCTCCGCTCGACGCAGTCATGGATCAAATCTCGAGAGAATTTGGAAGCGAGATGGTTGAGATCATCAACCGCGTCTCCGGTGACGCAGATGTTCGTCTTCGCATTGGAACCAAGTTCGACAAGATTCGTTTGCCCAAGGTTGTCGATCTTGGCCCAGAGGCTCAAGCCGCTTTCCAAGCCGTCAAGAAAAAGATGATTGCAGAGGCAGAAGCTCGTGGCATGTCGCCTGAGTTTGTGCAAATGGCACTCAACATGTACGTTGCTCGCCTGCGAGACAACGTCAAGATTGTTGATCTTGGCAATGGCAAGAAGCGTCTGGTCGACGATCAGAACATGAACCCGCTTCATTCCGGCGATTACATTGGTCGCCAGCAGCCGGGTCTTTCGTACAACAAGAACGGCGAGGTCATTAAGTCAAACGCCGTTGGTGGAATCCAAAGCATTCTCAAGCCTGCACGCTTTGGCCCCAAAGACAGTCCCTTCATGGATCGTCTGTTCAAGGCTGCGCGCGGCAAAGACGAGGCTGGAAACAAGCTGGTCTTCTCTGTCGACGAAACATCTCGTCGCGCAATGGAGGAGGCAAAGATTGCTTCAGGAACAGAGCGCATGCGCAAGAGCGAGTCGCTCACTGCGCAAAATCAAACTCAGGTTGATGCAATTGACACCGCCAAAAAGGAGCTTTCGCGTCGCCTGACGAAGAAAGAGGCGGAGCGTTATGCCGAGTGGCAGAACAATCCAAACGCCGCTTCTGCGGCAGACGACGAATTCTTCCAGAACGTGTCTGCAAATCAGAACGGGAACCTCGTCTACAACATGCCTGATGATCAGGCTGTCGCTCTCTACAAACGCATGGTCGGCGAGAAGACCATCAGCGGAGCTATCACTGGTGACACCCCGACTGGCGAAACGCTGTTGGCTTACAACGAGCGCAAGGCACGCAATGAAGCCAAGCTGTTGGCTTGGACAAAGTCTGGCAAGAAGGCAGAGGACTTCGTCCCAGAGGCAGGAGACGCTGCTGGCAAGGCAGAAGTTAAGACGACGGCAGATGTAATCGCTGCCCTCAATGGTGAGCGCAAGATGCTCACACAAGAAACAGACAAAGCAATTCGCGGTCGTGAGGTGGAGGCAGAGCGCACCGACCCACGTCGCAAAGCTGAGCGTCTGTACGCCAGATACTCTGAGCTTGTTCGTCAGCGCAGCGAGATTGAGAAGTCTGCTGGTCGAGGCTCTCCGGCCTACGCTCAGATCAATGCCGAAGTGAAAAAGGTCAAGGACGCTGTTCGTCAAGCAGACCCAGCATTCTTTGAAGACAAGGCAGCAAAGCGAGCAGCACGCAAAGCTCTCGCAGAGAGCAAGGTTGTCAACTCTCGCTCAGAGAATCCAAAGACTGATGCTCAGCTTGCTCACGAAGTCGCAAATGCAACAGGCGTTGTCATCGAGCCAAAAGACATTGAGATTGCAACTGTCATCGCCGACACTGCCGGTCGCAAGATTGCAAACGATGCAGCCATGCAGAACGAGATCGCTGACGCGATGGCTCGCTTCATGAATCATGGAGACAAAGCTCGTCTTGCAAAAGAGATCACTGACATCCGCAAAAAGAACTCCTTTGCAGAAGTCAAGCCTGACACCAAGCCGGTTGGCAAAAATGAGCCAATGGTTGTCGTCACTCGTGACGGCATCGAGGTCGATGTCAAAAACAACTTCCGCATGTCGGCGAACCAAGACGGATCGTTCCAAGTTAATTTCTTGGGCGACCCGGTCGCCGTTCTGCGCAAGGGCGCAAAAGCTGGCGAGTTCGTGATCGAACCGAAGACCGGAGACTACGCAGAAGTTCAAGTTGTGTATGGCTCTCTCGAGCACGCCTTGCGCGGCATGCCTGACCTGTTCGAGGAGCAAGTAAAGCTGGCATCTCGTCAGGGCAAGTTAATTACAACCACCTCACCAACTGGCGTTCCTCACACTCAGAAAAACTGGAAGAACACCGAGACATACAAGGGCGCAAAAGAGGAAGGTCTCGATGCACCCACTGCGGACGACATCGCTGCTGGTAAAGCCGACGCAGTTTTGGATGCCCGCGTTTCGTCTCACGACATCCCAGAGGGCCGCTCATTCGCAGTTCAGATTACTTCAGGCCCACTGGCTGGCACTGTTCGCGTCGTTCCAGCAGAGCGAGCAAAGGACGTTAGCCTGCGCTCAGTTCTTGGTCGTCAGTCCGAACAAACCTACGTCATCGGTCACGTTGTTCCGGGCACTTCAAAGTTGTCTGCTGCTCGCACATTCCAGCCGCTTGACCCAGACGCATCATTCATCAAAGCTGACGCAGCCGTGGTCGATAAGTCGACACATGCCTACGCAAAAGACGCAGATGTCACTGACGGAAGCAAGCAGCCAGTCCCCATTGGGGAACTTGCTGAGCGTTCTATTGATGAAAACGATCTGCCAGACTACGCAAGAAAGAGCGGAATCAAGACGGTTGGCGATTTACATAACCTGATTGTTCAGCTTGAAATCGCAAACTGGAAGAACCCTGCGTTCAAGGACACTAACTCCTACGGAAAGTTCATGGAGATTCTGTCAGGCTACTACGCTGTCATGGCGAAGTACGCACCGCACGGGATCAAGTATCCAAATGGAACTCGTCGCTCTGCGATGAATCAGATTTCTGCGATTCTCGGCAGCGAGAACAGGGAAAACGCAACCGCTATCTTCAATGTCTTGCGCGGCCTGTCCGGAGACGGCGGCTCCATGCCTCGCTTTGCCAATGGCGGCAACAACGCTGAGCCAACCTTTGCTCCTTGGCATACATCTCTCGACGCAAAAGACCGCAACATGATTACCGTCGATGGCGGCAGCAATAGATTGCAACCATCGTTTGCCAAGGCTACTCACGAGATTGGTCACTGGGCTTACTTCAACATCTTGTCTCCAGAAGAGCGCATGCAGTTCTGGCAGGCCATGGGTAAGTACGTCAAAGAGACCGGTGTCGACATGGCTGCTCTGCGTCGTCGCCTGCCCGGTTCGGCAACCAACGAACTTGAGTCTGCTGCTGAATTTTTTGCCAACCAATTCACACAATGGGTGATCTCAAGTGGTCGCGCTGGCGAGAAAGAAGGCTTGGCAAATCTCTGGGCAAGAGTTTCCAAGAAGGTGACAGAGGTCATCAAGAAATTCTTCTTGGGTTCCGAGTATGACTTGATTGACCGCGACTTGATTCCGCTCTTCGAACGCATCATGCCGGACGAGGAGACAAGTGGCCTCAAGTATCAAAAGGTTGCGAAGAAGTTTGCACCGCTTGGCGGTCGCCCGGGCTTCATTGCCAAGAAGTTGGATGACTACGAACTGCTGAAAGCAAAGATCGAGAACGCAATCCGCTCTGGCACGCCAGAAGAGTTGCTCGCCGTCTTGGCTGGAGACGGCTCTGGCAGCGCCAACTTCGTCTCAGAAGTGTTCTCTGTCTCTGGAAAGCGTGGCTCGATGCGGCTTCCCAAGAAGGCGGATGGAACCGGCGGCGGCGGAAGGGTTCGTCTTTTTGACGGCGGAGAAACCGTTGGTCAGAAGGCACTGGCAAATGGCGACATGGTCGACGTTGCGTCTGATCCAAACGGCTACTTCGTTCGAGGCAAGATGCTTCGCCTGATGTACGACATCCAGCGTGCCACAGCAGACATGCGCAAACGCCAACTCAGCTTGGACGACGATGCTGCCAAGGCTGAGCTTGATCGTCTGATTGCGTCTCAGGAAGCTGACGACACATTCGGCCCAGAAGTATTTGGCGAGAACCGAGCCATGGAGGACATGGCTTTGAGCAACTTCACTGGCGATCCGGTCGATCTCCAGTTGCTTGGCAACGCCGCTGTTGAAGTGCTGAACGAAGCCCAGACCGCGCTGCGTCAGCAGTTCCGTCGCTCGTTCCCCAAGACGGATGTTGGCGACGGCTTGGCAATCCTTGCCAACGGAACGATCACCAGCACACGCGACAGTGCAGTTGGCAACATCTACCGTAAGCGTGCTCAGCGCCGCAAGGCAATCACCTCTGCAAATGCAGAGATGAATGTGAATGCGCTGCTTAATGCCGCAGACAAGATCATGGAAAACGCAGCCGTGACCAACACGGCTACGGTCGACTCAGCATCGACTAACTCCATCAGGGAGATGTCCATCAATCAGCTTGTCAAATCAATGGCTGAGATGGGGACTCAAGACTCTCGCTTCAAAGGATTCTCGGCAGAGTTGATGCGCAAGATCAACGCATCGCCAGAGATCACAAAGGCGGCGCAGGCTTATGACCCAGCGCAGTTCTCTCAGTTGGCTGACCGCTCGAACAAGTCACTGGTCAATGGACTCATTGCCGCTTTCGAGAAGGCTGATCCTGCTCGCGTTGACATGATCTCTGTTGAGCTTCGCGCACGTCAGATGCGCCTTGGCGACAAGTCCGATCCATTCCTGCTGCCACAAGACAGCCGGGTTGGCGGCGCGCTGCACACTGAGACGAAGCAGCACATCGGCGTCTACAAGGACAACGGCATCCCTCCGTCTGCTCCCGTTGCAATTCGTGAGGCACTCATGAAGTTGACTCACAGGGACAAGGCATCCGAGTACACCATGCGCACCATGGCATACAGGATGTTGAACTTGATGGGCAGAGTTGAAAAAGGTCTGGTCAACAACAATGCAACATTCATGTCTGTCGAAGACGTTTATCGCTTGGCTGGCTTGAACGCGCCAGAAGATGTTCGAGGCGCATTCAAAGAGATGTCTCAGTTGGATGGAGAGGGATTCAACCTCCTGCGCAAAGACATGCGCAGATACGCTATCGGCTTGCGTTCTGGAACTGGCGATCCGTTCGACCTGATGCACGAGATTGGTCACATGATTGTTCGCGCAACTTTCGACCAAGATCAACTTGAGACAATCGCCAAGCAATACAGCGAGGCTCTGATCAAGGGCAATCGTGAGGCAATGCAAATTGCAGCCAAGTACGGCGCTGGCGATATTCATCGTTCCGCTCAAGAGTGGTTCGTAGAAGGTTGGGCTAAGTATCTTGGAGAGCGAGTCGCAAAAGGAGACATGTTTGCAGTCAGGAATGGTGAGCAGCCGCTCCGTTTGCGCGGTCAACTTAGCGCACTTGCTGACAGACTGATTGAGTATGTTGCTTACGTCTTGAACGGACTGATGAAGAAGAACACGGTTCGCCAGCAGTTCCGTCGCCTGACTTTCTACGGCGACATGTTCTCTATGAACAAGACGAGAACACCGTTCAAGGCTGCCATCGACAACACTAGCAATTACTCCGTCATGCCTTCCATCGCGCCTCACTACGCACGCGATGTCATCACTTCGATGGACGCAACCAAGAGGGCAATGGCGCGCGAGTACACGATGGCCTCCCCAGATGAGGACTTGATGGAGTTTGTCTACTACCATGGCACTCCAAATGGCTCAGCCATGGAGCGTGGTAGCTTGCTTGATCCAATACTCGAGCCTTCCGCACCAGATGCGTTGTTTGGCCCCGGTGTATATGTGAGCAAGTCGCAGGCTCTTGGTAAATACTACTCAGAGGCCGGTCATCTTGCGTCAATACGCAGAATGATCGACGACGCAACTCCGGTCGACGCAAAAAGACGCGAAGGCTACGAGCTTGCTCAGATGATTGTCGAGAAGAGAAATCAGATCGACGAGATGAGCCGCGAGATGACGCTGTCAGGATACTCTGAGCAGACTAAACGACGCGCTCAGACATCCATGGACAACGAGTCTGTCGCAGATTTGCACCCAGACGACTCCGCCCTTGGCCTACTCAACAGACAAAAGGCTTTGCAAAATGCGATTGCCGAAGAACAGGCCATGTGGTCTGCGCTTCAAAACGCAACAGGCATGAAGTACAACCCAAAAGTTCTGCCGATGTTTGTGCACGCAGCAGAGTCATTCGACTTCAGGGACGGCGTGTATTACTCGTTCAATGGCGAGGGCAACAACATCATGTGGTTGGGTGACTACTTGGTCAACAACAACTACATGACTAATGCTGCATTCAAAGACATCGTCAACCGCGCTCCGTCTCAGTTCAGCGGATCAGACTTGTTCGAGATGCTCACCGAAAGCGCAATGGTTCGCGACGGATTGGCAATCAATCCAGCCGAAGCCAAGTCGAAGTTGCAGAGTGCTATGCGAGAGCTTGGCTATGACTCATACCATGTGAGCGAGCCATCTGGCGATGGCCTCGGTCAGCACGACGCAATGGTCTTGTTTGACAGCAATCAGGTTAAGCACATCGACGCAGATGTGTATGACTACGAACGCGCTGGCATCTACAACAGCGTCGTTGGCGACGAACTTATGGGTGTAACCCATCGTCTGGCTGACGAGATGGAGTCATTCAACAGAATCATCACCAGCCAAGACTACGTTGGCATTGGTCACGAAATCCAACGTCTTGGAATCCCAGATGCCTTGCAGGGCGTGGTCAAGAAGATGACTCGCAAAGACGAACTCAACTTGGACGATGTCAAAGTTGTGCATGCGAACACCGTAGGCAACGTATTGCGCGAGAACTCCTCTGTCCTTCGCCGCCTTGGCGCACACTGGTTTGCCAACAGAATCAAAGGCCAAACTGGTAGCAGCATCTACGACAGACACAACTCTGACCTGTCTGCCCGCTTACAGCCACTGTTGTCTGAGCTTCGCGCTTTGCCTGACAGCGGCAATGCAGTTGGTCGTTGGTTCAAGAAGAGTCTGATCTCCATGCCTTTGGTTGGCGGAACTTTAAGCGGTGCAGCCGCAGGTAGCGCCGTCTTGCCCGGTATCGGAACTGTTCTTGGTGGACTTGGCGGAATGATTGCTGGCGGGGCCGCAGGTTCCACCATCAAGATTCGTCAGCCTGCATCTCACATGAGAATCCTAGATGCTATGCGTCAAGGTCGTCAGGCAATGGCTCGTTTGTCTCCTCAAGAAAGAATGATTGCCGAGCGCATTCAGTCAACTTTTAGAGCTGAGCTTGAGCGCCTTCGCAGTGCTGGCATCCCTGTTGGCGACGCAACAATGCGAGGCTACACAGATACCTATGTCCCGCAAATGTGGGATGCAGAGGCTATCCGTGAAAACCCCAACACGTTCTTGAAGGAACTGCGTTCGTACATCATGCGCGATCACCGCATGAGCGGTG
>Ga0192647_101090_pt1 | contig 18129 bp, 19 predicted proteins | sample LauGreFa1BDMLBSN_2_FD_133046 | JGI IMG/M metagenome (GOLD analysis project Ga0192647, IMG submission 133046) | Freshwater lake microbial communities from Lake Michigan, USA - Fa13.BD.MLB.SN - reassembly | ecosystem: Environmental > Aquatic > Freshwater > Lake | place: Lake Michigan, USA...
GTTTTAATTTGGCATAAAGTATTTTGGGTTTTCAAAAATGGACAAAAAAAATGTCCAAAAACGGATTTTCCAAAAAAGTCTTCCCCAAATTTTTCAACGCGACCTACACATGAAGGGACAGAAAAACCCATGAAAAATATCGTTTCCACTACATTTTGTAGAGAAACACCCCCTTCCAAAGGGGTAAAAAGAATCGTTATAAACCGATAAAAATTATATAATTATGTAGCATAATGGATATTCCAGAAAATACAACACCCAATAAGAAAATGATAGATTGTGTCATTTTTTTCAACGAACTAGAATTGTTATCATATCGACTAGATATACTAAAAAACGTGGTAGATTATTTTGTAATTGTAGAATCAACCCATACTTTTAGTGGAAAAGAAAAACCACTTTTTTTCCATGAAAACAAGGACAAATTTGCGGATGTAACAGATAAAATTATACATATTGTGGTCGACGATTTACCATATAAATATCCAAATATTGATTATAAAAATTTTTATACTGGAGAACAATGGCAAAACGAAATTTTTCAAAGAAACGCTATATCGCGTGGAATAGAAAAACTCAATTTAGACGACAGCGATATTCTTATAATATCCGATGTAGATGAAATACCAGACCCTACTACTCTATATCATATCAAACATCAAGAAACTCCCCTTGAAATACACATGCTCGCCATGGATTTTTACTATTATAATCTAAATACAAAATTATACGATACCTGGTGTGAAAGCAAAGTTCTTTCTTATAAAAAATACAAAGAATTAGCTATTCCATGTGACCAAATAAGACATTACCAGTGTCCCACCATACAAAACGGAGGATGGCATTTATCATACTTCGGCGATGGTGTCTATATAAAAACAAAAATAGAATCTTTTTCGCATCAAGAATACAATAACCATTATTATGCCGATACCGCAAAAATCGAAGAAAAAATTGGTAATTTTAGTGATTTGTATGACCGCAATATAAGTTTCAATAAAATACCCATCCATCAGAATAGTTATTTACCACCTGACTACGATAAATATCTCCAAAAATTTATAGTTATATAATTTTAGCATGGGTGATAAAGTAAATATACCTGAATAAAATTGAATTAAAAACCTTTCAAATATATTATGTATAATGACGAATATATTTGAACAAATTTTCTCTACAGCGACAAACACCATGAACCCCACCTTTATATTTGTAGACGGCAGTTATTATTGTTTCTACAGGTATTATGCCCTTCAACAATGGTGGAAAAACGCCCACCCAGAAGAATCATTAGAAGACCCTTATCAAAATGCAACATTTGTAGAAAAATTCAAAAAAACCTTTGTAGAAAATCTTCAAAAAATACCTAAAAAATTAAACATTCACAAAACAATCGACCCAATTTTAATCGTTGGCAAAGATTGCAAGAGAGAAAATATTTGGCGCAACGAGTTATACCCTCAATACAAGGCCACGCGCGTCCAAAAAGAAGGATTTATGGGTGGTCCATTCTTTAAAATGGCCTACGACAATGATTTATTTGTCAAAGGCGGCGCAAAAGCAACCTTGAAACATCCGCGGTTGGAAGCAGACGATTGCATAGCAATTTCCGTAAAATATTTAATCCAAAAATACCCTGATTGCAATATTTATATTATTACCAGTGACCGTGATTATTTGCAATTAAATGCGCCCAATGTTCAATTATACAATTTAGCCTTTAAAAATATTGCCGAAAATAAAAGCTCTACTGGTAATCCAAAACATGATTTAGCAATTAAAATCATCATGGGCGATACGAGTGATAATATTCCTTCCGTAATTCCAAAATGTGGACCCAAAACCGCGCAAAAATGTGTCGAGGACCCTGCGTTCTTTGCAAAGAAAATGGCAGATAATGCGGCATATTATGCACAATACGAGTTGAATAAGAAATTGGTAGACTTTGATTGTATACCACAAGAATTCGTGAAAGAGTTTATGGAAAAACCGTTACAAAACCTTCACGTTAGTTAGTATGTAGACCTAATAATTTTTCCTCGTTCTTTTATGGTTTCTTTTGTGTTTTTTGGTTTTTTTAGTAAATGTAATCACTTTAACCAAATTCTTTTGTTTTCGAGTATACATTCTTTTCCTTTTGTGTTTCTTTTTGTTCGACTTGATACGACGTCTTTTATTAACGCGACCGCCAGTTAATGCAGAGACGATTCTACCTACTTCGGTTTCTCCAGGTAACCCATTTTTCATAGGAATAGGTCCGCCAGTTTTCAAATTAAATTTTTTTAACATCTCCATTTGTGTCGCGCGAGTTTTTTCGTCTTCTTCTGCTTTCTTTTTAAGTCTTTCTGCTTTAATTTCTTCATAAGAAGGTTTTATACCAGCTGCAACATCATTCGTGGTCCCTAGGGGTGTTCCACGGTCCATATTAACTTTTGTCACGATTCGCGTCATAATAGCATCAATTCTATTTTTAAGAACCATATGCGATGGCAACCCAGATTCAGAAGTTCCTTGTTCTAAAATTTGTTTCATGTTTACTTCATTGTTTATAAAGTTTTTGAATAATTCACTGTCTAACAAGACAAAACCTAACACTTCTTCATCAGGCGTTAAGTGTATGGCTCCAGTAATTAAACTGGCAAACGAATCATTTTTTAATGAAAAAGTATAATACTCTTGTTGTGTTAGTCCCACCACATTTATTATTTTATTATTCTGCAAAAGACTGGTGTTTGATGAAAATAAAAATGAACCCAGAGCGAATCCTAATAAATAAGCAGCCAAAACTTTATTGCTATTTAGAGAGTCGTTTAAATAATTCGTCTCGAGAACATTGACCATTTTTTCCAATACGTTTATATAGGTAAAATAGGTGTAGAAGAAAGGGTCGCTATCGTATTTTGGTCCCAATGTATAATAAAATGGCGACAATAACATATAAATAGGCATTAATGGATGATAGCCAAAAGTAAAGTCTTTTAATAAATCGGTAACAGCATTCCCTTCTGATGCAATATTATTTTCATTTTCCGCACCACCTTTTTTAACAATGTATTTTTCATATACATATTCCGCGGTCCACGATAGTCCCACAATGGTCGCACCAAGGAGTGGACTCACCGTTTCTAGATATACTGCTGTACCTACTGCTACGACAGGTGCTACAATTTCGGTTCCTTGTCGGATTAAACTAGCATTTATTTTTGCTTTTAATTCTTGTATATAAGGGTCTTCGTCATAATTATAAGTCACATTGGTTTCGCCAGTTCGTTCTGGTATGATTTTTTTATATTGTTGAATAATATTATTCATGTGAAAATAATCGAACCCATTCGTTAGTATACCAGTAAGCAATGGCCAGGTGATTTGTTTGATACTAAGGTCGTTTACAACGGTTGGGTCATTTTTTCCGCTAGATGTGGTAAAGTAAGCATAACTTTTCCCTCCACTCTGAGCAACAACAACCTCATTTTCAGTATTATTTGAAAATTTGCCGTCCTTTTTTATCTGGGTAATTTCTTCATTGTCTTCGCTTAAAATGATATTGTCGGTAGAATCAGAAATAATAATATTATCACTCGCATTATTCGTGATAGAATGGTCGGCATTTTTCTCCGTATTTAATATTATCATCGCATCATTAATAAAATTTACAACACAATTGTATTTTGCGATATTTGGTGGAATTTTAAGTCTACCATCTCTGCCTGTTGGGTACGAATCTGGCTGTGCATTGAAAAGAGTATAAAAATTGTTTAATACATTTTTTAGAGAAGCTAAACAATTCACCAATCTTGTTCTATCGGATAATGTTTGGATAAACGGTAAAAACAAATATTTATCATATTTTATTGTTTCATTTTGTTTTGTTGTATCTGAAATTTTAGTATTTTTCGTGGTGAATGATGTAATTCTACTTATTTTTTCGCTTACTTTACTTAAAAAACTTTTAGGTTGTGTAACTACCGAATCTCCGTATTCGACCGTAAACCCATTTGCTAATCTATACATGTCCATTTTTTTTACATTAATATTTATCCAATTCGTAATGCTATTTGTTAACGTAGTTATATCGGCATTGTTTGCCTGTGTTGCAGAAAACAACCCAAATCTATCGCAAAGTCCTTTTATATTATTCAAATATCTACTAAACGTATTTATTTTCTTATAAAAATTTTCTTTGCTTCCCTCTTGTTGATTAAAATTTTGTAAAAATGTATTCCACTCAATCTTCTCTTTATTATTTTCAATAAAATCTATTTCTGGTGTAACATCAATTAAATTTATTTCCACAAACATTAACCTCACTGCCTGTGAAAAAAGTCCTTGTATTTTTTCTTGAAGTGCATTAAAAAACGGTTCCACATTTTTATCAGCAAACGTGGCAAAGGATAATGAAGCAGAATTACCTATAAACGCATTAAAATCTTCAACTTTCGATTCAAAAGCACCCTTTTCTACTTCCAATATACTAGTTCGCGCCATCATATAATTTTTTGCTGTATCGATACGTTGTTTCAGGAATTCACCGTCATCGTGTTCAATCCAATTTTTTTTTATACCATCAAATAATATTTCTTCAATGCATTTTCCAGAATTAGAAAAGGCTGGGTCTGCCATGTTTTTAAAAACATAAATCATCCCATGAAAATCCATATAAATTACGTTTATGCCATTGGATAATGCAAAAGCTACTGCAATTCTATCATGCGTAACTAAATAAACAGGACATTTTTCGTTTAACGTAAAAGATTTGCTGCGGTCAGTTTCAGGTAAAATTTGTGTATATGTGCGATTTTTTGCATCCAAACAAGCCAACGCTTGAAACCAATCGCCGCCTCTCTTTTGCTGACATTTTGAATTAAAATTAAATATATCAGTAGCATTAAAAAGCCTATTTATTAAATTTCTAAGGTATGCAATTACGGTTGTAATACTATTTTCACCTTTACTATCCTCAACGGTATTCGTTAAAGGTTTTTTGTCACCATTGTCATAACTAATATTCAATGTGGTTATGAATTTTTCCGCTTTTTGATTCGTATAATTCTGTTGTATAGGTGACAATGTAAATTCATAGTTAGAAAAAAAATTGTTTAACGGATTTGGTTCATATTCGTTAAATTTGGTATAAGACAACGGTTCTGGGTCGTTTTGAACATAAGACCGTAATTCTACACCTGGGTTTTGTAACATGCCCCCCATACTTGTATTACCAAAAATACTTTTATTATGCACATTCGGTTTTCCAGCAGGGTCGTTTACCACTTCTGGAGTCATCAAGTAGTGTACGATAAAATTATTAGCGTTTGTCCCTTCTTTTATTTTTTCTAGAAAATGATGTTGAGAAAAATCTACAATGATAGCAGCTTCATTACCACTTCCGCCTAAATTAGTGTTTTCTACAAATTTTTTGCCAAAATCGCTAGAAGGAGGTTTATACTCCCCATGCGATTTAATGCAAAATTTAACAGCATTGTAAGTAAAATATGTTTGGCCTTGATTGAATGTTATATTCAACAACGAAACATCTGTTTTGGGACTCGTAACATCAACTACTTTATTCTGCCAGTTTTCCATATTGCTAAAAACACTATTTAAGGCAACATCTTCTGAAATTTTGTGGCCAGGTCTAGTAGAGGAATAAGGTATACCCTGATTAAATTTACCTAATAATTGAGAATTCCTATCAGCAAATGCAGGCGATAAAACTTCACCCAAATCATGCTCTGCATCGGCCAAGGCCAAATTAGCTATATGATTTTTATAATTTTCACTAGCTTTCTTATCGCAAGATATAGAAGCAGAGTATTTACTTTGTGTTTTTTTTCCTAATAAACTTTTTGACATATATGTTATGATATATAAATGACATAAAATAAATTGGAAGTATATCCTTAAAAATATTTTACACGTTTTCCCATGGCCGTATAACTACATATTCACTGGTAAATCATCTCTAACAAAATAGGATTCACCATTTTTATTCCATTGCACAACCATTGTAATAATTTCCACCCCTCCAGCAATGGCTTCCTTAAATGCCTCTCTATACAAGGGGTCGATAATAGATGGTTGAAAACTTTCTACATCGGTTCGTTGTATTACATAACACATAATGCAACGAGTTTTTGATTCTTTTTTCACTAAAGTAAGTTCTTGTAAGTGCTTTAATGCGCGCGGACTCACCGTTGCAGTGCTTTTTTTTCGGTAGCCGTCAGGGAAATAAGCGACCTTTGAATTTTGTTCTCGTTCATCGTAACATTTATGTTTGCGGTCTTTAGCGGTAATATCTTCGTAATCGGCCAGCGGAACATTTTTGACCTCCATGAGGAAAGGAATGCCATTACAGTCCATGCCGCTAAAGTCGAAACGAGAATCTACCTTACCCTCCACGAAAATAGTGGTTTCTCTTTTGTATCGCTGCACATTTAACAGGCGCGATAATAAATTATTTTTTAAAGCGAATTCGGTGAGGTCTTCTGCTAATTTTGGATGTATTCCTACTATTATTTCGTTCCCTCTTTCTTTTATAACGGATAAATATACTCTATATTCACATTTTCGTTTACATGGTGTTTCGTGTGTTTCTTCGCTTTGTTCTGTATTTTTTGCGGTTTTTTGTTTTTTTGTAGAAACGACTGGAGCCATCAATACGGATGCACCTACATCAGCCAATCCACAGCAACCTAAAGAAGCGGTATGTCCTAGAATAGAGGCGCTAGAGCCAATAGGAACAATATCAGCCACATAAGGCGTTTTTATGATTTTAGAAGGTCTCTTCTCTATAGTTCCTTCAATTAAATTGTCAATTTTAAGCATAACTGTTGTCATTTGTATAATATTTACGTTTTTGTAATGTATGTTTGCAGTATTATTTAGTATTATTTAGTATTCTAAGAATAGAAGAAATCAATTTTAAACTTATATTTTTGCATTGCATAAAAATTATTACTATAATATATATATAATATATAGCATGTCTAAGGTTGTAAATGTTACAGACAGTTTTATAGAAGAAGTAAAGGAAGGAGAGATTGTAGAAAAGGTTGAAAATGTTGAAAAGGTTGAAAATGTTGAAAAGGTTGAAAAGGTTGATGTAGAAGTTGAAAAAAAGAAGGACACCCTATCATTTACAGAAACGATACTACAATTTTTGACCAAATATTTAGGATGTTCAAATAAACGCGCAGATGTAATCAATTCTGCGAATAAACCTGTAGAAATGGAAATCAATAAAAACGAAGAAACTGATACAAAAACAGATGACGATGATGCAGCTGCCGCCATCTAAATAAATTATATGATTTACTAAACTTGCTAATAAATCATAATACAATTACTTTTCAAAATTATACTTTTGGAAATCAAATTTAGAGAAAGCTTCTTTTTGTGCTTTACGTTGTTTTTCTTTCTTTGATTTTTCTAGCACCGCAATTGCCGCGGATAATTCAGCTTCGCTTACGACCCCATCTTCATTCGTATCAATTAACTTGTGTAAAACTCTATAACGATGAGGCACAACACATAACGGATGTTCTTCGTTGAACAAGTATTCAGATAAAATGGTAAATACAGCAGTTAACCCTAGAGCGGTATAAATATCACGCGTACCCATCCATGCCATTGCAAAGACTAATAGTTGTTTACTGACGGACCATTTCATATACTCTTCGGTGGATTTGCTAAATTGAATAGTAATAAATTTTGAGCCAACGTTGAGAAGAATCATAATTACACCTGCAAAAAACTTGCTGTTGTTTAAATACATAATATGATGGTTGGCATATGAAAAGCTATTAAATAATGGTGTAAAAATAGATGGTTTGCCGCCAAATTGAAAGGGAAGGTTCTGATTGTTAGGAGTTGTATTGTTACTTTGACTTACCTTATTTGTTTGAATATTAGACATTACTAAAATAACATATTATTATTTTTTTTACATTTTTCTAGATTTTATACTATGCCAAACTTTCTAAACAAATTAGAAATATTTGTGGATGCTTTATTATAAAATCCTTCCCCTACGATACGTGTGTTTCGAACAATGGGTCTATAAAACGCGCGTATGTTTGGTGTAAATTGTTCTACGTTCTGTAATGTATTAAAATACGCAAAACCAATAATAATGAACCACATCAAACAAATATATAACAATTGCTTCATATATATTTGTTAGTAAATATTTTTACCCAAGAATTGCATTTCAGAAGAACCAATAAACTTAAAACCAATAAACCTAAAACGATGCATATTCACTATTAAACGCTGATTTATCCGTTGGCTCTACATCATCATCATTTTGTTTGCGAGCGCTAGAGAAAACAGGTACTTCACTTGAACGTTTTCCTCGTAACATGGTTCCTTCTCTATCAATGATATTAAATCCTTCACGACCAACAAAAGTTTCCTTTTCCGCTTTAACAGCTTTAATAGCTTTCTCTGCTTTAACGGCTTTCTCTGCTTTTTCCGCTTTAATGGCTTTCTCTGCTTTCTCTGCTTTTTCCGCTTTAGAATTTTGTTGTAAATTATCAGCAGCAGTAAATCCTTCCATTAATCCTATACTGCTATGGTTAAACATAATGATAATTAATAAAACAGCAACAACACCTAAAATTTTATTGGTATAACTTATTCCTAAAATAAAAAGAATTAATAACGCTCTTCCTAAAGCAGTATCTATTAAAAAATTAAACACTTTGGACTGACTCAATAAAATAACAAGAAGCAAAGTAGCAACGGCGCCCATATTATGTTTACTTACTAACTTAAAGTTCATATATAAAATAGTCTTATATAATTTTTTTCACAAATTTTAATTTCAGTCTCTTTTACAAATTATTATCTAAATTTTTAATAAGAGAATGTCTTTAGCAATGTTTGCAGCCCCATTTGATGAAAATATAGAATCATATAACAATAATTCAGATAATAACATAATAAATAAAAAACGACGCGCACATAATAGAACACAAAAAATGCATACCAAAGAAAATTTTGACACAAATAAAGTGAATTCTGTTTTAGAAAAAATTCACAACAATTTAGACAATGACGACGATGACGATAGAGACACCTTTAATCCACCACCGAAAGCCGAATCAGCAGGTGTTCAAAAAACAATTCCCAAAAAACCAGACCAAGAAAATATGATGAATATGACATCGAACAATGACGTAATGTTTAGAACATTAGGAAGAACGCCGCAACCAAATTTTGAAGGTAGCGATAATCTAGATTTAAATGATTACACCAATTATGGTGATGCTAAAACAAACGATGAGTATTACAAACGTGTTATACCTGGATATACACCTCCAAAAAATAATGCGAATAAATCATATTATAATCAAGTTAATTATAACACACTAGATACATCTAGTCCAGATATTTTATTACAGAAACTCAATTATATGATAACCCTTTTAGAAGACCAACAAGATGAGAGAACCAATAATGTAACGGAAGAGGTTGTGTTGTATTCTTTTTTAGGAATTTTCATTATTTTTATTGCGGATTCTTTTGTGAGAGCAGGAAAATATGTCCGTTAAACCGTGCCAAAGGTGTAAAACGATTGTTTTCTATGCAGTACGAAATATTTTATATTTATTCCGTGTAAAATAAATATAATATAAAACAATTTAAACCAAAGTCATTATAGTAATATAATAATCAATGGTAAAATATATTATACTGCATAATAAACATGACGGTTGTTACGAATTTCCATATTTTGAAGATGAATCAGCCAAAATTCGTTTAACCTCTATAACCATAAATCCTCCAAAAATTTTTATGTTTAATAACAAAGACCAAGCACAGGATTTTTTCGAAGAATACATAAATGAAGTAGATATTTTAGATACTAGATGTAAAAAAGGCGAAGAAGTTGAGCATGTTGAATATTGCACGTGTGGTATTACTGAATTGGACGAAGAAGAAAACCCAATCTTATTTTATAATAAAAGAAACCAAATATTTTTATTAGAGCATGGTCCAGAAGTATTTGTTCCACCACATGAGGTAAAACAAGATATGAAAACGATGAACTTAACAAACCAATTGTTACGACGAAAAAGAACATTGACGAAAGAATTACGGTTACAATATGCGGAGTTAGGCAGGTTTTGTCAGAAATGTGCAATCGACGATGATGCCCCACCAGAAAACAGCACTGGGGGCAGCGATAATCAAAAGTAAAATCCATCTATCCACCTTTAGAAAAGGTGGAGCCAAAGGACTTCCGTGAAGGTGGAGCCAAATTATGAAAACAATGGCTATCTTATGAATTTGCTTGATATTTCGTTATGAATTTGGCTCCACCTTTTTCAAAGGTGGATGAATACTTTATTCGACGGAAAAGTTGGATACCCAAAATTATAAAAAAAATATGCAGTAGGACTAATGATTAACGGTTTCGTCTTTTGTTTTATATCATTTATAAGAATATAATTATCTGAAATCTCTTCAATGGCTGCAAAGCCAAAATAGTTTTCAGCGGCAATTTTCCAAAAACTTATTTTAAACCCTTGGATAAAAATACTGTCATCTGTGTTAGATATAGACGCAAAACAACTCAATACTTCCATTCCTTTTTCAACTTGAACACACGATTTTCTAAAAAAATACGCGCAAATAATGACATCATCCGCAACAATCGTATAAATAAAAATATTTTTGGTCTTGATTAGTTCAATAATATTTGTAACTTCCGTATTAATAACAATATCAAACTTGGCAGTATTTTCCCTTATAAAACTAAACAAAAAATGAAAGTTTTGCGCATTTATTTCCAATAATTTATATTCGCCAGAAAGTTCGGATGGTTTTGTCCAAGTAGTCACTGGAAAGCCGTATGTCGAATAAACGCACAATGGTATAATTCCAGTCAGTTCATCTTCTCTCTTAAATATGGAAACCACAATATTTTTATTTACGTGTCGTTGATTATAGTGATGCGTTTGTATCAATTGTGGTGCAATCCCCTTCTTTCTATGAAACTTGTCAACACACAAATAATCTACGTAATAAGCACGAAATTTCGCTTCTTTATCGCCATTATTGATTACCACATATACAGGTCTACTGGTCATCGCGCCCACCACCTTCTTCTCGGCAATAGTAGTGCCTTTTTTTAAGTCCATGAGTATATTGTCTTCATTATAAAAAGAAACAAATGTTTTATCATTATGTCCAGTTAAATAAGGAGCAATATTTTCAGACTGAGGCGAAAAAATATTGTCTTTATTTTGTAAATAATTCTTTCTAATTAAATTGACGAAACGCTGTATTTGCAATGATGTAAGGTCTGAGAATACGATGGTTTCTATATTTTTAAAATTGGTGTATTTGTTTTTTTCAGGCAAATAATCATTTATGATGCCAGGTGATTTTAACATATAGCCGAAATCGTAAATGTGAAATACTGGTTGCATGACCCAGAAGCCAAACTTGCATTTAATATAAATGTAAATGATGAATATGATGAGTACTCCGAAAAATAATATGTATGATAGATGTTCTAACATATCATACCTACTGGTTTTAATTTTCACTACTAAACTAATTGTTTTATTGGAAATGATGCAAAATTATTCGTGTTTACAATAATACCTTTTTACGCTGGTTTCGAAAATGTTGACAGCTTCTTTTTTATTCATGAATTGACCAATTTCCACTTTCTTGCCCTCCAAATCCTTATAATGAGTAAAGAAATATTTGATTTTCTCTTTAGTATATGAATTTATATCGCATATATCATTATACAATGAATAAGTGGGGTCCACCTTTTTTGATGGACACATTATTAATTTTGGGTCGTCACCTTTATCATCACGTGTTTCTAAACATCCCAACATTTTACAATTTATATAACATCCAGGTACCAATTCGTCTTCCATTATTACCACCACGTCAATAGGGTCACCATCCGCGCTCAAAGTATTGGGAATAAAACCATAATTAAATATATATTTGAATGGCGTATGTAAAACTCTATCACAAATGAGCGCTTTTTTCTCTTTATCATATTCGTATTTGATATGACTGTTTTTGGAAATTTCGATAAAAACGTCGCTGGTAAACTCTGAGTCGGAGTCTGGGACCATTGAAGCGCCTAACTTTAAAAATACATTTGTATTTAGTTCTTCCATAAAATTATATTATTTATTATAATCATTTGTTTATATCTTTTGTTATCTTTTTTATTTGATTCTCTTTTATTTGATTCTCTTTTATTTGATTCTCTTTTTTATTTGATTCTCTTTTTATTTGCTCCACTTTTTTAAAAGTGGAAAAAAAATCTAGACATAATATATGAGTTCTGTATTTGCAAACAACAAAAATAAAAAAGCCAACGAAACCCAAGATACTACAAACGAAGATGAAGACTATAATGTAGACCGTTTTCTAATCCCCTTTGCAATAAAAAATAAAGACCATATGGTGAATGCGATTCAAATAAACGTAAATGATACGAATGATAAATTCACGACAGACTACAACCCAAGTATACACAAAGTATTAACGTATATAGAAGAATACTGTAATATTTTGCAACAAAACGGCAAACCTTGTTTGAACCAACAACAAATCAAACAAAAAGTGGAAACATTTTTCGAAGATGATGAGAACTGGGATTTACCAAATAGTAATTCAAGAGATGTTATATTAGAAAAAATATTGACCGCTAAACAATTTCAAGAATTGAAAGACCCTAAAACAATTGATTTTGAAGCACCTGATGGTGGAGGTTCTAGAAGAAGTCGAAAGACTAGAAAAGGTCGAAAGACCAGAAGAAGAATACGTCAAAAAAGTAAACAGGGACGAAAGACCAGACGACACATCATGTAATCAATTACGATGGCTTTACAAAAATATACAAATATTGATGCTCATAAGCACATTTTACTAAATCAATTTTGCCCTGTAAAATAAAACCACAATCTTGCGCGCTATTTACGATGGCGCTAGTATCCTCCATATATAATTTCTGCTGTTGCTTACGAACACGACCATCATTAAACTTAAATTTTTCATCAAACGTGGCCATATCATTATCCTTATCTAAATTAAAATTTGCCGAATAAACAAAATCGTTAAAAGTAATTTTTGTTTTGGTGAGTCTTTCCTTCGCATACTTTTGTGGAGAGACTACATATAAAGGGTTCCCTGGTGGTAATATAGGGTCAAAACTCTCTCGGTCCACCAAATGGACAATTAAAAATCCTCCAGGCATTAACCACTCCATACAATTATCGAAAAAATGACGCTTATCTTTGAAATAATAAATGGTAAAATACATGCATAGAATATGCGTCAACGAATTCATTTTAAATAGATTATTATCCATCGCGTTACCAACTTGAAACGATGCATTAGGGTGTTCTTCTTTGGCCTTTTTAATCATGGCAGGTGATATATCAACACCAATGACCTTTAAATTATTCGCAGATAAATTCGCCACATGATGTCCAGTGCCACAACCAATATCCGCAATCACACTGGTTTCAGAGGGACTACTACTATTTATAATCGTCCCCACTTCATAATCATTTTTGATGCTATTGTAAACTAAATAATCGTAAATATTTGCATAAAAATCATCGTACATTTCATTTCCTTCTTTATACAAAAATTTATCACTATTTATCATACCCTCCTTCACTGGATTCACGTATTTAAAAAATACGATTATGGTTAATAAGATTGCAGTGAAAACTAATATTTTCCCAAAGCTCGATAATTTATTATAAAAATGAGTCATTGATTTAAGTAATTTCATTTATCTATATGTAATATTGTTATTTTTTTTGTATAAAAATTTATTATATGAGTGATTCAGAAATAAATGATATAAGAAATGCTGGCGAATTTAAAGGTATTTCGTTTTCCAAATTTAAAAAAACAGACGTAAAAAAAGAATTGCTAAATAGTTTAATAAATTCAAAAATAGAACCAGCGTGTTATTGGAGTGCGGAATTGATATGTGCTGGACACTATGGGGATTTATGGGAAACCATTTTGTATTTTTACACCAAACACATTCATTTAGGAAACCCTAAAATAGCAGCTTATTTAGAATTACGAATTAAACATTTTAAGGATATTGTGAATAATGGTTATGCCGATAATGAATTACGGATGAGAAATAATGATAAAATACGCCGTTTATTTTGTGAAATAATGTGTGTTTTATGTGATGCGAAACGTAAACATAGTTTCGATACCATTAAAATAAAACCAGCAGATTTTGATATGACGCAAATGAGAGATAAATTTAAGGCAACTAGCAACACTTATGCGCAAGATATATTTTTATCCGAAGACCCTAAGGAATTGTTTCCTGCGGTAAATGAAATAGCCTTTAATATTTCAGAAGAAAGTAAAAACGCCATGATTGCTTGTTATTGGTTAGAATGGATTATGGAATTCGAAACAATATGTAAACATAAAAAGGAAAGGATTTTTTGCGAGAGAAGAACATTTGCAAACGTAGACACCAAGTTACAAAAGGATATTATTTGGGTAGTATGGGATTTGTTCTTATATGAAGCGGCAAAACGGTCCAAATTTATCAAAAAAACGATGGATTCCTTATTAACATTATTCACCTTAAAATATTCGAGTGGTTGTCAAAAGAAAAGAAGAAATATACTGTATTTTGCGATTGCATTATTATGCGAAAATATTACCAATAGTGAAGAAATCATTCGACCATCCCAACAAGAAATATTGACGAATATTTTAAAAAAAATAGATTTAGTTTATAAGCAAATTAAGAAAAATGAAGTGTCTCCTGGAACCGAATATTTATTTAAGGATGTAAAGGCGTTTAATTTGGAGAAAACGATTGAAAAATTAGAGACACTAAACACATTTGGTGAAAATTTTATTCCGCGTATATAGAGAGACATCATATTCTTTACACCTTTTCTGATGCAAAACGCTAATGGTATAAATGTAAATATAGTAAAAATAATGTAAATATAGTAAAATAGTATAGATATATATTTGTATATTTGTATATAATAAAAAAATGAACATTAAAATATCATTATCAATAATAGGTTGGACTGGATTAGGATTTATTCGCGGAATAAACTCCTATAAATATAATTACAGTAAATATGAACAAAAAAAAATTATCTATATCTAGATTCAGTATTTTATGGATTTTGTGGAGTAGTATTATATGCTAATCCATTATGTCTACCATTTACATTATATAAAGAAATTTACCGATTAGAGGTCAATTTAAGAAATTTAGAAAACGAAAAAAAAACTGATAATTATAATAATTTGTTCTTGTAATTTACATTGTAAAATTATAAAAACTCCGAATTTTGAAATACACAAAATTTTTACCTAGTTATATATATATGTCAAAGACACATAAAAGACAACGAGAAACGAAAGGAAGAGGCACTCGAAGAATGTTTTCTTCCAATAGTTCTTCTTTATCCGCATTTCAAAAAGAAATTACGGTAGTATTTTTGGAAATGCTTTTGCTGGTTAAATTATATCATTGGAAGACCACGAGTTACGCTACTCATAAAGCAACCGATGAACTATATACAAAAATAAATGCCAACATAGACAGTTTTGTGGAAGTACTTTTAGGAAAATCTGGTGTAAGAACCGATTTAATGAGTAACAAAAATATTCGATTGGTAGATTTAAATTCAGCGGAGGCTTTAAAGAGAGAAATCGAAGGGTTTAAAGGGTATTTAGTGGGTTTAAATGATAATAAAGCCATGAAAAAAATGTCGAACACCGATTTGTTCAATATTCGTGATACCATTTTAGGAGATTTAAATCAATTCTTATATTTACTTACATTCAAGTAAGTTGGCAACCTTGTATAGGTTTCGGAGTATAATAAAAAATAATTATATATATTTTTATTATAATGGAAAAATCAAATAGTTTAACCGATTCAATATTACAACCCAGTTTATCTTCTAGTTCGCCCATACAATCGAGTGTTTCATCAAGTGTTTCGTCTTTAGGAAATGATGGAGGGTTTTTTGACAATTTGAAAAATATAAATTTGACCACGTGGTTACTGGTTATTTTAATTTTAGCATTTTTAGGTTTCAATGTTTTTGTGTATTTAGCCAAAGGGACCCAGGATATTACCAACTTTTTTGGCCCTTTGATAAAGAAAATTTTCGGAACAACTGTAGCGGTAGTGGGAGAAGCAGTGGATGTTTCGGCAGAAGGAGCCAAAACTGTGGTAAGTGGAACTGCATCTGTGGTAAATGCTGGATTAACGACCATCCAAGATATTACACCGAATATCCCATCAAGTAGTATGAAAACCCAACCTTTACAAGGAACCACAGGAACTAAAGGAACCACAGGAACAACAGGAACACAACAAAATGTGGATACGAACAACACCTTAAACAATGCGTTGAATAATGCCAAAGCGCCAGAAGCGAAACAAGATTATTTGCCACACGAAGCTCCTAGCTCGAAAGCAGGTTGGTGCTTTATAGGCGAAGACAGGGGATACCGTAGTTGCGCTGAAGTAGGGGTAAACGACCAATGTATGTCAGGAGATATATTCCCTAGTCAAGAATTATGTATCAATCCAAATCTAAGAGCATAAATAAAAATAATAATATTGAATTATTATTTTTTAATGAGCAAGAAGATATCTTATTTCATGGATTATGCTTAAACAGCGTTCATCTTGATAAGATATGTCCATGTTGGAATATCGGCGACGTCTTGAGGAGAGTTTATAACAGTTAGTTGGTCATCGTGAGCATCTACGTGTAATAAGAAACAAATTGCATCGCCAGCAACTAATGGCATTTGGTACCATTTGTTATTACCTGTTGTAGGACTATCACTAGCAAGGACAAAAGAAATTGCTGATTCATTTAGACGTTGTGGTGCAAGGTGGATAATTTCTTGAAGAAGTTTATATGCAGGATTTGGAGACACTACACCCTCAGTTCCTGGGCCTTTACCGTCTGCATCTAATGGTCCATATCCAGCTATTCCAACTAATTTAGTGTGTAATGCGGTTCTGCATGATGAATGCAAGTTATTTCGTAACTCTGTTTCATTATCGAATAAATCTACACCCGCTGTGTGGCGGAATAATTTTAATGCTAAATAACGAACATAATCGCGTGCCAGATCTTGTGCACCAGCAAGGGAATCTTGGTTACCAGCTGTAACAATTGTTTTTTCGATGAAATTACTTGTAATTTGAGTGTATTCTGGGCCATAGGCAAGCTTGTATAATGTATCAGTTGGTATAAAATCGTCTACATCACTAGCATCAGTGTGGTATTGGAAAAGTTCACGTAAAAAATCAACAGGAAGATCAAATTCCGCTGTAGCATCACCTTCAAACGAACCAGGTTCGAAACCTGCCATTTTCGCTAAAGAAGCGTCAACAGTAATGTCCAACTCGGACAAGTAAAAAACTGGATTTAAAACCATTTTATAATATATCCTAATTTTATTTTTTTCACAAAAAATTTGATTCTCTAAATTATTTTTTCTAAATTATTTTTCTAAAGTATTATTCAACTTCTGAATTATACGCGGAAACATCAGCCGAAACATCTCCTGAACAACAAACATCACACTCTGAAGAAAGTTCTAAATCTATTTGCAACATTTTTTCTGGGTCAAATTCTAAATTTTCAGGAATACCATACAATGCAAAATAACGCGCATATCTAGGCTTCACCGTTGCCTTTGTACTGGTAACCGTTAAATCATCTAAAACTTTGTGATTAGATTTTAACTTCTGAATATATTCGTTCAATAAATCAGCGTTATGTAATATTTTTGAATCGTCTTGCCACTTCGCCGATTTTGCCACTAAATCATAATAATCATATTTTTGGTTATAGGATGCCCATAATGTTTTCCATATATCTTCGTAAGTGCTTAATATGTCATAAAAACAACAAGTAGGGTCCATTGATTTTTTCATTTTCTCTAAACACACATTATAATTATTATAAGTGTCTAAATCTATACGCGTCTGTGTATTTACATTTATATTATCATTATAATTGGTTAACCAAGTATTGATTTGCACAATTGTATTATCATTAAACAACTTATTAAAGTAATTGCAGTCACAGTTGTTACTAG